>Ga0065721_10004989_pt1 | contig 18696 bp, 14 predicted proteins | sample Mesricmetagenome_FD_59108 | JGI IMG/M metagenome (GOLD analysis project Ga0065721, IMG submission 59108) | Mesophilic microbial community from rice straw/compost enrichment Sample: eDNA_1 v2 (version 2) | ecosystem: Engineered > Solid waste > Grass > Composting > Bioreactor | place: USA: Davis... | reverse complement strand
TCGTGCCGCCGAGCACAGCCGCCGCTATGACCGACAACTCGTCACCCTCACCGAGCTGAAACCGGCCGGATTGCAAGCGCCCTGCATAGAGCATGCCGGCGAGCGCTGCCGCTGAGGACGAAATGACCAGCACCTTGAACTTGATGGCCTTCGTATCGATGCCGGAAAAGCGTGCCGCCGTCTCGCCGCCGCCGGTCGCTAACACCCGCCGGCCAAAGCCCGAGCGACGCAACACGATATGACCGATGCTGCCCAGGACCGCCATCCAGAGAAGTAGCACCGGCACGGGCCCGAGATTGCCGCCGCCGAAGAGCCAGGAATAGCCGGGCGACAGAATCGGCACGGCGGCCGTTGCTGATATCCACATGGCAACACCCTTGGCGATGCCCATCATGGCGAGCGTGGTGAGGAAGGATGGGATGCCGATGCGGGTGGTTAGCCAGCCGTTGAACATGCCGACTGCAAGTCCGGTGGCGATGCCGACGCCGACGCCGACGATCGGTCCGCCTGCTGCAATCGCCATCGCCACTGTGACCGTCGAAAGGCCCGCGACCGCACCGACCGAAAGGTCGATCTCGCCCGCCGAGAGCACGAAGGTCATGGCGATCGCCATGACCGCGATCATCGCGGTCTGCCGCACGATGTTGAGCAGGTTGTTGGGGTTGAGGAACCCCTTGTCGGCCAGGGTCACGGCAAAGACGAGGAAGATCACGACGAAGCCGATATAGATGATGTTCTGGCGCCAGTTGGCGAAGAAGGCGTTAGCCATGAGAAACCTCCTGAACCACTAGGGCCTTCTGGATTTCGATCTGGAGCCGCTGCTCTGCGGCCTGGAGACGATGGGTAAGGTCTTCGGCGGGCACGGACGGATCTTCCAACGCCTCGCGCGGCAGTTCCTGGTGCACGCGCCCGTCAGCCATAACGAGAATGCGATCGCAGGCCGTCAGCAACTCGGACAGCTCGGACGAGATCATGATGATGCCTTTTCCTGCGGCTGCGAGGTCCCGCACCAGACGAATGATTTCGGACTTGGAACCGATATCGATACCCGCGGTCGGCTCGTCGAGGATGAGGATGTCCGGGTTGGTGGCAAGCCACTTGCCAATGACGACCTTCTGCTGGTTGCCGCCCGAAAGCGTCGAGACCGCATGGTCGCGGCTCGCCGTCTTTACGTGCAGGCGCTCGATTTGAGCGTCCGTCAGGTCCTTCGCCGCCTTGGTATCGACGAAGCCACCCTTGGACAGCCTGTCGATGACGGCTAGGATCATGTTCGAGGCGACCGAATGGTCTGGAATGATGCCCTGCGTGGCGCGCGCTTCCGGCACCAGCGCGACACCGGCGGCAATCGCATCGCCCGGTTTGCGGATCGTGACGGCGCGGTTCTGGATCCGGATTTCGCCCTTGGCCACCGGGTCAATGCCGGCAATGACCCGCGCCAGCGACGAGCGGCCCGAGCCGAGTAGGCCCGCAAGCCCCAGCACTTCGCCGCGATGCAGTTTCAGGGACACGTTTTCCGGCTTGTGGCGGCCGCTGACATTCTCAAGCTCCAGCAGCACGTCTCCCTTAACGGCTAAGCTGCGCTCGACGTCCGACAGTCCCTTCGAGCGGCGGCCGACGATGTGCTCGATCATCGTGTCGATCGGCAACTCGCTGAGCGGCGCGGTAATGACGTGACGGCCGTCGCGCAGGATTGTCGCGCGGTCGGCGATACGGGCAATCTCATCCATGCGGTGGCTGACATAGATAATGGCGACACCCTTAGCCTTCAGCTTGCGCAGGAAGACGAAGAGCCGCTCGACATCGGAAACGGCGAGCGCCGTCGACGGTTCGTCCAGCACCAGCACGGTCGCGTCCTGCGATATAGCCTTGGCGATCTCCGTCAGTTGCTTTTGACCCGCGCCGAGATCGCCAACCAGGGCCTTCGGTTCCACGAAGACATCGAGCATGGCGAAAATGTCCGCCGCACGCTTCTCCGCTTCATGGTCGTCAATGAGCCCCATGCCGGCGCGGTATTCCCGCGTCAGGAAGATGTTCTGCGCCACCGTCAGTGTCGGGACAAGGCTCATCTCCTGATAGTTCATGGCGATGCCGGCAGCACGGGATGCCTCCGGTGAATGGGTAGACAGGGTCATACCACCAACCTCGATGGTGCCCTTGTCCGGACGGTGAACCCCATTCAGCACCTTGAGGATCGTCGACTTGCCGGCGCCGTTGCCGCCCAACAGCGCATGCACCTCGCCGGGCATGACCTCGAAGGACACGTCGTCCAGCGCACGCACGCCGCCAAAGGTCTTGGATATGCTGGTCATGCGGACTGCGGCGGCGCTCGCACTCATCCCACCTTCTCCCACCGTCCGGTCTCGCCGGAACGGATGAGGGCGTCGGCGACGAGTTCCGTCAACAGGCCGTCCTCGAAGTTCGGACTTGGCTGCCGGTTCTTCGCAATGGCCGAGAAGAAATCGTGGCATTCGACAATCTTCGTTTCCGAATAGCCGATGCCGAGGCCAGGGATCGGCCACAGGCCATTGCCATAGGGATGGGCTGGACCGGTATAGACGGTACGGAAGCCGCGGGCATCCGCCGGGTCGTCGGTAAACATGACCTGAAGCTCATCTCGGCGCTCGTAGTTGAAGTGGATCGAGCCCTTGGTGCCGTGTATTTCCAGTGTGATGAAATTGTTGCGGCCATAGGCGTTGCGGGTTGCTTCCAGGCTGCCGATCGCGCCGCCCTCGAATTTCAGCATCGAGACGACCTCGTCGTCGACATCCACCTCGCCGCGTTCGGCATCCGCGGCCTTCTCTGCCGCGCCGAGCTTGTCGACGCCACCCTGCTGCAGCGGTCGGGTCTTGTTATAGGTCGTCGTGATCGCGTTCACCTCGGCGATCGGGCCGACGAGATAATGGGCAAGATCGACGACATGGGTTGCGATGTCACCTACCGTACCGGAGCCGGCAATCTTCTTCTGGAAACGCCAGGAGAGGGGTGAATCCGGGTCGGCCGACCAGTCCTGCAGATAGGTGCCGCGGAAGTTCAGGATCCGGCCGATGCGACCCTCGTCAATGTACTTCTTGGCAAGCGCCACGGCAGGCGTGCGGCGATAATTGAAGGCCACCATGTGGATGACGCCGGCGGCTTTCACCGCGTCGTTCATCGCCTTCGCCTCTTCGACGGTGCGCGCGAGCGGCTTCTCGCAGATGATGTGCTTGCCGGCTTTGGCCGCCGCGATGGCGATCTCCGCATGCACGTTGTTCGGCGTGCAGATATCTACGACGTCGACATCCGGCCGGCTGACGACAGCGCGCCAGTCCGATGACGCCTCCTCGAACCCGTAGCGAAGGCGCGCTTCCTCGGCCATTCCGTCGGTCACGTCGACGACAACCTTGCGGTGGGGAATGGCCGGTGCGGGCCAAAAGAACATCGGCATGGAGGCATAGGCCATGGCATGCGCCTTGCCCATGAAGCCGCCACCGATCATGGCGACGTTCATCACTTTGGTCATCGTTTTTCTCCTGAAATAGCTCGCCCTCTGGAGCGACAGTTATCGGCCGGCCGAAGCCGCATTGTGGTTGGGCACGGGGCGCGATCGCGACCCGTGCCTTTCGAGATCACTGTCCGAGGCTGGTCTTGATATTGTCGGTTGCCTCGGTGGAATAGACCGCTTTCCAGCCCTCCAGCAGAGTGTCTCGCGTCACCGGAAGGGCCGGCAGTGCAACGAAGGCCGGGGCTTCCTTGCCGAGCAGCGCATAGCCGGCAAGCTTTGCTTCAACGACACCGGCATCATAAGGCCGCTGCGCGCCGAGCCCCTTGACGAAGCCACCCTGGGCCATCGAGATTGCCACGTTCTCGCCGAGGTCGATCGTGGTGATCACGAGATCGTCCCGACCCGCGACACGCGCCGCCGAAATCACCCCTTCGGCCGGCACGTCCCAGACTGCCCATATGCCCTTGATGGTGGGGTTGGAGGTGAGCATCGCAGATGCTGCCTTATCTGCATCGCCCGAGAAGTCAGGGCCGCCGATTCCTTGCTCGGCCACGATCTTGATATTGGGGTAGTCCGAGGCGATGGTCGCCTTGAAAGCATCGTAACGTTGCTTGGTGACGAAGAAATCGGCGGCGTGGAACACAAGTCCGATCTCGCCCTCCCCGTTCAGCGCCTTGGCCATCAGATGAGCCGAGGCCACGCCATTGCCGTAGTTGTCGGCCGAAACGACGGACACATAGTCCTTGCCTGCCTCGAAGCCGGTTGGCACGTTGTCCATGAAGACGAGCTTCGTTCCCGCATCCGCGGCCGCCTTGTAGGCCGCAGCCGTCGCGGTCGGGTCCGTCGGGATGGACACGATGACGTTCGGCTTCTGTGCCATGATGGTCTCGATGTCGGAGACCTGTTTTTCCGGCTTGAAGCCGGCATCGGTCACCGCAAGCACCTTGATGCCCATGGCGGCGAACTGGGTTTGAAGGCCATTAATCTGCGCGCGTGACCAATCGTTGCCACCATAGTGCATGACGATGGCGGCCGTCGCATTCATGGCCTTGATCTTCGCCAGTTCCTCGTCGGTGAGGGTGACCTCGGAGGCCGGCGAAGGATCTTCGCTCGAGGGTCCCTTGGACAGGACCGTTTGCTGGAGAGCCGCTAGGGCGCTATCCGGATCGGCCAAGGCAGGCGCTGCATAGGTATAGGCAAGCGCCAACACGGCGGCAGTGCCCAACAGAGTTCTTCTCTTCATCATCACTTTCTCCTCCCGAAAGTGGGGCATGCGCCCCGGTCGCGGCCGTCAGGCCGATTTGAGATAGGTCATGCTCGCCTTTGCACCCTCGAGTGGATCTGACCAGGAATCGAGCTCGGTGCAGACCCATCCATCGAAGCCAACCTCACGAAGGGCAGCGATGATGTCATCCGTCGGCACGTCGCCGCGGTCGATCGGTGTGAAGGCGAAGGGCTCTTTCTTGAAACCCTTGAGATGCACATAGGAGATGCGTGCCGCATGCTCGCGAATGAGTGCGGCAGGATCCCCTCCTGCCGCGGCTAGATGGGCCGTGTCCGGGCAGAAATGAATGCCGGTAAGCGCAAAGATCTTTCGCACCTCGGCCGGCCCCTCGACGATGGTCGAAAGATGCGGGTGGTAATGGGCGGTGAGACCGCGCGCCTCGGCGATTTCCTTCACGCGGTCGAGTGCTGCTGCGAGCTTGTGATAGTCGGCCTCGCGAATGCCATCGAAGCGTTTGGCGCCACCGCCGACGACCAGATGCGGGGCCCCGAGCTCGGCTGCGCGATCTGCCGCGCGGGTCACCCGGGCCAGTTCCTCCGGCAAAATGTCGTCGAAGATGAAGTTGCCACCGGCATAGATTGCCACGAGCGCCAGTCCGTTATCGGCAAGAAGGGCACGCATGTCGTCCACGCCAAAATCAAGAAGGTTGCCGTCGAAGAGCTCGACGCCTTCGTAACCCGCCGACGCAATGTCCGCGAAGGCGCGGCGCATGTCGCCGAAGGTACGATAGGCAAGATTGGTGATTGACGTGACGCCGACCGCGTCTCCGCCGAGGCTGCCCCAGCAGTTCGCATGATAGGCGAGCTTGAAGTTCGACATCGGCGCCTCCTCCCAGTGACCGTTGATGTGTAAGCTGTCCTACGTCCGGAAAAAGTGCATGTCAATTATTTAACTGCGTAACGCCATGTACTTTTGCTGATTTAATGCAAAAGATTGGTGTTGCCAGCCGAAAGCGTCAGCTTTAGTAAGGGTCGAGAGGCGCATCCGCCGGAAGGAAGAAGTCATGGCGACGACGGCAACCGCGGCAAACGACGCCGCTCCCCGCCGCAAAGGTCGGCCGCGCGTCACCGAGACTGCGGCGCCGAGCCTTGTCGAAATTCTCAATCTGGTGCGGACAGAACAGGCCACCACACGCCAAGAAATCGAGCGTCAGAGTGAACTCGGCCGCGCAGTCGTCGCGGATCGCTTGGGTACGCTCGGCGAACTCGGTCTGGTCGATGAAAGCGAACTCGGCGCCGCATCCGGTGGGCGGGCGCCGCGCCTCGTGCGTTTTGTCGCAGATCGTGGCGGCATCCTTGTCGCGACGCTCGACCAAACCGCGCTCGGCGTCGGGATTGCCGATCTCGGCGGCTCCCTGCTCATGGAGCATCACGAGGCGACCGAACTCAGCCAACCTGTGTCAGCCCTCGCCGATCGTTTGGTCACGCTTTTCCGCTGGATCCTCGAACGGCATTCGGACATCCAGCTCTACGGCATTTCCATCTCCGTTCCAGGCGCCGTTTCCGACGGTGCCGAGACGCTGTTCCAACGCGCCACGCCTGGCGTTCTGCCCGGCTGGGAGAGTTTTCCGCTGGTCGAAACACTCGTTGGGGCCTTCGATGCACCCGTCTGGCTTCGTTCCAGCGTCGAGACCATGACGATGGGCGAACTGCATGCCGGAGCCGGGCGCAATCAGCGCACTATGATGTTCGTCAAGGTCGGCAAACGCATCGGGGCTGGGCTAGCAAGCGACGGAATTCTCTTTCGCGGCGCGCAGGGGGCCGTTGGCCTCATCGGTTCTGTTCCAGTCACTATCGGCGACAAGACCGGTACTCTCGAGGCGATGGCGGGGTCGGACCACATAGCCCAGGATGGCAGGCTTGCAGCAGAGAACGGCACCAGCCCGATACTTGCCGAGCTCGTTCGACGCGGCGCCGACATCACGGCGCTGGAAGTAGCCCAGGCCGCACAGATGGGCGATGCCGTCGCCATCGATATCCTGGCTCAGAGCGGCCGGCTGATCGGCCAGGTGGTCGCAACGCTCGCCAACATGCTGAACCCCTCGCTCATCGTGCTGGCCGGCTCGATCGCCCAGACCAATGACATTCTTCTCGCCTCCGCGCGGGAGGCCATCTACGGTGCCTGCCACCCCCTCGTCAGCCGCGACATGCAGATCATCCGCTCCCAGATGGGCAGCTCTTCAGGTCTTGTCGGGGCTGCAATCGTTGCGTCCGAGGGGCTATTCGCACCACCGATGCTCAAAGACTGGATCATGGCCGGGCACCCTCAGGCGCATCCGCTTTTCCAGGAGATGAAAAAAGAAATTGCCCGGCGAAAGGTCATCAAGGGGGATATGGTCCGGCCGCCGGACATGTGAGGAGGATTGAATGACGATTGCGGGTCTCGGCCCTCACGGGGAGCGGGCATCGGCGCCCGAGCGGGTTCTGCTACTGCCGGAGGACATGGAGCGGGCGCGGGCAGCAGGCCTGCGGGTTGCCGTCGTTTTGCACACGCTCGAAAGTGACTGGGCCAAACAACAGCTTTCCGGCATCATCGGCACGTTAGGCAATTGCGGGATTGCGGTCATCGACGTGATCGATTGCGCCTTCACGCCGGAGGTCCAGATCGAGGCACTCGGGCGGCTGATCGAGGAAGCACCGGATGCGATCATATCCCTTCCTGTTGCCAATTCGAAAGTGGCGGCCGCCCATGCGCGCGTGTCAGCGGCCGGCATAAAGCTCATCCTGCTCGACAACGCACCGACCGGGCTTCTTCCGGGAAAGGACTATATCTCCCTTGTCTCGGCGGATAATTTCGGCCTCGGCAAAATTGCGGCTGAAGGCTTGTCGCCTCACCTGCCTGAGTGCGCGGAGGTAGGCGTCCTCGGCTACGACGCCGATTTCTTCGCGACGAATGAGCGGGAAATCGCTTTCGTGAAATGGATGCAAATCCACCGTCCAGACGTTGCGCTGCGCGTCCAGCGGTTTCCAGCGCTGTCGGCAGTTGCTGCAACCACGCGCGCTCTTGCCGAAGCACATCCAGATCTCGCCGGCCTCTTTGTCGTCTGGGACACGCCGGCAATGATGGCCGCAGGCGTTCTTACTACGCTCGGGCGCGAGGTGCCGATGACAACAGTCGATCTCAGCCATGCGGCGGCGATCGGGCTTGCTGCCAGCGACACCCTCGTTGCAATTGCCGCCCAGCAGCCGTTCCGCCAGGGTGAGAGTGCTGCATCCATCACTGTGACCGCGCTCCTCGGCAGGTCGGCCCCTGACTGGGTCGCGCTTCCCGGCCTTGCGGTCACCGCACGCAATGTGGTGGAGTGCTTCCAAACCGTGTGGCGGGCGCCGGCACCCCAAGAAGTTCTCCGAAGGCTGAGGCTGGTTGGCCTGAGAACATCCGACCCACCCCGTCTTGAGGGCGAAAGCTCTTCCAACTTGTAGTTCCTGCGAAACAAGCCAATATTTAAGCAATGTCCAATGCTTTGCGCATCGCACGTGGTCGCTTCGGGAGAGTGGCGCTGCTGGATATGGATCGGCCCCTGGTGCGGCACGCGCATCCGCATTGCCATGTGCTGTTGAAGGTCGAGGGTGGCGACACGCAGTTTTCGGTGCGCGACCGGCTCGTGCCGCTTACGGACGAAAGCGCCGTTCTGATCAATGCCTGGGAGCCGCATGCCTATGCGCATGACCAGGCGCGGCCGAAAACGGTCATTCTTGCGCTTTACATCGAGCCGCAATGGCTCGGCCATTTCCGGCGGAACTGGGCGGCAAGCCACGCCCCCGACTTCTTCGCCTCGAATGTCGGCTCGATCACACCCCATATTCGTTCGCTCACGCGCACGCTTGCGGAGGCCATGGTGAACGAGCCCAACAGCGCCGTTGTGCACGAGGTGCTTCTCGGCGAACTGATGATCGCCGTCATCGAGCGCTTCTCCGACTGGCGGGCCTTGCCGAATTCGATCCGCGATCTCGCATCACGCCCGCTGCTCGACTTTCGTATCCGCAAGGCCGTCGAGCGCATGAAGGAAGCGCCTGGAGAGATCGCCGATCTCGATCTTCTGGCAAGCGATATAGGCCTGTCGCGGGCGCATTTCTTTCGGCTGTTTGAGACCTCGATGGGTGTGACGCCGCGGGTCTTCCTCAATGTGCAGCGCCTGGAACGGGCCGTGGCCGCCGTTGCCGACGGAACGGAGAGCTTCGCTGCCATCAGCGATCAGCTCGGCTTTTCCGTGCCGGCTCATTTCTCGCGCTTCTTCCACGATCATGCCGGCTCCTCGCCGAGCATCTTCCGCAACGTCAGCCGGCTATCGGGCGACGATTTTGAGACTCCTCGGTAAGGTCTGATACGCGGCGGTATCGCTCGATCTTGTACCCTCCTTCAACTTTCTCCCACGGCACCCCGACACCAACGGGTGCGGGAGGAGCACATGAAGAGCTTGCAGATGGCGGGCGGCCTGATCGGCCGGAACGTGGAACGTGTCGAGGATGCCGGACTCCTGACCGGCCGCGGCCGCTACATCGACGACCTGCCCGTCCGGCGCGACACCGCCCATCTGGCGATCCTGCGCTCGCCGCATGGCCACGCCGAAATCCGTGCAATCAAAACGGCTGCTGCCAGTGCCCTGCCCGGCGTCTCCGCCGTGCTGACCGGGGACGACGTTGCGCGGCTCACCCGCAGTATGACCGTCGGGGTCAAGGCGAATGTCGAATGCTGGCCGATCGCCCGGGACCGGGTACGCTATGTCGGCGAACCCGTGGCCCTCGTGGTTGCGGAGACCCGCTATGTCGCAGAGGATGCGCTTGATCTAATCGAGGTCGAATATGAGACGCTGACCGCCATTGTCGATCCCGAGAGGGCACTCGCAACAGACGCACCGATTTTGCATCCCTCGCTCGGCACCAACCTCATCAACGAGCGTAGCTTTCGCTATGGCGACCCAGAAGCAGCTCTCGCAGCAGCCGACCACCGCATTTCCATCCGTATCGCCTATCCCCGCAATTCCTGCACGCCGATCGAAACATACGGTGTCATCGCTGAATACGATCCCGGTGAAGACGCCTATGACGTCACGGCTAATTTTCAGGGACCCTTCTCGATCCATGCCGTGATTTCCCGCGCATTGAACGTGCCCGGCAACCGCATGCGCCTGCGCACGCCGTCCGATTCAGGCGGTTCCTTCGGCATCAAGCAGGGCGTCTTTCCCTATGTCATCCTCGCAGCCGTCGCCGCACGCGTTGCCGGACGTCCTGTCAAATGGATCGAGGACCGGCTCGAACACCTGATGGCCTCCGTCTCGGCCACCAACCGTGTGACAACGCTCGAGGCGGCGGTTGCCGCCGATGGCCGCATTACCGCACTCTGTTGGGATCAGTTGGAAGATTGCGGCGCGCATCTGCGCGCACCAGAGCCGGCGACCCTCTACCGCATGCATGGCAACATGACCGGCGCCTATGCCATTGAAAACGTCGCCATCCGCAACCGCGTCGTGCTCACCAACAAGACACCGACCGGGCTCAACCGCGGCTTCGGAGGACCGCAGGTCTATTTCGCGCTCGAGCGGCTCGTGCACAAGATCGCTGATGAACTAGGCCTCGACAGGCTCGCCGTCATCCGCCGCAACCTCGTGGCTTCGGACGCCTTCCCCTATCGCACGGCGACCGGCGGGATTCTGGATTCGGGCGATTATCAGACCGCAATCGATCGCGCCTGTATGGAAGGCGATCTCCAGGCGCTCCAGCTACGAAGGGATCGTGCGCGTGCCGAAGGGCGCCTCTACGGCATCGGCTATGCGGCGGTGGTCGAGCCAAGCGTCTCCAACATGGGCTACATCACGACGGTCCTGACGCCGGAGGAACGGGCGAAGGCAGGACCGAAGAACGGCGCTCAGTCCGTTGCGACGGTGGCCATCGACCCGCTCGGCTCCGTTACCGTCAAAGTGGCGTCGGTCCCGCAAGGTCAGGGTCATCGCACAGTTCTCGCGCAGGTTGTTGCGGAGCGACTGGGGCTCCGGCTGGAGGACGTACGTGTCAACACTGAGCTCGACACCTCGCGCGACGCCTGGTCGATTGCGTCGGGCAATTACGCAAGCCGGTTTGCTGCCGCCGTCGCCGGGGCCGCGGCTCTTGCCGCGGATCGGATCAGGGGTCGTCTTGCAACAATTGCGGCCGCGCAGCTGAACGTCACGGCCGACAGCGTAGACTTCAGAGCCGGAAAACTCTTTGATCGCAACAACCCGGACAATTCCATTTCCTTCGGGCGTGTGGCTGCGGCAAGCCACTGGGCACCCGGCACCCTGCCGGATGGTACCGATCAGACGATCCGCGAGACTGTTTTCTGGACGCCAGAGCAACTCGAGGCGCCGACGTCCACGGACGGGATCAACTCGTCGCTTTGCCATGGCTTCATCTTCGACATCTGCGGCGTGGAGATCGATCGGTCGACCGGCCAGGTGCGGATAGACCGATATGTGACGATGCACGACTGCGGCCGCATCCTGCATCCCGGGATGGTGGACGGTCAGGTGCGCGGCGGCTTTGCCCAGGCCGTCGGCGCAGCACTCTACGAGGAATATGCCTATGGTGGTGATGGCAGCTTCCTGACCGGTACACTCGCCGACTACCTGATCCCGACCGTGATGGAGACGCCGGAGCCGCTGATCCTTCATCACGAAACGCCATCGCCCTTCACGCCGCTTGGAGCAAAGGGCGTCGGCGAGGGCAATTGCATGTCGACGCCGGTCTGCATCGCCAATGCCGTCGCCGATGCGCTCGGGGCCGAGGACATCCAGCTGCCGTTGTCGCCAAGCCGGGTCAGCGAATGGCTGTATTGCGAAGAGCGCCCGCCGTCGAAACCTCAGGATTCGACCCCCGCCGCCACCGGCGCCTCCGGAGAACGGTTGCTGACGGGCTCGGGCTCATCCGACGTCGTCGCCACGCGTCAGTCCGTCTGGACGATGCTGCTCGATCCGAACACGCTGAAGGCCATTATTCCCGGTGCACACGAGGTCCGAAAGGTCTCCGACACGCACTTTCGCGCCGAGGTCACGCTCGGCATCGGTCCAGTCAAGGGCCGATACCGCGCCGACATCCGCCTCTCCGACATGGTGGCACCCGAAGCGGTCACGCTGTCCGGCGGCACGGAGGGCGCGCTCGGTTCCGGCCGCGGCACCGGCCGCGTCACGCTGACGGAAACGGCGACCGGCACCCGCATCGACTATCGATATGAAGCCGCGATCGGCGGCAAGGTCGCTTCGGTGGGTGGTCGACTTCTTGACGGCGCCGCGCGCGTGGTGATCGCACAGTTCTTCCAGGCGCTTGCCCGTCATGCCGGCGGCGGAAGGCCTCCCAGTGCCGCCGCCGGCTTCACGCAACGGCTTTTAAGCCTTTTCAGGAGGCGCAGATGAAGCCTGCATCCTTCGATTTTCTCTGCCCGGACACGCTGGAGGAAGCGCTTGCCGCGCTTGCCGAGGGGGGCGGTGAGGCTCGCGTCATCGCTGGCGGGCAGTCGCTCGTGCCGATGCTCAACATGCGGCTCGCCCGTCCCGGCTTGCTGGTCGACATCATGCGGCTCGAGGCGCTGCGCCGGATCGACACATCGGCCGACGATATCACGGTAGGTGCCGGCGTGCGGCAGGCAGAGTTGGAAGCATGGACAGACCTTTCGCGCGACCTGCCTCTTCTGGCCGCCGCCTTCCCATGGCTCGGCCATGTGCAGACCCGGGCGCGCGGCACGGTCTGCGGCTCTGTTGCCCATGCCGACCCGAGTGCCGAACTGCCGCTTTCCCTGGTGACGCTCGGTGGTGCGGTGAGCCTGCGCAGCCGAAAGCAGAAACGCAATGTCAAGGCGGACGACTTCTTCATAGGCATGATGGCGACCGATCTTGCGGAGGGCGAGATGATCGAAGCCGTGCACTTCCCCAAGGCCCAGCCCGGTAGCGGCTATGCCTTCCGCGAGATTGGCCGAAGACATGGCGATTTCGCCATCGTCGCCTGCGCTGCCGTCGCAGACGACAAGGAATTGCGGCTCGGCATTGCCGGCGTCGATGACAGACCGCGCGTCTTCGCTCTTCCCGCGCTCGACGACGACCAGTTCGACGATGCCCTCAACGATATCGCCTGGTCGCTAAACGCCCGCGACGACATTCACGCCGGCGCCCGCTACCGGCGCGAACTGGTCCGCAATCTCGGTCGCGAGACGCTTAAGGAGGCAATCCGATGCCGCGCATGAACGCTTCCCGAAGGCATGTGATCAACTTCACGTTGAACGGCCAGAAGGTCCACGCAGAGGCCGAGAATCGCATGCTGCTCTCGGACCTGTTGCGCCACGAAGTCGGGCTGACCGGCACCCATGTCGGCTGCGAGCACGGCGTCTGCGGCGCCTGCACCGTGCAGATCGACGGAAAGCCGGCACGCGCCTGCCTGACGCTTGCCCAGCAGGTGCGCGGCAGCGAGGTGCGGACCGTGGAAGTGCTGGCCCCCGGCCCTGCCGAGCTTTCCCCGCTTCAGGCGGCCTTTCGCCGCCATCACGGCCTGCAATGCGGCTTCTGTACACCCGGCATCCTGATGTCGCTCGACGCGCTCTTGCGCGAGCAGCCAGACGCCGGCCGGGAAGAGATACGCGAACACCTCTCCGGCCATCTCTGCCGGTGCACGGGCTACGCAACCATCGTCGAGGCGGCGCTCGCCGCTGCGGAGGAACAACGGAAGGAGGAGACACCCAATGCTTGATCTAGGAACGAGCTTCCTCGCGAGCGTGGAGCGCGACCCGGACGCGCTGGCGATCGTCGATGGGGAGATGCGACTGAGCTATCGCCAATGGTATGAAAAGGTTTCTGCACTCGCCGCAGCCCTTGGGGAAACAGGCCTGAAGCGGGGCGATCATGTGCTCACCGCCATGCAGAACCGCTGGGAGAACGCGTCGCTGCACTGGGCCTGCCAGTTTCTGGGCCTGATCGTCACGCCGCTCAACTGGCGGGTGAAGGCCGACGAAATTGACTTTGGCATTGAGGATTCCGGCGCAAAGGCCGTCTTCTATGAGACCTCAACCGAAGAGGCCGTGCGCCTGTCCCGGCTTGCGCGGGATTTACCGCGATTCTCCGCCGACGCGCTCGCTGACATCATGCAGGGCAAGGCCCCCGATGCGGCGCCTGTGGCGGACGCTGCGGATTGGTCGCTGATGCTCTATACGTCCGGCACCACATCAAAGCCGAAGGGTGTGCCGCGCCGCCACCGGGCCGAACGCTCTGGCGCCGTCGCCCATGTGGCGCAGAACCTGTATCGGCATGGCGAGCGCACGCTCGGGGTCATGCCGCTCTATCACACGATGGGCGTGCGTTCGCTCATCGCATCCTCGCTTATCGGTGGGACCTTCGTATGCCTGCCACGGTTCGATGCGGCAAAGGCGCTCGACCTGATCGAAGAGGAGAGTATCACCAACCTGTATCTGGTGCCGACCCTCTACCACGACCTCGTGTATCATGAAGCATTTTCGCCCGAGCGCGTCGCCTCCGTCACCAAGCTCGGCTATGCCGGCGCCTCCATGACTGACGGATTGCTGAAGCGGCTCGACCAAACCTTCCGGCCGGAGCTCTTCGTCAATCACTACGGATCGTCGGAAATCTACACCTTTACGATTGAGCAAAAGGCGTCAGCCAAGCCAGGCTCCGCCGGTCGCGCCGGCATCAACCAGACGATCCGCGTCGTTAAGCTTGGCAGCCGTGACCCGAACGAGCGAACAGCCGTCGGCGAAGAAGGCGAGATCATCGCGCTGATGAAGAGCGACGAGGCTTTCGAGGGCTACTGGAACCGACCGGACGCGGACGCCAAAGCGCTTCACAGCGGCTGGTACTTTACCGGAGACACCGGCTTCGTCGACAACGACGGCGATCTCTTCGTTACCGGCCGGGCCGACGACATGATCATCACCGGCGGCGAAAACGTTTCCCCCGTCGAGGTGGAAAGCTGCCTGTCGCTGCACGAGGGCGTCGCCGAGGTTGCCGTCGTCGGACTGCCCGACGAGCGTTGGGGCAAGATCGTCGTCGCCTTCGTCAAGCGACGGGGGGACGTTACGGCCGAGGATCTCGACCGCCATTGCCGCGATTCCGGACTTGCCAACTTTCGCCGCCCCCGTCGCTTCGTCTTCGTTGAGACGATCCCGAAATCCCCTGTCGGCAAGCTGCTGCGCCGCCTCCTGGTAGCCGGCGAGTACACCGAAGAACGCATTCCCGAACTTCAGTGAGCGGCCTCATTGCCGCCAGATCAATGAAAGGACATTCCATGACCGAACACGCAGCATTCCAGGACCCGCGCCTCACCACACTCGACGGCTTCACCGTCACGATCGACGCGGCACGGCAGCGCGCAGACATCACGCTTGACCATCCGCCTTACAACGTCGTCTCCATGCTCGCCCGCGACCAGTTGCGACTCGTCTTCGAGGCTCTCGACGAGGATGATCGCGTGCGCATCATCGTCGTTGCTGGCAAGGGTGAGCACTTCTCGTCCGGCGGCAATATCAAGGGCTTCCTCGAGGCGAGCCCGGAGCACGTCTCGCACCTAGCCTGGAATATCGCGGCCCCCGCCCGCTGCTCGAAGCCTGTAATTGCAGCCAATCGCGGCTATTGCTTCGGCGTCGGGTTTGAATTGTCGCTTGCCTGCGACTTCCGTATCGCGACCGATACAACGCGTTACGCGCTACCCGAGCAGAAGCTGGGTCAAATTCCCGGCTCCGGCGGTTCGGCACGACTGCAGAAGATGGTGGGAGTCACCCGCACCAAGAACATCGTGATGCGTTCGAAGCGGATTACCGGCCAGGAGGCGTACGACTGGGGGATCGCATCGGAGATCGTCAAGGACGCCGATCTCGAAAAGGCCGTCGACGCGCTTGTCGAGGAACTGATCGGCTTCTCGCCGCTCGCTCAACGTACGGCGAAGAAGCTCCTGAACGATACTGACGATGCTCTGCTGTCGACTGCGATCGAGTTGGAGGGCCATTGCTACAGCCGACTTCGAACATCGGAAGACTTCCGTGAAGGCGTCCTTGCCTTCCACGAGAAGCGCACGCCGTCCTTCGTTGGACGCTGACCCAGCGGCCGGGTGGAACCTGGCCTCATTTTAACAGGAGGAAGCGGCCCTGGGGTCCGCTATGGGAGGAACAAACATGCAGACGATTGAAAAGACCGCGCCAGACAGACGCCTTCTCGAACGGGGACCCGGCCTTGCGGCAGGGCTGAGGGACCTGCCCCAACATCTCGGCATCAAAACGATGAGCGCCGGGCTCGTCGCCGCTATCTTTGGCTGCTCCGGCCCGGCCCTCATCGTCATCGGTGCGGCCGAGGCAGGCCACCTGACCAACGGGCAGACCGTCGCCTGGCTCTTTGCGATCTACGTGCTCGGCGGGCTCATCAGCCTGCTGCTCGCGCTCCATTACAAGCAGCCAATCAACGGCGCCTACTCAATCCCTGGTGCTGCCCTCGTCGCTGGCTCGCTTGCAACCATTCCATTCAACGAAGCAGTTGGAGCCTTCATTCTGGCGGGGGTTCTGGTTCTGCTGCTCGGCGTCACGGGGCTTATCGGCAAGGTGATGCGCTGGCTACCGATGCCGATCGTCATGGCGATGATTGCCGGTGCGCTGATCCGCTTTGCGATCGGGACGGTGACGGCGCTCGGTACGGCACCGCTGATTGCCGGGGCCGCCATTCTTGCCTTCTTCGTCTCAATGCGGCTGACCAAGGCCATTCCGCCAGTGCTGGCAGCCCTTGTAGCCGGCTTGGTTGCGGCGCTTGCGACCGGTGCGGTCGGAGGTGGCGCGGCAAGTATCGCCTTCGCCACGCCGGAATTCACGATACCGGTCTTCTCCCTGGATGCCTTCTTCGCCATCGCTATCCCGCTCGCCCTTCTCGTGATCGGTGCCGAGAACGCACAGGCTACCGGAGTGCTGATGGCTGAAGGGTACAAGCCGCCGGTCAACGCAATGACCATCATTTCAGGCGTCGGCGGCATCGCAGCCGGCCTCCTGGGCGGCCATAATGCTAATATCGCAGGTCCGATGACCGCGATTTGCTCGTCGGAACAGGCCGGCGAGAATAAAGAGGGACGCTATGCGGCAACCGTCGTCAACGGCGTGCTCTTCGCCGCATTCGGCCTGGTCGCCGGCGCCGCCGTTCCCGTCGTGCTCAGCCTGCCGTCGGCTCTCATCGGTACCGTCGCGGGCCTTGCCATGATCGGGGTGCTCCTCTCCGCCTTCCAGAACGCGTTCGGCAAGTCGCTCGGCAACCAAACCGGCGCCTTCGTGGCGCTGGCCGTCGCGATGTCAAATGTCTCGCTCCTCGGCATTAGCGCCCCCTTCTGGGCTCTTGTCGCCGGGGTCATTGTCTCAGCCTTGGTCGAAGCTGGAAGACTTGGAGGGAAACAGGCTGCTTGATCAAGGGCTGCTGTTATCAACGTCTTCTTCTCGATAGCCCCCACGCCGTTCCGCAGGTCCGGCTTGGGGGCACGAACTGCCGTTTGAGATGCGGGAAAGGATCCGGAAGCGGAATATCCGCTTCCGGATCTACACCCAAGTGACGCGGTCGCCGCGGCAATGTCTGCTCTAAACAGGCACGACGATGACCTCTATAGCCCAAGGCGCAAAGCGGTCGTAGCCTCGCTCTTGATAGGACCTGAACCGTCGCCCTTTCGAGGCGCCCTGCGTGCCTTTACTCAGGAACGCCATGGGTCCACGAGGATAACGCCGGTGCCCTGGAAATCTTGAATGTTGCGTGTAACGACCGCAAACCCCTGCACGACTGCCGTGGCAGCGATGAGTGCATCAGCTTCGTTGCGGCGATCCGGAATATGCAGGTGGGCACATCGCGTTGCAATCGCTTCATCGATAGCAATGATGCGCTGAGCGAATTCTGGGCGTACTCGGCTATCCGTCCAAGTTCGTAAGCGAGTGCCCTGCTCAACGTCACGCCGCTGGATGCTGAGTATCCCGCGTTCAAGTTCTAGTCCTTCGCGGCGCCGACAAGGCGCCCGACGGCGACGATCTCGCCGGCATGGACATCCAGGGAAACGTCGGCCACCGACTTCGTCAAAATGCCGTCGACCTTCAGGAGCACCTCGCCGCGCCCGTCCGTGCGCTCCGGATAGAGATCGGAGATCTCGCGCCCCACCATCATTTCGACGACCTTCTGCTCCGAAGCATCGGGCGGAAGCTCGCCAACGATCTCGCCATCGCGCAGGGCGAGCACGCGGTCCGCGACCTGGCTCACCTCGTCGAGGCGATGGGAGATATAGATCACGGAGCGCCCCATCGAGACGAGACGGCGCACGAGCCGCATGACCTGCTCGACCTCGTTCGGTGCCAGCGCCGCCGTCGGCTCGTCGAGGATGATGAGCCTGGTCTGGGTGGAAAGGCCCTTGGCGATCAGCACGAGCTGGCGCTCGGCGATCGACAGGTCGCCGATCGGGATATCCATGCCGGCCGAAAAACCCATCGATTTGAGCTCGCGGACGATATGCTCCATCGCCGGGTCGGGCTTAAAGAAGCCGAGGGCCGTCCGCTCTCCGCCAAGTTCGAGATTCTCCCGCACCGTCATGCGCGGCACGACCTGCAGTTCCTGGCGGCAAAGGTGGATGCCGAGCGACCGCGATTGCTTGGCATTGCGGATGCTCAGAGCCTTGCCGTTGGCAAGCAGCCTGCCGCGATCGAGCTGGATCGCGCCGGCCAGAATGCGCATTGGCGTGCTTTTGCCGGCGCCGTTCTCGCCAAGAAGGGCGACGCATGTCCCGGCGGCAACCTCGAACGAGACGTCGCGAAGGGCCTGCACGGCGCCGAAGCTCTTGGCGTCGCCCTCGATCTTCAGGGGAAACAGGACAATGTCGACGCCCATCGCCGCCTCACAAGTCGTTCATGATGCGCGACGGCGGTTCGGCGATCGCCCGATCGACCCAGACCTCACAATCGG
>Ga0065721_10006701_pt1 | contig 18698 bp, 8 predicted proteins | sample Mesricmetagenome_FD_59108 | JGI IMG/M metagenome (GOLD analysis project Ga0065721, IMG submission 59108) | Mesophilic microbial community from rice straw/compost enrichment Sample: eDNA_1 v2 (version 2) | ecosystem: Engineered > Solid waste > Grass > Composting > Bioreactor | place: USA: Davis... | reverse complement strand
CACGGGATTTCTGCGCTCCGCAATAGAGCGACAAATGGCAGTGAAGTCACCGCACTCAGAGGCCAGCGATGCGAAAATGGACGTGACAAGAAGCGCTGGGCCGTTAGGATGCGCTGGCTGTCTGGCGCGTTCGTCTATCGGCTAGGACACGGCCCTCTCAAGGCTGAAAGACGGGTTCGATTCCCGTACGCGCTACCATCCCTCTCCCGACGATTCCCCGCAGATTTGAAGATTTACGCGACTCAAACTATTTCCCTCGAAAAGCCTGCACACTGGCGACGAAATCGTCCGGTACACCAAAATCAAATCGCCGCGCATCGATCATCTCCAGCGCCAGATAGCCTTCGCGCTGTCGTTGCAATTCCTGGGCGCGAGTCAATTGAAACTCACCGTTGTCACGGACATTGTCGCGGATCATTTCGCCGAGGATCTCATAAATGCTCGGCGCGAGCAGATGCATCCCGAACCAACCTAACCAGGTTTCCGGTGGAAGCTCATTCACGTGCAATTCCGCCCGCGCAACTTCCACACCGGGTTTCTCGATAATCCGTGACACATCAATCAATCGCGGTTGCGCTGCACGTCGGCGCCCGGCAATCGTGCCGTAACCTTTCAACTCCACCGCCGTAATCCGGTTCACCGCCGAGACACTTTTCCCTTCAGAAATCGCAGCCATCTCCGCCAGTTCGCGATACGGCGACACCGTTTTACCACGAAACAGATGATCGCCGAGACCGAGCAAAACCATTTCGCCGTTCGCAAATGCTTTGGTCTGAAACACCGCGTGACCGTATCCTTCCTGCTGGGTTTGCACCGCAAAACTCACGCGCCGCGCAAAGCCGCGCATCTGTTCCGCTTCGCGCAACAAGGCCGGATACTTCGCCAGCCGCTTCAGATACGCGTCGTCCGGACCACGCAAATACGCTCGCACCATTTCGTCTTCGCCCGGTTGCACGATGATGCAAATCTCTTCAATTCCGACGGCTTCGAGTTCCAACAGATGATAATGAAACAAAGCTCGCGCGATACCGTCCGGACCAACTACGGGAAACAATTCCTTTTTCACGGCGTGCGACGCCGGAAAGTGTCGCGTTCCGAGTCCGGCAATGGGAATGACTGCTTTGCGAACGAGTGATTGGCTCATGAGAATTTCCAAATCAGTGCAACACCTGCTGCCACCAACCTTGCGCACCGAAGGAATAACGTCGCGCACCGAATTCTATCGCACCGGGAGAAGTACCTTCAAAAAGGTCCGGCATCTGGCCAATGCGTCGCGAATATTCCTTCGCAATTTTCGGAATCTCCCGTGCCAACGCCTCCAATTGTCCGAACACCGCCACGGCGCCGCCGGTGCCGCCGCCGGTAATCTTTGCACCATACAATCCTGATTTCGTGCCGCGTTCCCGCACGGTGTTCACCAGGAAATCCACTTCTTCCGTCGAGAGATGACAGTTGTTCCGATAACTGTCATGCGCGCCAAACATACATTCCCCCGCGACGACCAATGCGCTCTCATCGCCTGCATTCGCCGCGCGCAACGCGTCCATGAATTTCAACACCCGTTCATTTTCCTCGACTGGATGCCGCGTCGGCCCGACCACGCAATAGGTCGCATCCGGCGAAATCTCCGTCACCGCATCTTCGTGCGTCTCGTAGCGCTGTAAAAATTCCGAACCCAGAATCTCCTCCGGCAATTGGCCTTCATAGTTCGATCGGAATTCCGCGACGCTCAACTCCGTCAGATAGCGCAACGGAGATTGACCGGCTTCGCTGCGCAGTTGATTGATGATGCGTCGCCCCATGAACGCGCCGATGCGCGTATCTTTGTAAGGATTTCCCGCAACACTGTGCCGCACCATCGAGTTGATACCGACAAATCCCGTGCCGCGCGGAATCGCCACTTCGCCTTTCACTTCACCGGGCCGACACAAAATGTGCGTCAAACACCCTTGGCGTCCGCTGGCGATTGCCGTTTGATCCATGATGCCGCACGGCGCGCCAACCACGTGATTCTCCGCCATCTGTCCGAGTTGCGCGATTCGCCCGGGCGCGAGATTCAAATTCAGATAAGCATTCAACACCGTCAGTGTTCCCACTTCCACCGCGGCCGAACTGCCAATCCCGACATTCATCGGCACTGCGCTCAACAGCAGCAGATTGAATCCGTACGGCAGTTTGATTTGCTCCTCCCGCAGCAACGTGAAAATGCTGCCAACGATGTACGAAGACCAGTTCGCCAACGGATTCGCCTGACATAATTCCCGAATCTCCGCGTAATCCGCCAACCCGTTTGCGCTTTCGAAATAATTCAACGGCAAGCGCGTCTCCACCGGCAGCGCTTTCAAACCCGCGTGCATCGTGCGAATGCGCAACGTCCGATCCGTCCGCGGCTGCAATCCCATCAGCACGCCGCGCCCCAGCACTGCTTCACAGACATTCGCACCGGAATAATCCGCAATGCCGCCCATCACATCCAGCCGTGCCGGCACGCGCGTCACCCAGATATCGCCTGTCGTAAAAAAACTCGCGAATCCAGAGGCGTCGTGATTCGCCTTGTTCAACAGTTTTTCAAATTCTTGCAGTTCGAAGGGTGCGACCTGAGCGTTCATGAATCTTTGGCTATGCGATAATGCGCATCGTGCCAAAGCTCTGCCCATAGGGTCACGCGAGAAAATCCGTCTCCCAAAATTCTACTGCCGTTAAACCACACTTAAATTCGCGGTTTGGATCGCGATAACATTCTGCCTCACGCAACTTAAACTCCGACATTCGCTCGCGCTGAGCCGCGAACCAACCGGATCATTGCTGCTGTTCCGCCGAATACCAGCAACGTCGTCACCAACATCATTACCTTCATTCCCGCGGACGCCGTTCGTGCTGCGCCAGCCTTGAGGCTAACGCGCAAATCCGCTTCTCGGTCCACTGCCACCGAACGCTGAAATGTCAACACGCGACCTTGCGTTGGAATGCTGGCACGAATTGCCGCCGCCGCTGGCACGGCAGCCTCCTGTTGCTGAATCAGTTTTTCCGCCAATCGCATCGTCGCCGCATTTTCCTCCGCGTCATTGCGCTCGATAATTCCTTTCGCGTCTTGCTGTGTGTAATTCAACTCCTTTGCTCCACGCAGATCGCGAAATCGCTTACTCAATCCCGTCGTATCGCCAAGGGTCGCCGCCTGTCGCACATTCAATCCCACCAGCGCCTGCTGCAATTTCAAGTTATGCAACTGCACGCGCGCATCTTCATTGAACGCATTGTCGTGCGTGCTCAACCCGTAAGCAGATTGAAACGCGCGCCGCGCCTGTTGCGGCGCTCCGAGTTCCAACGCGCGATTTCCGAACGCCAATAGTTGCTCCGCTTCCTGCGTTTTCTCGCGTTGCCACATCACTTCGCGTTGCAGATAACTCTGCAAATCCAACGTCCCCGTCGCGGCCTCCAATCGTTCGTCGGCGAACTGCATCGTGCCCGCCCATCGTTTCACTTCCCATTTCTCGTTCAAATGCACGCGCCAGGTAATGTTCTCCAGCGGCAAATCAAACTTCGGCGCGAGCAACTCCAAATCCAGATCGCGTCCGCCTTTACCCACCTGACTGCTGTAAAAAATTTCCACCGGCACGGGTTTCTCGTCGCGCGACGGTTGATCCAACGGAATCAGAATTGTCGCTCCTTCGCGCCAGGGCCAAACACCGTTTTGGTTCACAAACGCAAACCAATAGTTCGCTCCAACCGGCAGCTTCACGTGCAACAATCGCTTGTCGCCCGGTGAAATTTCCAACCGTGCCTGCGTCAACATTACCCCCGCATCCGAAATCACCGACGTGAACTCCACCTGATGCACACGCGCCGGCAACAGCTTTACCGCTTCGTGTCGCTCCAGTTTCAACGGCAACGCAAACGCCGGATCCACCAACCGAAACGCGTAATTCGCCAACACTGTTCCGAGATTCTGCTGCAACGACCGTGGAACACTTTGCCATTCGGTCGGCTGCAATGACTGCGACGTTGCGTCGGGATTCACCTGCACGCGACCGCCGGTTTGCACTGTCACAAATCCGCGTTGCAAATTCACCTCACTCGCGCGCACCCCACGCAATACAACTTCGTCCGCCTGCTCCGGCATCAACGTCTGATAATTCACCTGCAAGAGATACGAACCAATCACGCGCCGTTGCAGCTTCACTTCCCACAATTGAAGTCCGTTCGTCACCGCATCCGGCTTGCGCAAAAAATCCGCGACCAGATCCCCGCTGAATCGCACGCTTTCGGCATTGGTCGGCAAATACACATGCAACGTCTTTAGCCCGGTGTTTTCGATCTGATACCGCAGGTTTGCCGAAATTTTCACCTGCGCCTCGGTCACAGTTGCGTGTTGCAAACTCGTCACCTGAACCCACGGTTCGACCTGCTCGACGTCCAACGCAAGTTGCCACGCCGACTGCAAAATCCGGAACGCCAACACGCCTTTCTGTCGAATCCCGGCGCGTTGCGGATCCAATTGCGACAATCCCTCCGCCGTCACGGTCTGCAATTGCATGCCTTGCTCCGGCACGACCAACAACGTGCCTTGCTGTTTATTCGCTTCACGAAAACTCAGTTGCGGCACCACCCAACCGCGCGTCGCTTTCACGCCGCTGCCGGCGAGGCTGATAGAAAATTGCTGTCGGCCTTCCGTTTTTCCTTTCAGATGCAGCGTAATGACGCGTCCCACTTCAGTTTTCAACTCCGTCCAATGACTCATCGCCGCACCACTGATGGATTCTACGTCGAAACCGTTCGGCAGAACGAAGCTCAATCGAAAGATTCCCGCCCGCGAAATATCTACCGTCGCACTCGACGCCAACACCGTGCGATCTTCTCCGAGCGACAATGTGTCCTGCGTTTCGACGCGTACGTCGGGTTCTACTGCTGACGCTTGCAACGAAACCGTCGCCCCTGAATCCGCGTAACGAAACGCGCGCCGCACGGTCAGCCCCGGAATCTGCGCACTTAACGTCGGCACAAGGTTCGCCGGAAAATCTTCCAGATTGAGCGCCGATAATTTTTCGACATTCACCTGATCCAATTGCACTTCATTCCCGGTAGCCAGACCCAGCAAACCAATTTCTCCCGCCGCGCCAGCCACCGAAAGCAATCCGACCGTTTGCTCCATCGGAAACGTCCCGATTGATACCTGCGACCGCACGAGCACCGTGAACGGACGCGATTGCGGTCGCGCCAATGTCACACGCAGTTTCCGCGTGTCCGGATCGAATCGCCACAGCGACACCCGCGACTCGGCTTCTTGCTTTCGAAGATTTCCATCCAACACGTCCGTCACAGTGACCCTACGAGGCACGTTGAACAGCAATTCCGTCAATTCACCTTGCGCCGGTCGAATCGCCACCTGATGCGCGCCTTCAATCACTCCTGCCGCCGGAACGTAAAGCTGCGACCACTCCGCATAGAACACCGCTTTCTCGTGTTTCGCATCACGACTGCGCGGTTTCCAACCCAGTTGCGCGCCCGTCACCGGCGAAAGCACCAGCTTCGCCACTGTGTTGCTGTTCACAAATTCCCGCTGCACGGAAACAGCCTGCGCGGAAAACACGTCCACGTCCTGGCGCAGCACCATCACTTCCGCGCGATTCACCAGACCATACGGCGTTGGCAATCCGAACTTACTCTCGCTCGCTCCTTTCGCGATGCGCACCTGATATCGCACTTCCAGATCAAACGTGCCGCTCCGCTGCGCGACGACCTGTTGCACGCGTCTGCCGTTTTCAGTCGCCTGCTGAAGCTGCACTTCAGTTCCACCACTAAAGCGCGTCAACACCGCTGGCTCGGTCAACACGGTCAACACCGCGCCTTTCTCCGCTCCCCATCGAATCTTCGCTGTCCCTGTGACGAATTCCTTCTCAACCATTATCTGCTGCGTCACAAGCTCCGGCACATCTGCCGCCGCCGATACTTTTGCCTTCGATGAAGTCGCACAACCGCTTCCCACGAGCCCGAGCAAACCGACGATTAACATCGCCGCTGTTGCCGAAGCCACTTTCGTTTCCTCTGCCACTCGCTGCGGCACGAGCCAGAGTTGTCGCAACAGCGGAGTCAACACGTGAACCACAATAAGACCTGCGAGCACGACGAAGAACCACGGCGCGCCATTCGGCAATCGCAACGCGGCCCACGCCAACAACAGCCCACCAATCACCTGCAAACTCCACGCACTCCATCCATTTCGCCGCCACGCCGCAAACCACAATCCAGCGGCAATCGCTCCCAGCACCAGCGATGCAAACACTCCGCCTGACACGATCGGTTTTGCGACATTCGCCACTTCCACGGTCAACACACTTCCGGCCTGTTGCACCGGCGCGAGGAACGTGATTTCGCTCGGTGTCACCGCCGCGTAAGCAGCGACGTCATTCACCAACCGCACGCCCATCATTGCCGCCAACAGAACCGCGACAAATCCCACAACCAATCCAGTTGCACGCCGCGCGCAATAACGATGTCCGGTGGCTCGACCCGCCCAGATCCACGCACCGAGTGTCAGCAACAACAGCCCGAAGATCGTTGCGACAGAAGTCAGCAATTGCGTTCGGTTCTCTTCGTAGCAACGCGCTAACTGCGCAAATCCGGAAACATCCGGCACACCGCCGACCGGCGTCAGCGAACCGCGTTGATAAATTAAATGTTGGCCCGCATCCGGCTCGATTTTCCATTCCGCCAACATCACCGGCGCACTCACAATCGGCACCGCCACTGCCACCTGCTCTGAATTTCCGGATTTCGCCGCCAGTTTCAGTTCCAATTTCAACACCGCATTCGGATCGGCCTGCTGCGGCAGCGGAATCAGATTCGCATCGCGATCTTTCACCGGCACAACCGTCGCCCCGTTCACCAGCGCCGACCACAATTCAACACCCGCTGGCAGCGTGAGACGAAAATTCGGATTGCCGCGACTCTTCACAAAGTACGTCGCACTGGTCAGCACCTGGCCTTCTTTGGAAATCCGCGTTACAAGCGATGCCCGGTCCACCACTTGATCCAACGACTTGCCTTGCTCCAGCGGACTCAGCGCGAGGCGCAGATTGAACGGACGCGATGTATAGCGATATGCCGTGAGAATGGGTGCATCGAAAAACAATCGATATTCCGCCGGCACTTCCGCGGTTTCCAACGCCAGCAACCCCGGCGAAACTTCCGCCGGCGTCACCCGAAATTGATACGCGCTGATGATAAGCGTATGCCCGGATTCCGATTGGGCATCCAGGGGTCGCGCTCCGGTGAACGTCAACGTTTCACCTTGTCCTTGAAACGTGCGTTCATACGTCGCCAACAACGTGTACGTGCCCGCAACCGGCGCATGTAATTGCACGAGGTAACCATTCGTCGTCTTCTGCCAGTTGCGCACATCTTTTCCCGTGAACTCCACATTGCCGTATTCATCCGACAGCTCCACGTGCAACACCGCCACCGGCGCACCCGAAATCAGATACGTCATCACACTGCTGCCGTACGCCACGCCTTCCGCCACCGAAAACAAATGCAACACATCCGCCTGCACCGTTTGCGGCAACCGCTCAACCCGCAGCGATGCCTGCCAACCCGGCTCACTGATGCGAAACGACGTCTGTAAATTCGCCACCTGTCGCGGAAAAAATGCCGGCGCCAATTCGCTCAAAGCGATGGTGCGTTCTGGCGTCAGACGAAATCCCGCCTCAGTCGAAATGCCAATATTGCCGCGAACTGATTTTGCCTGTGCGACTTCAACTCGTGGCAAATTCCAAATCGCTTCGTCCAACGATTTATTTCGCTCCAGACGTAATTGCACCAACTGCCGCCCGACCACCGGTTGACCGTAAACAATCCGAAGTTCGTTTTGTTCCAACGCCCCGCTCTCCGCATTCGATGAGAGAACGGACTCACTTAAAAAGTAATCGGTCATCCCCGATGCGTTCAGTCGCGCAATTGCATAGCCCTTCGGCACGCGCACCAGTAATTCGCGCAGCGGCGCCTCGCGCACTTCCACTTCCAGCTCCGCTTCAATCGCCAACTCATTGTGCCCGTGATGATAGGTGAGCACCTGCGACACGCTCAGTTCCGGCAAAATCTGATCCGCCTGTAATTGCAACGCGTAATCGCTACCGGAAAACCGATAAGCGAATCGCTGCCCACCGCTCGGTCGCAACACCGCTTTCGTCGCTTCAGTATCAGGAAATTGCTCTGGCGAAATCTGCGACAGCCCGCGCGCTTGTAATACTTCCAATCGCACTGCCCCTTCGTTCACCACTCGAATGTAACCCGCCAATCGCGTCGCTCCCTCCGGTTGCACTTGCACCATTTCCGCACTTTGAGGAAACGCGCCCAACGGCGATTGCAAATGCACCTGCACAGCAAACGCGTCTTTCTGCGGCTGATTCAGTTGAACGATCAATCGCCGTTTCTCGCGCTCCGATGCAACCGGTTCGAGATGCCACGACAAAACGTTCTCACCGGAAACTCGCGTCACCTCACCCGCGCCGCGCAACAGCATCGTCACGCGACTCAGCTCGCCTTGCATCACTTTGAGGTCCAGCCATGCGACCTGCCGCATCAAGCCAGGACTCACGCTCACTTGCGACAACATCTCCGCCGCGTAGAAAAGTTTTCCCTCCTCTTCCGGTCGCGCTTCTTTCCACGACAGTTTTACCGCGCCGTCCACCGGCAGATAGCTGACAAAGTTGCTGCCAACGCGCTCCACCCGCGCCGCACCCGTAAATTCAAACTGCGTGTCCGCCGCCACCCCGCGCAATTCCACCGGTCGCAATGCACTTGATGCGACCCGAAAATCTACCGACTTCCAACCCGCCTGTTGCTTCACCGCTGCGGCAAACTTCAGCGTAATCGGATACTTTCCGCTGCGTTCGAAACCCGCCACATATCGCCCCTGCTCCGCACGCAATTGCCATTTCGGATTGCTACTTAATTCCGTCAGCGCCACCGCGCCTGATAGCAGTTCCAGTGTTCCTCCATTCGCCGATTCTACATTCGCCGTCGCCGTCAACACGAACTCGGCGTTGTCCGCGCTCAGATTTCCAATCAGTTGAAAGTTCGAAAGCGTCACTGAATTCGTCTCCGACGACTCCGATTGTCCGAACCCGATTCGCGGCAATAACAACGCCAAGACGATCCCAAGCCTGAGGAAATAAATCCGATTTTTCATAAAGAAGATTCTGGATTGAACTCGCTATCTATGTGACGAACACCTGTCGTCCGTGGTCATGCGGCCAGATTTCCGGACGTAATTTCTCAGACGGAAACGGCGACGTTTTACTCCCCGCTAAGTCTCTTCGCCTGCCGAATCATCCATTCCAACTTCTGCGGGCGCGGATCTGCGCCGTAGGTTTCAGGCACACCACGCAACAGTTCCAGCAACTCATCCAACTTCACATCCGCCGCATACGGACTGCCCGCCAACCATTCGGAAAATGCACTCGCGCTCGCCGCCAATCGCATCGCCGCGCTTGCTTGTTCGAGAGAAATTGCCTGCCCCGTGTATGGCACGTCCCACGCCTGTTCGCGATAATCCGTCGTGCCAGGAACTTTGTAGCGCACTCGAACCGTGCCCAGCGGCCCTGTGCCAGTCGGATTCACCGCCACCACGTACAGCGCATTGCCCGCCTCCTGCGCTGCAATCTCCGCCGCATCCACGGTGTTATCGCGGAATTGTTCCTGAGTCAGTTGATGCTTCGCGTAGCCGATCTGGCGATATGAAGTAACCCGCGCGGGATTGAATTCCACTTGCACTTTCACGTCCGACGCCGCGACCTGTAACGCACCAGCAAGTTGACCGACAAAATCGCTTGCTGCTTCTTCCGGCGAATTCACAAAGCCATAACGCCCGTCGCCATTGCGTGAAAGCGTCTCCAGCAGATTATCATTCAACCCTTCCCAACCGATGCCGAAACAATCCAGCGCAATGCCTTGTTTCCGTCGCGCCTCAACGTGTTGCTTGAGCGATTCCGGCTCTACCTCGCCAAGATTCGCCGCGCCGTCGGTAAGCAACACAACGCGATTGATACCGCCTGCGACGTAATGCCTGGCCGCCGTTTCGTACGCCAGACGCATCGCCGCTTCGAGATTCGTCCCGCCTTGCGGCGTCAAACCACTCACCTGCTCCACAACCGTCGCCGCCTGATCACCGGCAATGCCATCCGCCACCAACCGCGCCGTTCGCGCAAATGTGACGACGCTCAATTTGTCCTGCGACTGCAATTGCGTCACCAACACCCGCAACGCTTCGCGAACGATGCGCACGCGATCCGCTCGCTCCATCGAACCCGAGTTATCCAGCAACAACACGACGTTCAACGGTCGTCCCGCTTGTCGCCCTGTCGCCGCCGTTTTCAGCGAGAACCGCAACAAATCCTGTCCATGCGCAAACGGGTACCGTGCCCGCTCCCACGCGAAGCTAATCGGCGCGCCGCCTCGCGGTTCAGGATCACGATAATCAAATGTGTTGATGAATTCCTCGCTGCGAATGCTCGCACGATCCGGCAATTGCCCTTGGTCCAGACTCGCCGCCGCAAGCTTGAACGATACATCACTGACGTTGAGCGAAAACGTGGAGAAATTATTTTCACTCGTTAAAATCTCCGGCTGCGGAATCGGCGCATTGGTCGCACTCTTCTTCGAAACCAATTGCGCAATATCGCGTGCCCGGTCGGACTCAGCTTTCGCCGCCGCACGGTCTAAACTCTCCCTTTTTTTCACCCCCGCAACCTGTTGGTCCGTGACATCGGGTTCTTTCGTCAACTTTGCAAGCGAGGACTCTGGTAACAATCGAGGTAACACCTCACGTTGTTCGCCGCTCGAAAAAGCTTTCACCTTGTCGTCGCTCTCCTGATTTCTCGGGCGGTTTACCTCCTCCTTAAAAGAATCGGCGAACTCGTTCTGATATTCGTCGGATTCAGTCAATATTTGAGACCGAGAAGCTCTTGACGGTGCTGCCTCGCCCCTTGGCATCAAGCGTCCCGATTCCGCCAACCTGATCCCAGCATCCGATTGCTGCTTTGCCTCCCCGAGTCGATCAAATGCCAGCTCANTCCCACCGCGACTTTCCCTCACGCCATTCGTCTTTTGATAATCGAGATAACCGCCGCTGGCACCACCGCCACCTGCGCCGCCCGTAACATTGACGCGTGGGACAAGAAAATCGTTTCTCGTCCCCGGCGAACTCGGCGCATTAACCTCTCTACCGGCCAACCCCAGTGCGCTATAAAACTTTTCCGGAGCGACAGTAAACGTCCGTGTTTCAAGCGACGCCGCTGGCTGTTCAACAAGAGTCACCTCCGGTTCTGAAACAACTTCAGTCCCTCGGTTCACCGACGAAGCTGAACTCACTCGCCCAAAATTTAGCGCCTTTCGTTCACTTAAATTTTCATCGGGAGCAGGTGTTTGCAGCAGGTTTTTGTCCCGCGCGGCATCGGCGTTAAAATAACCAAGAGTCCGTGCTGGTTCCGGAGTCGCCACCGGAATCGAAGAACTTTCCACAGGAATCAACCCAACGCCCTCGGCCGCCTGATCCCCCTCAACCCGTTCGACCGCACTCATCGCGTATCGCTCGGTCCTGACCCCCGACCAGTTTCCAGACGATTTGGTTTTCGCGCGATTTACGGTCGGCAAAAGGGTCGCCGCCAGGAGGCCACAAATCACAATTGTTGCCGCCACCGCCAGCAGCAAATGCGAACGCTCTCGACGCACCGGCGCAGCAATTTCCTTCGGCGTCACCGTCTTGAAATGCGCCAGCAATTTTTCCCGGCGCGCTTCCGAAAGTTTGCGCTGCGTCGCCGTTTCGCTGTCGGTTGCTTCCGATGTTTTCACTGTTTCGCGCACCAACGCCGCCGCGTGGTGCAAGCGCGCAAACATCTTCGCCAACTCCCCGTCTTGCTCCATCGCGCGATGCAGTGCCGCCGCTTCTTCCGCCGATAATTCCCCCAGTAACAGCGCCGTCAGACGTTGCTCGATTTCGTCGCGCGATGATTGCGGAAAGTCAGGATTCATGACGAAAAGCGGGTAGCGTAATTGCGTCACCGGTCGGGCGCGTCACTCCGTGCGTGCCGACTTCGCCGGAAACAGAGGCTAAAGCTCGATCCGATGCAGTTCCTTGAATGTTGAGCGATTCCTTCTGAAGAAATTCCTGATCCGGAATCAATGCCAACGACGGCAACGGTTGGAAACGAGTAAACTCCCGATTCACAGTGCACCTCCGGTTTTAGCGAGTTCAGCGGCGACCTTTTTCAGCGCGTGATGCAGTAAATATCCAACGTGTCCGGTTTTTAATCCCGTCCGCGTCGCGATTTCCTGATAGGACAAATTTTCGTGAAACTTCAGTCGCACCAATTCGCGGCTTCGCTCATCCAGACTTTCGAGACTGAGCCGCACCAGACCGATACTCTCCAATCGCGCAATCTGTTCATCCGGCATCAACAACGGATCAATCAACTCGTGTCCGCCTTCGGCGCTGTTGTTCGCCGGTTGATCGAGCGAAACGATTTTTGCCGCCTGACGTCGCTGGTTCAGCGCCAGATTATGCACGGTGCGATACAACCAGCGTCGCGGATCGCGCACCTCTTCAAATTGAGCGTGAAGTTTCATAAACGCCTCCTGCACGAGATCCTCTGCCGCCTCCAACTCCCCGCTCAGCCGCAACGCGTAACTCAGCAGCGGCGATTCCAGCGCCAAAAACACTTCCTCTATCGTCCCCCACGCGGGCGATTTGATACTGGCATCTTCTGGGCGCATTACGGCCATCGAATCCGCTTTACTGAACTTCGCGTCATGCAAACAGCCCGGCGTGCTGGTCACAAGAGGTCATTCTCGTGTTTATACGACACCGGCAGTCTCGATTTCTTAGACGTAAAAGAAAAAATTTTGCTCCCCGGAAAGAACTTATGAAGACAACGAACGACTTTGCCGGCCCGCTATCAGGAAAAGCCGATGAAAGACTGAACGAAAAGAAGGCCCAGCGTTAATGAGAGACGTTACACGACCGAAAAATCAATCGATCGCCGCTCCTGGTGCTGTTTTGCCTCCTTTGCGGCAATCAAGAGAGTGACCGATAAAAAATCGGCACCGTTTCCTCCAAAACCACCTCACAGCTCTCGCTTCACCGCACAGAACGCTTCAATCGCGCGCTCCAGATCTTCCCGTGAATGCGCCGCGGAAATTTGCGTGCGAATCCGCGCTTTGCCTTTCGGCACGACCGGATAACTGAATCCGATGACGTAAACACCTTTCGCCAACATCGCATCGGCAAATCGCGTCGCGAGCGCCGCATCGCCCAACATAATCGGTACAATCGGATGCGTTCCCGGCAAAATGTCAAAACCACGGCGCGTCATCTCAGCGCGGAAAAATTTGGTATTCGCCTCCAGTTTATCGCGCAACGCCGTGGATTCCGTCAGCAGTTCCAACACTCGCAACGATGCTCCAGCGATGCTCGGTGCGAGTGTATTGGAAAACAAATACGGACGCGACCGTTGCCGCAGCAGCTCGATGATTTCCTTTCGCCCGCTCGTGTAACCGCCGCTCGCACCACCCAATGCTTTGCCAAGCGTGCCGGTGATTATGTCCACGCGCCCCAAGACGTCATTGTACTCATGCGTGCCACGCCCCGCGCGCCCCATGAACCCGACCGCATGCGAATCATCTACCATCACCAACGCACCGTATTTGTCCGCCAGATCGCAAATTCCTTTCAAATTCGCGATGTAACCATCCATCGAGAAAACACCATCGGTCGCAATCAATTTAAACCGCGCTCCCGAAGCTTCCTTTAACTTCGCTTCGAGATCCACCAAATCACTATTGCGATAACGAAACCGCTGCGCTTTACACAACCGCACTCCGTCAATGATCGAAGCGTGGTTCAATTCATCCGAAATAATTGCGTCCTCCGTTCCTAACAACGTCTCGAACAAACCGCCATTTGCATCGAAGCATGAGCTGTAGAGAATCGTATCTTCTGTCCCGAGAAACTCGCTGAGTTTGCGCTCGAGCTGTTTGTGCACGCCTTGCGTTCCGCAAATAAACCGCACGCTCGCGCATCCGTAACCCCATTCTTCCAGCGCGCGCTTTGCCGCCGCAGCCACTTCGGAATGTTGCGCTAATCCGAGATAATTATTCGCGCACAGATTCAACACCGGTTGTCCGTCGCTCACCCGAATCGTCGTCCCCTGCGGTGTCATAATCACGCGCTCATTTTTGTACGTGCCTGCCGCACGAATTTCATCGAGTTGCGTTTGAAGATATTGTTGAAAGGCTGATTGCATTTTATCTTTCGAAGTTAATTCACAAAGTGTCCGCGCGCGGTTCATCGGCTCGCGCACCAAGATTTCCGTAGCGATGATAATCCTCGCTTAAACTCTGCTCCCGCACGTACCACAACAATTCCAGACGTCCCTCCGCCACAACCGGCACGCTGACTACGCTGACGTAGGCTTCCGCAGCCGCACGTAAGACGTCCACCGATACACGATTCGGCGCGGCATAACGCACCCGATCGGTCTTCTGCTTGCGAATCACCTGCGCGAGTTGTTCATCGGTTTCTTCCACAAACGGGATCACGATGCCTATCACGCGAGCAATGGTTTGCAAGCAGGTCGCCGCGCGCGATTCCAATCCGACCGGCGACGAAATTGTGACTTCTGCCCCAACCAAACGCGCAGCAATCACGCGTGCAAACAAATCGAACGGCGTATCGGCGGCATGCACGCGAACTCGAATGCAATCAATCGCTCGATAGTGCCGATAATTATCCTGGCCGATTAAGCGAAAATGGTCGTGTTGCTGACTGAATTCCGTCCGGTAGTTTTGCTCGAAACTGGCGGCGGCGATTTGAATCCGCTCAATAGTTTCAACATTCAAATCGAACTTTGTTCCTTGTTTCCGTAGCTCGGCCAGAAATTTCTTCAACCATTCTGTCTCCACTACGGCGGCGCTGAAGTTAACCGAAGGCGTATCAGCAAAATCCATGAACTGCGCTACATAATTCGGTCCGCCCGCTTTCATTCCTGGACCGAACACCGATTTACCGCAACCACCAAAAGGTTGTCGCAACACCACCGCACCGGTTGTCACCCGATTGACATAAAGATTTCCGGCCTGCACCGCCTCCTGCCATTCAGTGCATTCGCGCTCATCCAGACTCTCAATGCCGCTCGTCAAACCATAGCCCGTTTCGTTCACAATCTGAATCGCTTCAGATAACGATTCAAATCGCATCACACTCAAGACCGGCCCGAAAAATTCTGTAAGATGCGAGTAACTGCCACGCCGCACGCCATACTTCACACCCGGCGACCACAAGTTCGGATTATCGCCTGCTTGTCGCGGTTTTACCGCCCATTCTTCACCAGGCCCGAGTTTTTCCAGCGCGCTCTTCAAATCGCCGCTTGGCGGTCGGATCAGCGGACCGACTCTTGTATCCAGTTCCCAGGCTGAACCCACCTTCATGCTTTGCACCGCGTCGCAAAGTGATTTTCGGAACTGCGGATCGTCATACACTTCCGCTTCCAATAACAACAACGACGTCGCCGAACATTTCTGACCGCTGTGACTGAACGCCGAATGCAGCACATGCTTAATCGCCTGATCGCGATCCGACAACGCGGTCACAATCGTAGCGTTCTTACCGCCGGTCTCCGCAAACAACGCCAGCTTGGGCTCGTCACGTAACATCGCCAACGCGGTTTCCGTTCCGCCGGTGAGCACGACGGCGTTGACCTTGAAATGATTGACCAATTTTCGCCCCGGCCCACCACCAGCGCACGGAACAAACTGCAATACGCGTTTCGAGATACCCGCTCGCCAAAAACACTGACACAGTTCCCACGCGACCAACACTGTGTCCGACGCCGGTTTGAGAATTACCGTGTTCCCGGCCGCCAGCGCCACTGCAATGCCACCACATGGAATCGCAATCGGAAAATTCCACGGCGACACCACCACTACTACACCTTTCGGTCGCGCTTGCAACGTCGGCATCGTTTGCCACCACAATGCTGTCGCGCGATAAAACTCCACGAAATCCACTGCCTCGGAAACCTCCGGATCGGACTCCAGCAACGTCTTTCCGCCATTTGCCAATGCCGCTCCCATCAGATCAGCTCGCGCCCGCCGGATTTCCTGAGCCACGCGCCCGAGAACCTCAAAGCGTTGTTGCGGCGACATTGTCCGCCAATCATCCGGATCGGCGGCTGCATATTCGACCGCGCGATGAATATCCGCTTCCGTCGCCTGTTGATATCGTCCCACCACTACGCCTGGTCGTGATGGATCAAGACAATCTCGTGATTCGCGGCCGGAATAAAATTCTTCACCGGCAATCACGAGCGGAATCCTGACCGCATTCTCACCACAGCGGCCGCGCCATTGCGCGGCAATCTGCTCCGCCCACTCGCTGTTTTGCGGCAAAGAAAAATCAGTATCCGGCTCGTTGATAAAATTTTGCCAACCATTGGCCACTGCCTGAGTAACCGGCGATGGTATCCGTCGATCTTGAATTCGCCGCGGTGCATCAGTCACGCGCGGAACGGCTGCCAACGCATCGAGAAAACCTTTCTCCAATCGCGCCCATTCCGGACTATCCACTTCAATTTTGAAGGCGTGCCGCAGAAAATTGTCCGGCCCGGTATTTTCATCGAGTCGCCGCACGAGATAGCCGATGGCGTTGATGAAGTTCTCTTTTTTGCAGGCGGGCGCGTAAAGCAGAACATTCCGCGCCAACTCACATAACGCACGTCGTTGCTGATTCGCCATCCCCTCCAGCATCTCGAACTGCACGCAATCCAACGCATCGCGCTCCACCGCCAACACCAGACCATAAGCCAGTTCGAACAGATTGTGCGACGCTACGCCGACATCCATCGCTGCCAGATTTTCCGGCTGCATCGCCGCGTGAATCATGCGTCGGTAATTGGCATCGGTTTCGAGTTTTGTTTTGTAAGGCGCCTGCGGCCAACCGCGAATGGAAGCTTCAACCCGCTCCATTTCCATGTTTGCGCCTTTGACGAGTCGCACCGTGAGGCGACTGCCGCCTGTCGCCACGCGATGCCGCGCCCATTCCTGAATGCGCTTCAACACGCGATACGAATCGGGAATGTACGCCTGCAACGCAATGCCTGCCCTCGCAGGCTCCAGCCCCGGCCGATCCAGCGTTTGCATAAACGCCGCTGCCGTGAGTTCGAGATCGCGATACTCCTCCATGTCCAGATAAACGAATTTGGAAACTTCCGTTCCATCCGGACGCACGAATTTCTGTTCGCTCGCGGCACGAATCAATCGCTCCAGGCGCTCACAGAGCACCGCAACCGTTTCACGACGCGCGACCGGAGAAATCTGTGAATACAGCGTTGAAATCTTGATCGACACCACTTCGATTTCCGGCCAGCGCAACAGATCCAGATATTCTTCCAACCGCGTCGCAGCGTCCGCTTCGCTCAAAATCGCTTCCCCAAGCGAATTCACATTCATTCGCGTGCCTTCACGCGCTCGCGCTCGCAAATGCGCCGTCAGCACCTCCTTTTCGCCAGGCAAAATGACATTCGCCGTTTCTTTCTGCATTTCCTCCTTCACCAACGGCAACGCCACGCCCGGCAAATAACCGCCGAACGACTGAAAGCCCTTGAGTAAAGCCCGATCCCAACGACTGAAAAATCGCGGAATCCCCTGCACATCGAGAATGTGAATCAGATGATCAACTGCTCGATGCGGATTCTTCGCCCGAAAAGCCTGATCGGTAATTTGCGTCAATGTGACTTTGTCGGACGGATTGCAGAGCATTCGATCCAACTCCGCCTGCTGGCGACGTTCCGCCGGAGTCTGAAGTTGCGACGCGCGTTCCTGCAATCGTGGCGCAATATACAAAGCACGTTGCACGGTTTCCGAAAGCGCTCCATCCGGCTCCAGCGTGAAACCCGCGAGCAATTCTTCAATCTGTGATAACGCGAGCTTCATTTTGAAATTCAGTTTGGCAGGGCTGAAGTGCGAACGTCGGATTGAACGTTCTGCGGTTCGCCACTTGGCTTCGAAGAAGATTTCGTTTCGTCTGCTCTGGAAATCTGCGTCGCGGAAACTTCTTTCCCCTGAGCTTCTGTCTCAAACAACGCCGTGCTGAAATAACGCTCGGCACGATCTGACAACAACGTCACAATTGTCGCTTCCGGTCCTGATTCTTGCGCGACTCGAAGCGCAGCTACGACATTTGCCCCCGAAGAAGTTCCCACGAGCAGACCAAATTCCTGATGCAACCGCCGCGCCATCGCCATTGCTTCCGCACTTCTGACTTTGACGTCACCATCAATTGGAGCGTCTCGAAGCAGCGGCGGAATAAACCCGTCCGCCACGCCTTCAATGAAATGACAACACGGACACTCGCCAGCCAACAACGCCTGCTCCGCCGGCTCCATCGCGTAAATTCGCGCCTTCGGCCAACGCCGCTTAATCGCTTTTCCGCATCCTGCCAACGTTCCACCTGTGCCGTAGCCGTGCACAAAAGCGTCAATCGGCCTTCCTACCTGCTCGATAATTTCAATGCCGGTGGTCTGCTCGTGGTCGGTGACATTCAGCGAATTCTCAAATTGCCGCGGCAGAAAATAACGCGGATCTTTCGCTGCCATTTCTCGCGACATTTCAATCCCGGTCTGATACATGCCGCCGCTATCAAAAAGAAT
>Ga0065721_10050650_pt1 | contig 18699 bp, 15 predicted proteins | sample Mesricmetagenome_FD_59108 | JGI IMG/M metagenome (GOLD analysis project Ga0065721, IMG submission 59108) | Mesophilic microbial community from rice straw/compost enrichment Sample: eDNA_1 v2 (version 2) | ecosystem: Engineered > Solid waste > Grass > Composting > Bioreactor | place: USA: Davis... | reverse complement strand
CCGCGAAGGTCTCCGCTCAAGCTCCTTGTCATCACCATCCTCCTGGCAAAATCACCAAGAGCAGTGAATCAGACTAAACAGATCGCGTGAATCCTCAAACCGACTCTGTGTTCATAAAAGACGCTCTAACTGAAAATGATGCCCCAAATTAATCCCGAAGTGCTCGAGCGAAGAAGTCGGCCGTCGCTCGTCGTAGACTTTTACCATTAGTAGTGGGCATGGTCGTTTCCAATCGTGACCGACTCGACAAGCTCAAGGTGCGATACGATCCCCGCGACATCGGTCATGTCTACGTTTGCAACCTGAAAACCGTCAGTTTCGCCCGGTCCAGCGATGCGACGCATAGTTGCGGTAACACGATGTCGCTTTGCACACAATCCGGTTCTTCCTCAATCTCTGTGGTCAACAGTTAGCCCCTTGAGTGGTACCTGTGGGGATGCGAGCGCAATGCAATGGTCAGCCGGCCTGGGCAAAAATTCTGGATACCATCCTGCAAAATGAAGAAAGCTGGGTTGTTTCTGCTGCTGCGAAACCTGTCGGAATCTGCCCGGATTGTGGAACGCGAAGCCGGCATCGGCACGGCTGGCACAACCGCCCCCTACAGGACTTGTCTGTTCAAGTGTTGTAAAAGTCAGCCTCGCACTGAACCGATGGCAGTATAGACACCGGAAATGCAGGCGACGAACCTTCACCGATAGGTCGCCCGAGATTGCTTCGCCCTACATGCGGCGAATTGAACGGATGGCTGAATTGTGGCCTTAGTCGGTCACAGGATGGGCCGTCGTCCGAGAGAGAACTGCATCGGCTCGGCATGCCGGTCAGCGAGGACACGATCTTGCGGCTATTGAAGCGCAGGAACCCGGCGTCCATACAAAAAGACACCATTCTGGTTGTGGGCATCGGTGATTGGAGCTGGCGGGATTCCTCACGGTACGGGACGATCATGGGCGATCTTGAGCGTCATTCGGTCGTCGATGTTTTGGAGAACCGCAGCGTCCGAGAGCGCAAAATCTTCGTTGAAAGAGCGTCCAGGGATCGAGCTCGGAGCCGAGAGAGCTATGGTTTGTATGCGGAGGCAGCCCGAGAGGGCGTGCGCCAGCCAGCAAGATGGCTGACCGTTTTCACCTGGTTCGAAGTCTCAGGGAGGCGATCAAGGAACGAGGGTTCTGCCGGGCACGATCGAGGATCTGACGTGCTTGTGGGGTCGCGAGTTTTGAACGGCTGACGATCCATGGGCACCGGTAGCGGATGAACCCTCAATCTCCCCGGCCTCGACCGCCAGACGCAGCGTCTTTGGCTGGAGGTATGACTGAACTGCGGCGCCATCTCAGCTGTTAGGTACGCGCAATAACGAATTGAACACCGAGATAAGTGCACACAGATGCCTTAGCCTCCTCCTTGAACGGACATGACCGTCAAATTGCTTTCAGACTTTGAAAGTTCCTGAAAAATTGCCTAGATCCATGCCTAGGCAAAGCTACCGCTTGTTCGCCCAATGGAGTCGCGGGCTTAAAGCTTACACGATCTGCTTGATGAAACTTTCAAGCATGACCTTCAGGCGCTGGGCGTCCTCGTTGCCATAGCTTTCCTCGACCTTTGCCTCATGCTCTTCAACCCGCTTGTTCTGCGACGCGAGCATCGAAGCGCCCTTGTCAGAGAGGAACATCCGCACCTTGCGGCGGTCGGCGGGATCGGGAACCCGGTAAACCAGTGCGTCCTGCACCATGCGATCAACCAGCTTCGTCAGCGTCGGCAGGTTGAGCGCCAGCTCCTCGGCAAGCTTGCCCATCGGCAAGCCGCCGGCCTCCGACAGAACCTTCATCAGACGCCACTGATCCAGCGACACGCCTTCAGCCGTCAACTGCCGGCTGAGATGGCGGTTTGCCTGGGCGAGCAGATGCGAAAGATGTTCGTTGATCGAGCGTTCAGCCATGATTCTTTAATCAGCAATTGTGCAATCGGAAACTATATATATAGTGCTTCTGTCTCGCCGCATAGGCTGCGACCAACGAAAACAAAAATTTACAATCCGTCGTTGCGGAGCGTGGTGTCTAGGGTGGAGCGGAGAACGAAAAGGGAGAATGCCGTGACGCTCGATTTCGCTCTGGCCGGAGGTACAGGCAGCATCTGGATGCGCAATCCAGCCTCTTCACGCAGGACGAAAGCTCCCTTGCGCCAGTCGTTGTTCTTGCAGCGCGCCGGCAACTCCAACCTTTCCGTGCCGCGCAAACGCGAGCCTCTTCGCATCGGATTGCTCGTTCCCTTTCAAGGCGCCGATGCAATCTGGGGGCCGTCGTGCCAATACAGCGCCGTTCTCGCCGCTGCCGAGCTTAACGAACAAGGCGGCATCCTTGGCCGGCAGATCGAGCTTCTGGCGGCCGATGCCGGTGGCAGTCCGCAGGCGGTCGTCGAGCGGGCCCGCGATCTTGTCGAGCGCCAGGGCGCCAATGCCCTGGTTGGCGTACATCTCTCCTCCGTTCGGCTCGAACTCGCCCGCGCCCTGGCCGATCGCGTGCCCTATGTTTTTGCACCGCTCTTCGAAGGCGGCACCCAAGGCGAGAAGGTCTTTAGCATCGGCGAAGTGCCGGAACGGCAATTTGCCGGGCCCGTCAGCCATTTCATGGACAATCAGGGAGCCAGGCGCTGGTTTCTTGTCGGCAATGATTATGTCTGGCCCCGCGCGTCGCATCATTGGCTGGGCGACTTTGTCACCAGATGCGGCGGCGAAGTCGTCGGCGAGGAATATGTCGGCCTCGGCGAGCCCACGACCCATCTTGTCGACATGATCGAGGCTGCCAATCCCGATATCGTCTTCATCTCGCTTGTCGGCTCGGAATGCGTACCCTTCAACCGCATGTTCGCGGAACGTGGCCTTTCCCACCATATCCTGCGCCTGTCAGGCGCCGTCGAAGAAAACACGCTGATGGCAATCGGCGCGGACAACACCGAAAATATATTTTGTGCCGCGGGCTATTTCAGCGCCCTGCAGACTCCAGAGAACAACACGTTTCTGAAGCGATACCGGGATGCCTTCGGCGTCACCGCGCCCGTACAGGGGGTCTTGAGCGAGGCCTGTTATGAAGGTCTGCGATTCTTCGGGGCGCTGGCAACCCGGGCGCAATCGCTCGAGATCGATGCTCTGTCCCGGGCTTTCGAAGGCTTGAGCTTCGAGAGCCCGCGCGGCGTGACCACGGTTCGAAACGGCGTCGCTTCCGGGCCGACCTACCTTGCGCGCGCCGAAGGGACCGAATTCGAAGTCCTGCGCAGTTTCGACAACGCCTGACCGGCCCTTTTCTGCCCCACCCCCTGACAATTCGGATCAAACCCGCAGGTCCAGGTGGCTCGCCGCGAAGCGCGCCGTTATCCCATTCCCCACACGAGTCTGTTTTTCACAAGCTTTTTCGGCTTTTCCCGAAAGGTCGGCGACAAAAATCACTGCCAAACAAAACTACTTGAAAACTGAAATATTGAACATATAAATATATTCGACCGCATGGATTCCTTGCCGCCCGCCCTTTTTGGTTTGGGCTGAACCCGCAGACAGCCGTCTGCCGGCACGGATTCCTGCGTCCATCTGGGTCTATAAAAAGAGGGTGAACTCATGAAAATCAGCAGACGCCTATTTCTCGGCGGCACGGCCGCAGCCTTGACGGCTCCTTGGGTCAATCGGGGCTTCGCAGCCGACGATATCACGATTGCCAGCATCTACGATCTCTCCGGTGGTCTTGAAATCTACGGCCAGCCGATTGATGCCTGCCTTGATCTAGCCGTTTCCGAAATCAATGAAGCCGGTGGCCTGCTTGGTCGCCAGATTAAGGTTCAGAAATACGATCCGCAGTCCAATATCCAGCTCTACACGCAGTTTGCCACGGAAGCTGCAACAAGCCTCCAAGCCGCGACCCTGTTCGGCGGCATTACCAGCGCATCCCGCGAAGCCATCCGCCCAATCCTCAGCCGCTACCAGACCCTCTATTTCTATTCGCCGCTCTACGAAGGCGGCGTTTGCGATCGCAACACCTTCCTGACAGGCTCCACGCCCTCGCAGACCATCGGTCAGCTGATGCCCTTTGCCGTCAAGAATTTCGGCAAGAAGGTCTATGTGCTGGCAGCCGACTACAACTACGGCCAGATTTCCGCCAAGTGGGTTCGCGACTATACCGCCCAAGCCGGTGGTGAAGTGATCGCGGCCGAGTTCTTCCCGCTCGACGTCACCGATTTCAGCGCTGCAATCCAGAAGATTCAGCGCGAAAAGCCGGATGTCATCTATACGCTGCTCGTGGGCGGCAACCATATGTCGTTCTTCCGCCAGTGGGCAGCGGCCGGTATGGCAGGTAAGATCCCGATCGTGTCCACCTCCTTCGGCGGCGGTAACGAGCATATTGTCCTGACCCCCGCTGAATCCAATGGCGTCATGGCTGCTTTCGGTTATTTCCAGGAGATCAAGTCCCCCGCCAACGAGGCTTTCGTGAAGCGCTATCACGGGAAGTTCGGCGACAACGCACCCTATGTGACGGAGCACGCCTCGGCGACCTACAACGCCGTCCACCACTGGGCGAACGGCGTCAAGAAGGCCAACTCGCTCGACCGCATGGCCATCATCGAAGCCATCGAAAGCGGCTCGACGGTTGCCGGCCCCGGCGGCCCCTCGACGATCGATCCCAAGACCCACCATTGCGCCACCGACGTGCACATCGGCCGGGTGAAGGACCACAGCTTCGAAATCCTCGAAAGCTTCGCGAACCAGCCACCGGCCGATACCGCAGCCGTCTGCGATCTGGTCGCCAACCCGAACGACAACCAGCAATACGTCATCCAGTAAGCACTGACGCATTGCCTCCCGGCGCGTGGCGAACCGCGCACCGGGAGCCCGCACGGGACAAATCCAGTGGACTATTTTCTTGTTGTGCTGCTCCAGATCGCTGGAGCGGTGGGCAACCTCGCGCTTATCAGCGTAGGGCTTGCCGTCATCTTCGGCATGATGCGGGTCATTAACCTCGCCCATGGCGAATTCATCATGCTCGGTGGTTTCGCGGCGATCTCCAGCGTCCAGGCCGGCATCAACATCTGGCTCTCCATGCTGGTCATCGCACCCCTGAGCGTCGCCATGCTCGGCATCGTGGTTGAACGCCTTGTCATGCGGCGCCTCTATGGCCGCATGGTCGATACCATGCTGGCAAGCTGGGGCTTGAGCCTGCTGCTGATCGGGCTTGCTACCACCTTTTTCGGCAACCGGGTCGTTGGCATCGCCGCCCCGGTCGGAAGCTTCCGTATCGGAGACTACAGCCTCGGCGCCTATGACTTCGTACTGGCCGGCGTTGTTCTCGTCATCTTTGCCGGGGGATACGCCGTGCTGCGCTTCACCCGCGCCGGGCTCATTGCCCGTGCAACCATGCAGAACCGGGAAATGGCTTCGTCGCTCGGCATCGAGCCGTCACGGGTCTACGCCATTACCTTCGCGATAGGCTCGGCCCTTAGCGGCTTAGCAGGCGGCCTGCTGGCACCGATTTCCGGCGTATTGCCGACCATGGGCGTCGCCTATGTCGCCAAGGCCTTCATCACCGTTATCACCGGCGGCGCCAGCGTCATCACGGGTACGGCCCTGAGCTCGACGCTGCTCGGCAGCATCAACACGGTCTCAACCTTCGTCACGACCCCGGTTCTCGGCGATGTCGCGCTGCTTCTGGCCGCCACCATCTTCCTGCGTCTGCTGCCGACAGGCATCACCGGCCGCATCTTCAAGGGGGCACCATGACCTTCTCAGCCTTCTCCCGCGTCGGTGGCACTCATATCGCGCTCGCGGCCATCGCCATGCTCGCTGCCATAACCATCCTCCCAGGCTTTGCCCCGCTCTACACGCTGATCAACGTCACGCTCTATATGTCGATGGGTGTTTTTGCCCTGAGCCTCGCCCTCCTCTGGGGGTATGGCGGTATCCTCTGCTTCGGGCAGTCGGCGTTCTTCGGTCTCGGCGCCTATGCCTATGCCATCGCCGCCATCAACTTTGGGGACACGACGCTGGCAGCAGTTTTCGCCATCCTGATCCCGGCTCTCTTTGCCGCCGGCCTCGGCTATTTCCTGTTCTACGGCCGCCTCAGCGATGTCTATCTCGGGGTCATCACGCTCACGGTCACGCTCATCCTGTTCAAGCTCATCAACAGCACCGGCGGCGATGCCTGGCGCATCGGCGAGGCACGGCTGGGCGGTTTCAACGGCATTCCCAACACGCCGCTTTTGACGATGCCGTTCTCCGGTATACCGTTGTCTCCCGCACAGATGTTCACCCTCGCTGCGATCTTGCTGTTTGCCACCTATGCACTCTGCAAGGTGCTGATCGTCACCCGGTTCGGCCGCGCCGTGATCGCCGTTCGTGAAAACGAGATGCGGGCAGAACTGCTCGGCTATAACGCCAAGCGCCTGAAGCTCGCCGTCTTCGTCATCTCCGCGGGCATCGCGGGGCTTGCCGGCCTGCTGTTTGCAACCTCCGTCTTTGTCAGCCCCACCATGTTCAGCCTTTCCATGGCGGCACAGGTTCTGATCTGGGTCGTGGTTGGCGGTCTGGGCACGCTCTTCGGCCCGGTCGCGGCCTGCTTCGCACTGCAGATGGCAACAGCAGCGCTCGGCAAGCTCGGTCTTGTTGATCCCAATATCGTCCTCGGCTTGGTTCTCATCGTGTTCGTGGTCTTCGTACCGGGCGGCATCCAGCCTGCGCTTGCCGCGCTCTACAACCGGATTGTTAGCCCGGCGCGCCAGTCCCGCACGCTCGAAGAGGTGTCACGATGAGCGATTATCTTCTCGAGGCGCAGGATGTCGCCATGCATTTCGGTGGCGTAAAGGCGCTTGATGGCGTCGACTTTCGCCTGAAGAAAGGCGACCTGCGCTGCCTTCTCGGCCCGAACGGCGCGGGCAAGAGCACCTTCTTCCGTTGCCTCACCGGCACCTACAAGCCGACCCGCGGCCACATCCTCTTCAAGGGCACAGATATCGCCGGCAAGGAGCGGCACGACATCGCCCGCGCCGGCATCGGGGTGAAGACCCAGGTGCCAAGCCTGTTCGACGGCCTCACCGTCCATGAGAACCTCTGGCTTGCCCTTCGCACGGTCCAGAGTGCCGCCGCCCGAAAGGAAAAGATCGCCGATGTGATGGAGCGCGTTGGCATCTCATCCCTCAGCGACCACGTGCTCGGACGCATGGCCCACGGGCAACGCCAGCTTGTGGAACTGGCGATGGTGGTCGCCAGCAACCCCGATCTCGTACTGCTCGACGAGCCCGCAGCCGGCATGACCGACGGCGAAGTCGAGCGCCTGGCCTCCATCATCCGCGACCTCAACCGCACCCATACCGTCGTTGTCGTGGAGCATGACATGCACTTCATCCGCATGATCGCCGATCAGGTCACGGTTTTCCATCAGGGTCGCATTCTGGCCGAGGGACACGTTGAAAGCATCCTCGCCAACCAGACCGTCCGGGATGTCTATCTGGGGAAAAAGCATGTCGCCTGAGCTTCTGACCGTCAAAAACCTTCAGTCCGGCTATGGTCGCATCCCGATCCTCTTCGGCATCAGCCTTTCGATCGCAGAAGGCGAGTTCGTCGGCATTCTCGGCCACAACGGCATGGGCAAGTCGACGCTGCTGCGCACGCTGATGGGTCACATCTCGCCGACCGGCGGCAGCATCAGCCTTGCCGGCCATGATGTCACCAGGACGTCGCCTGCCGCTCGCTCCCGCGCCGGCGTCGGCTATGTCCCACAGGGTCGCCAGATTTTCCCGGCGCTCTCGGTATTCGACAATCTGCGCGTTGGCGCTGCCCACCAGAGCCCGAAACAGGCCAAGGCGACCATCGAGCAGGTCATAGAGGAACTGCCCCGGTTGAAACCGATCCTGTCGCGGGCGGGTGGAGTTCTCTCCGGCGGCGAGCAACAGATCCTTGCGCTGGCACGCTGCCTGTGCGCCGACCCGAAGCTGATCCTGCTCGATGAGCCGACCGAAGGTATCCAGCCGTCGATTATCGAGGAAATGAAGGACACGCTGAAGGCGCTTGCCCGCGCGCGCAACCTTTCGATCCTGCTCGTGGAGCAGAACCTCGAATTCATCAGCGATCTCTCCACCCGCGTGCTTGTCATCAAGCGCGGCCAACTCTCTGGCGAGATCGATCCCAACAAACTGCACGACGCCGATCTGGCGGGCGACATCCTGCCCGCCTGATCCACTTCAACAGCCAGAAAACGAGGTCATCATGATCACCATCACCGCCGTCATCCGCGCTCGCAAGGGCTATGAACAGACAATGGCGCAGGCCCTGCTCGAAGTTGCGGAGCATGTGCGCGCCAACGAACCGAACACGATCGGCTTCCACATTTCCCAGGATGCGCAGGACCCTTGTCTGTTTGCCACCTACGAGCGCTTCACCGATCGCGCGTCCATGGACCTGCACAACAACTCCGACGTTGTTGCCCGCTTCTTCGGTATCGCAAAGCCGATCCTGGATGGCGATGTCATCCTGATCACCGCCAACGAAATTTCCGCCAAAGCCTGACGATCGACAAAGGGGAACACAGGATCATGAATGCACCCGTTACTCTGAAGCGTCTTGGCGCCGATGCAGCCCGTTTCGTGGCAAAGGAAAAGAAGCTCTATATCGGTGGCAAGTGGGTTCCGGCCGCCGACGGTGGAACCATCGAGGTTCTCGATCCGGCAACCGGCGCGGTTTTCAATCGCGTGCCGGAAGGTAAGGCTGCGGATATCGACCTTGCCGTCGCCGCCGCCCGCCGCGCCTTCGATGATGGCCCATGGGCCAACATGACGCCGGCAGACCGCGGGAAACTCGTCTGGAAGCTCGGCGATCTCGTGGAAAAGCACGCCGACGAGTTGGCGGAGTTGGAAGCACTGGACAATGGAAAACCGGTGACGGACGCCCGAAACGGCGATGTCGCCTTTTCCTATGAACTGCTACGTTACATGGCCGGCTGGAGCACCAAGATTTGCGGCCAGACCATTCCGCTTTCCGCAGGCGCTCCGTTCCATGCCTATACGTTGAGGGAACCTGTAGGCGTCTGCGGCCAGATCGTGCCGTGGAACTTCTCCTTCATGATGGCGGTCTGGAAGGTTGCACCAGCGCTTGCTGCGGGCTGCACGATCGTTCTCAAGCCGGCCGAACAGACCCCGCTGACAGCGCTTCGACTTGCCGAGCTTGTCGAGGAAGCAGGCTTCCCGGCCGGCGTTTTCAACGTCGTGACGGGTTATGGCGAAACGGCAGGTGCCGCGCTCGCCGCCCATCCCGATGTCGACAAGGTCGCCTTCACCGGCTCCACCGAGGTCGGCAAGAAGATCCTCGACGCCGCCAGGGGAAATCTGAAAAAGGTTTCGCTCGAACTCGGCGGCAAGTCGCCGATGATCGTCTTTGCCGATGCCGACCCGGCTGTCGCCATCCCCGCCATCGCCTATGGCATCTTCTACAATATGGGCCAGACCTGCACGGCCGGAACCCGCCTCTACGTCCACAAGGACATTGCCGATACCATCCTGACCGGCCTCAAGACCTTCGCCGAAACCATGTCGATCGGTGTCGGCCTCGATCCGAAGACCCAGATCGGCCCACTCGTATCCCAGGAACAGTTTGACCGCGTCAGCGCCTATGTAAAGGCAGGGCTTGCCGATGGCGCAAAGCTCTATTGCGGAGGAAATCGCGCGGGAACCGAAGGATACTTCCTCGAACCGACCATCCTGACGGAAACCACCTCCGAAATGTCTGTCGTAAAGGAAGAAATCTTCGGACCGGTTCTCGTCGTTGCCACTTTCGACGATGACGGTATCGACGCCATCGTCAAAGAGGCCAACAACTCGATCTACGGACTGGCGGGTAGTGTCTTCACGCGCGACGTCAGCCGTGCCCACAAGGTCGCAAAGAAGCTCAAGGCAGGCACGGTCGGGGTCAACACCCACCACGTGATCGACCCTGCCCTACCCTTCGGCGGCTTCAACCAGTCCGGCTGGGGCCGTGAGCAGGGTTATGAGGCCATCCTTCTCTATACCGAAGTGAAATCGGTCGGCATCGCGCTGTAACGGATCCTCCGGCGTGGCGGCTCTGGCCGCTACGCCGCTACCTGCGGCAATACTACAAGAAACGAAGACGCATGCACAATCTGACGATCGACAGTGACCGCCTCTGGCAGACAATCATGGAAACCTCCGCTTTCGGCGCGACGCTGGGCGGCGGCATCCGCCGCCTTACCCTTGCGCAGGAAGACCGGCAGGTTCGTGACTGGTTTCGCGCACAATGCGAGGCCATCGGCTGCACCGTCAAAGTCGATACGGTCGGCAATATGTTTGCGACCCGGCCTGGCATCAATAAACATGCACTCCCCATCGCGATAGGCAGCCATCTCGACACCCAACCCACCGGCGGCAAGTTCGACGGAATTCTCGGCGTTCTCGCCGGGCTCGAAGTGCTACGAACGCTCCACGACGCCGGCTATGAAACCGAACATCCCCTGATGCTGATCAACTGGACGAATGAGGAAGGTGCACGCTTCGCGCCGGCCATGCTCGGGTCCGGTGCCCATTCCGGCGTCTTCGACCAGGCCTTCACCGACAGTCGCACGGACACCGACGGCATTTCCTTTGCCGAGGCGATCGAAAGGATCGGCTATCGCGGCGAAACCCCATTGGGCGAAACCCGCTTCGCTGCGATGTTCGAGCTGCATATCGAGCAAGGACCGGTCTTGGAACGGGAAGGTCTCGAGATCGGCATCGTGACCGGTGTCCAGGCGATGCGCTGGTACGATCTTGTCATCACCGGTCGGGAAGCCCATGCCGGCTCCACACCGATGGGCATGCGCTGCGATGCGCTCGCCGATGCAGCCGCCATCATCCTTGGCACACAGGAAATTGCTCGCCGACTGGGCGGCATGGCGACAACAGGACAGCTTTCGATTGCCGCACCCTCCCGAAATGTCATTCCCGGCAAGCTGACGATGAGCCTCGATCTGCGTCATGTCACAGATACCGGACTCGACGCGCTGGAGATCGAGGTGGCAGATCTCATCCAGAAACAGTGCGGTGATCGTGCAATGCTTCAAGCCATCTGGAACAGCCCTGCGGTGCACTTTAGCGCCACCTGCATTGAGACGGTCCGGCGTGCTACGAAAAGGCTTAAAGCCAGCAGCCGAGAGATCGTTTCCGGCGCCGGCCATGACTCGGTCTATATCTCGCGCGTGGCGCCGACAGCCATGATCTTTATTCCATGCAGGGATGGCCTGAGCCATAATCCCGCTGAAAGCGCCGAGAAATACCACTGTGCTACCGGCGCTCAGGTCCTGCTAGAGAGTGTTTTATCCCATGTTGCATCAGTCCCCGGTAGATGATCGGGTATGTGTTTTAAGCTCTTGAAGGTACACGAACTATCGACCCCGCTATTATCACCAGAGCCTACCGTCTATCTCGTTCAAACAATTGGACAAGTCCTCGCACCAATACCAAGGGAACGCGGGCCTATGGTGGGCCGGCCGCCAATTACTCCAAGGAATCTTACACCTGTGCGACGATCTCTGTCTTCAGAATCGTCTCGACCGCCGCATAAAGATCAACCGAGGCACCAGGCGCGCGGATGGTCACGATCAGCGAATAGCGCGCCTTCTCGTTGTATCGGTCCAGATACGGCTTTTCCTTCCACCAACCGCCAACTGGAAAGATACCGATGGCGTCACGCTCGGCAAGATCAGCCGCCGTTCCCCGCCAGAAATCCGAATGCAACGATCCGCTGTCGCGGAATGTACCCAATAGCCAGCTTTCGCCAACGTTGACGGGTGTACCTTCTTCCTCGCTTCGGGCAGCCTGGTTGATGCGGGCCCGGAACTCATCGACGGATTCTGTGGCTGTTTTCATCTGGAAGCGCAATCCGTGAGAAGCGTATCTGTGACGCCTAGTCCAGCCTCGCTCGCCCGGGTTTGGCTCGATGAAATAGGACAGGGTGACCCGGACCTCGACAGGCTCAGCGCCCAAGGCCAGCAGATTGTCCTTCGGCCAAGGAAGCAGATGAAGCTTCATATCTCTCGTTTTGACTGATCCGCTCCCTTCTCGCTGGAAGGGTCGAATGTCGTCCTCGATCATCAAAGTCAGATCGTTATTGGCGGAAAGCAGCGCTCTGCCGAGATTAGGCACGCCGTAACCGTAGCGGCGCAAAATCGATTGCAATTGCGTTTTGTTGCCGTGGCAGGCCGTAATGCGGGCCGCCATCGCAGGTGTCCATTCAGCAGAATGAACCAATAAAGCACGGACAGTCTCGGGCCAGAGCCCCGGCCGGCTGACCATGATCTCAGCCGCGAGCTTGGCAGCTTGAGCGGTTGCGGAACTGGTGTCGCCGATCGTAGAGAAGTAGCGGTTTTCGGGGCGGAAGTGCGTCGTCAGAATGCGCAGGTCATCAATCGGCTCACCAGGATTGACGCCGTCATGCGCCAGGTTCCCGCCCTCCATGACGATATCCGGCTTGACCGGCCACTGGCGATCCCAGGTGACGGAGGTCCTGCTAGCCGGAGACAGTTCTCCAGCGGGCGCGATCGGGGCGTAGCCGGCAAAAGGCGCATCGATAACGTCAACTTTGTTGGTGAAAGCCCCGATGGTGATTGCGTTCCAAGCTTGCGCTGGATCATCTAGCGGCTCGATATCGTTGCGAACCAAGTGATCCGCAGGGCTTAAATCAACCCGTATGTTTCCAGCCGCTATCAGGATCAACCGCTGCGCATCAGTCTCGAAGCAGAGTTGGTCGATCGAAGACGACCAGGATGAGGCCCGCCCACGCGAAGGAGCCGTGCTTGTTATGGCAGTCGCTACGACCCGACTTCTGTGCGGCGCCTGAATCTCGGCTCGAGCAATCGCCTCACCGGTAATCGCGCCGTAGAGGTCAGGTCGGTTTTCATCCGCGTCGCCAGGCGGAAGAATCCTCACACTCTCCAGCCGATATTGCAGTTGGACAGCGTCTTCAGAAGCAAGCGGATCAATCAGATCGTTATAAAGTGCTACTCCGGCCATTCGCGTGCCGTGACCCTGCCAAGCTGGCGTGTCGTCGGCGCCCCAAGCCGGATTGATCGTATGCCAATCATCGACAGACAACACGGGCTCGATCAAAGGATGAGTGCGGCGGACCCCGCTGTCTAAAAGGCATATAGCAACGTCACCGACAGTCTCCGAGACCTGAAGGCGACCAGCGAGATCGCCTGTCCAAGCTCTTTGTTCTGCACCTCCAAGACCTGTGAAAAATGCTGGCGTATCTTTTGCCCGGCGCAACTCAGCAATGGTATCGCTGCGAGCAACGACGCGATCCATGGTCAAGGTGCTTGCCAGCGCCAAGACGACTTCGCGCTCGGGGAACCGGATGGCGTGCTGGCGCAGCTCTATTTCCAAAGCGGCCGCTATGGCTTCGAACTTCTCACGCCTGCCTTCGCGCAACCAGATTTCCCACCATACCGCGAGGTGCTGGTCGGGCGGAAACAGCGCTGCGTCATCCGTGAAGAGAGAACGCGCGGATGCCAGCTGTGCGGTTTCGATCCTCGAAATTAGAGGCTCATTTCGAGGGCGCCCTTTGTCGGTGTCCGTCGATCGATACTGCTCGATCTTGTTTAGGAAGTAGTTTTTTGCACGCTCGGGCACAAATACCGAGGCCTTGACGATACCGCCGTCGCCTTCCGGCTCGCGGACTGCGACAACCTCCATTTTTTGTTGTCTGTTCGCGAGCTGGTCGATTGCGGCCCCCTCGGAGGCAGGAAGGTCGAACTCGAGATAGAAACCGCGCGTCTCGAAGGCTGTCACTCCGGTTTCGGCAAGCTGATACTCTGCCGCCGCGACAGCTCCTCCGACTGCCAACGCCAGCGCCTGGGCATGAGCCTGCCTATTGCGTTGAGGTAGCGCCGGTGGGTCAATTTTCCGGTTTGGGCGCCGGTATGGCTCTACCGCGCCGTTGTCTCTCAGCAGGAAATGCGGGCGGTCGCGTGGTCCGGTTGCCATTATGACCTGTTGCTCGGATCCATAGCTTGGGCAGCCGAGCGGCGCTCGGCAAGCGCGTCAAATATGCTTTCAGCAGTGACCGTGCCCGAATTATCCAGAATGACGGATTTGGCGGCGTCGTCAGCCACACGAGTAATATCTGCCGGCGATAGGCCGTGTGCCGCGGTCGCAACATCTACCCACGACAGTTCGGGAGTTGCGAAGCGATCGAGCCTTTTACGAAGGATCGCCACGATGAGTGACACATCCGGAAGCGTGTATTCGATAACGTCGTCGAAACGACGCAAAAGCGCCCGGTCCAGTAGTTCGGGATGGTTCGTCGCAGCGACGATTATGGCCTGGCTTTCATCCTGTTCTACGAATTGAAGGAAGGAATTGAGCACACGCCGGATTTCTCCGACGTCCTGCCGGTCTCCCCTCTTCGCTCCGATCGCATCAAACTCATCAAAGAGATACACGCCGCGCGTCGCGGTCATGGCATCGAAAACCAAGCGCAACTTCGACGCGGTCTCGCCCATAAACTTTGTGATCAGGCCGTCCAGGAGAATGGTGAACAAAGGAAGGTGCAGTTCTCCCGCCAAGGCGCTCGCCGTCATCGTCTTGCCGGCGCCCGGCGGCCCGACGAGCAAGATCTTGCGGCGCGGCTGAAGTCCGTGGCTATGCAAGCTCGCCTGCTGCCGCTGTTCGGCTAAAATACGATCGAGGCGTTGGCGAAGGGGTTGCGCCAGAACCATGTCTGCTAGGCGGACGTCTGGGTAACGGGCGCTCAGCAGACCGGCAAGTTCACCCTTCGGCTGCACCAGTGCGATCGCCCCACCCGGCCTGCGCATGCTGGGCTCGCGCGTCTTTGCTGTATCAACGAGATCTTTAACCTCCTGCGCCAGCTTACCATGCCCCTGCCGCGCCTCATGGGCGGCCAACTGGAGGGCCGTCGACAGGAAACGGTCCTCATCGCCGGCGATGTGGCTTTTCAGAAGAGTCACAATGTGGCGAGCGGTGGTCATCGTAGTCTGCCGTTTCGTTCTGCTTTTGGACTATCAGCTGCAGCGCAATTTGCAACGTAATTCCCGCATAGGTTAGCAACCAATCCGTTACTATACAGTTCGAAACTAAGTGACGGTCTAGCGGCACATCCTCATCAGCATTTCGTCCATTCTCTGAAACAACAGATTTTCGGGGGGATCACCTACATCCACATCTTCAAGCATGGCGCACAAATCAGAAAGCGTTATGTCCATGATAAATTTCGCGTTCTCGCATAGCTGATTTTCGGCAAGTTTCGAGGCATTCTTGTCAGCGCCGTTGCGGTCAATCACCACCGCTACCGTCCGCAACCAATTCGAAAACTGGTATTCTTGGTGATCTATATCTCGGACTGGGTGATCGGCTCTTTCGAGTTTTTCGCGTGAAACACAATATAGCGCATCGAAAGATCGTATGCGATGATGGATCAGAAAGATTTACCCTCGCTTTTTATCCGACCCACCAAATCCATGCAGTCCAGCTCATAGTTGGCGCCCTACAATATCCCCCAGGCCCGAAACCTCCCCCTCCCCGTCATCTCGCGCAGGCCGAGCTCCAAAACGATGCGCCGCGCCCCTTGCGGCGTCACCTCGAGCGTCTTTGCCACCATCCCGGCCGACACCAATGGCTTCGCCATGACCAGTTCGACGAGTTCTGGCAGTTTCGAGGACGTCCGCCGTCCGGCCAGCTTGCGCTCCATCAGGGTGCGCGCCAGCGCCAGCCGGTCATGCTCTTTTAAGCCGATCTCGGCGGCGGCGATGAGGCCGTTGGCGATCGCCAGCAGCCGCGTCTCTCGGTTGCGATGGCGACGGCGATCGACGGGGATGGTTTTCAGGCCGAGATTGATGGCGGCCAAGTGGGCGCCGGTGGTCGCACCACCCTGGCGCAGGAGGGCGGCGGCGAGCAGCCGGCCCATCCAGCCGGCGTGCTGCAGCACGGCAATCTCGTTCCAGGCATCAAGCGCAATAATCGCCTGCAGCACCGCCGGCAGATCGATTGCCTGACGCAGCACGGCACGCCATTCCTCCAGCCGCGCATCCTCGTCCCAGTCCAGATCGTAGACGAGTGGGTCGCGTTCCCGGCCGGCGCCCGAGGCCGGGGCCGGAGCCCGGCCTGGCTTCTTCGCTTGTTCGATCGCCGCCTCCGAACGCGCCAGCAGCGCATCAATGGCGGCGAGCTCGGCATCCAGGACGTCCACGCCAGCTTCGTCGCCCTTCGCATCGCTGTCCTCCAGCCCCTCCCCTCCCCCATCAGCCACTTCACCCGCCGCGGCTTCTTCGGCCACGGCACTGCCCCCATCACCCAAAGATGGCCCGGCCCACGGCCGGCGCAGGCCGCGCAGGCCCTCTTCTGACAAGGCCCAGGCGGGTGGATGGTCAGCAATCCGGCGCCGGGTGCGGAGCACGTCGCGAGCGATGGTGAGTTCGTGGGTGGGGGTACGGATATCGCGCAGACTGTCGTGGAGGACGAGGTCTTCGAGGTGGACGAGTTCGCCGTCGATCCAGAGGGAGGCGCAGGCGTCGGTGAAGTTTTGCCGTTCGAGGAAGCCTGAGCCGGCGACTGAGCGGGCGATGCGCTCGTCGAGACGGGCAAGAGCGCTGCTGGCGTCGGCGACGGGTTTCAGCAGTACCTGGAGCAAATCCGGTGGCACGAGGGATTCCTGTTTGCGGTAATTCATGAGATTCTTCCTTCATGACGAAGCGCCGCCTGCCTATGGTCGAGCATGCCGACACGCTGTCGCTGAAGGCGCTGCGCGAGCTCGTGACCGGTCTGGTGGAGCGTGCTGATCGGGCAGACGCCCGGATTGAGAAGCTCGAGGCTGAAAACCACCAGCTTCGAGCCGAAAACGATCAGCTCAGGCTGGAAAAGACCCGGCTGAAGATCGACAACCAGCTTCTGCGTGACGAGATTGCGCGCCTGAAAAACCTGCCGCCCCGCCCGCCCTTCAGGCCGTCGGGCATGGAGCGGGCAACGAGTGAGCAGAAGGTTGCCGGCAGCCCAAGGCCTGCGCCGCCACGCGGTCCGAAGAACGACACGAAGCGCGTGACCCGTGAAGAGGTGCTGCCTGTCAGTGTACCACCCGGATCGCGCTTTAAGGGCTACAAGGACTGCTTCGTCCGAGATCTGGTACTCAAGGCCGAGGTGGTTCGTTACCGGCGGGAGTGCTGGGTAACGCCGGACGGAGACACCATCACAGCACAGCTGCCTGCGGGGATACGAGGTGGCTTTGGCCCCAATCTGCGGCGGTTTTGTCTGATGCTGCATGCGCATGGGCAGGTCACGACGCAGCGAATGACGACGTTGCTCAACGACGTCGGTGTCGAGATCTCCAAACGCCAAGTGGTGCGGTTCCTGACAGAAAGGCTGGATGGCTTCCATGCCGAGGATGCTACCGTGCTGCATGCCGGCCTCGTCTCGGCGCCCTACGTGACGGTTGACGACACCGGTGCCCGTCACGCCAACCGCAATTTTCATACGACGCATATCGGCGGCGAGCATTTCACAGCCTTTCGCACGGCGTCTTCGAAGTCGCGTCTGAACTTCCTCGCCCTGCTGCGCGGCAACTATCAGGACTATGTTCTCAACGACGCCGCTTTCGCGCTGCTGGAAGACCGACAGGTCGACCCTGCCCTTGCTGCCCGGTTGAACACCCATGAACCGCTGAGGTTTGCCAACCGGGTGCCCTTCCTCCAGCATCTCGCCGAACATGGCATCGACATCTTCGACACGGAGACGCTTCGGCCGTTCGCTGAGGCCGGCATATGGGGCGCCATCCGCCATCATGGCCTGGTTGGAAACGCAGTGATCGTCTCCGACGATGCCGGGCAGTTTCGGGTCGGTACCCACGCGCTGTGTTGGGTCCATGCCGAACGGCTGCTGCAAAAGCTGATGCCGGCCACGCCCGGCCAGGTGAAGCACGTCGAGACCCTGCGCGAGCTCATCTGGCACTTCTACAAGGCTCTCAAAGCCTACCGACGAAGGCCTGACCCTGCTATGGCCAAGGGCCTGCAGGCTCGCTTCGACCGGATTTTCTCGATCCGCACCGGCTACGGCGATCTCGACAAACTGCTGTTTCGGCTGAGGCGACGCAAGCCGGAGCTGCTCAGGGTTCTGGAGCGGCCAGAGATCCCGCTTCACACCAATGCGTCGGAGCGCGATCTGCGCGGCTTTGTCATCAAGCGGAAGATTTCCGGGGGCACGGTCAGTAGAAACGGACGCCAAGCGCGCGACAGCATGCTGGGCCTTTCTAAGACCTGCCAGAAGCTCGGCCTGTCGTTCTGGCACTATCTGGGTGATCGGCTGGGGGTCGGCACATCGCACCCAGCCATTCCCTCACTGGCCACCATGATCGTTGCCAGGTCCTGAGCGCATCACCGACGTTCTGGCTTTGGGAAGGACACGACCTTGCCGTCATCGGACTGGATCTGATCCGCGGAGTCGAGCACGTGGACGCCGGTGGGTTTCAGCAGGGTCGGCGATACATTCCATTGACGGTTATCATCGGCATGCACCGTCACCGTCTTCTTGTTGCGGCGGATGACGACACCACGAACCAGATGTCGTTTGGCAGTTAACCGGGTTCTTCCTCACTTTGTGTGGAGCCGCGGCAGCATTCGTGCCTTCAGCAATTCAGGGCCTGCCCGACCGTACATTGCTCGCTTGAGGGTCTTGAGGCGGTTG
>Ga0065721_10050649_pt1 | contig 18702 bp, 21 predicted proteins | sample Mesricmetagenome_FD_59108 | JGI IMG/M metagenome (GOLD analysis project Ga0065721, IMG submission 59108) | Mesophilic microbial community from rice straw/compost enrichment Sample: eDNA_1 v2 (version 2) | ecosystem: Engineered > Solid waste > Grass > Composting > Bioreactor | place: USA: Davis... | reverse complement strand
TCGGGTTCGCGAGGAGTTCGCAAGCCGGCTCGAGGCTCTCGACCTGCCCGTGATCGACCCGTTCGACGCCTGGATCGAAGCGAAGGCCGAAGGCGAGGTGACGTTCCGTACAGACCAGCACTGGACGCCATGGGGCGCCCAGGTCGCTGCCAGGGAAATCGCCGCTTTTGCCGGGAAGGGGCAGTCGGGAACCATCGAGCTCCGCCCCCTCGATACCCGCGCCTTCCAGGGAGATCTCTCCGGCGGCGTAGGCACGCCCTGGGCCACGGATCACACCCCGCTGACCACTGAAGTGGTGCGGCCAGTCGGTGCTTACGACGCTGACGGAAACCTGCTCCGCCCGGACTGGCGCGACACCGACACCGTCCTCGTTGGTACCAGTGCGTCGGCAAACGAGTGGTGGAGCTTTGCGGATCATCTCAGCTACGAGCTGCAGGTCCCGGTCGCCAATATGGCCATCTCTGCTCTTGGTCCCTTCTATCCCATGCGCCAGGCGCTCGACGACTTCGCCGAGACCGGCAAGTATCCCGAGCGGGTGATCTGGGAAATCACCTTGCCCAGCATCTTCAATCCAAAGCACCTGGCGGCCGAAGGCGAGCACCGCAGGCCTTGGTAGCCATCACGGCGGTGAATCGCCCGCTCACGAGCGATTCCAAACTTGAATTGGACCGGGCGAGCGAACAGCAGGATTCTGGCGGCTATGCCACCAGACCTGCTTTCACCCGTGCCACTGACGCTGCGGCGGATCGACCCCAGCCGCAACATGGCGAGGTTCTACTCGCTATCCGTGGAGCCGACCCTGTTCGGCGATCCGGCCCTGGTCATCGAGTGGGGCCGGATCGGCACGATCGGCCGCCGGCGTTTGCGCCTGTGTCCTGATCTCGAGGCCGCGGTCAACGCCTGGCGGCGCATCGAGAAATCCAAGCGTCAACGGGGATATCGCGACATTTGAGGTCCCCGGCCTTTGGGGATTTCATCCCCGCATGGCATTCTGCGAATAAGCAAGGATGCCGCCATGTATCAGACCGACTGGTTCACCCTCCCGCACCCCGCCGACGGCCATTACGCCGCGATCGGGGATGTTCACGGCTGTGCGCATCTGCTGCGCCCGGCGCTTGAGCATCTGGACCGGTCCCTGCCCTCCTCGGCCAGCGTCGTGCTCCTGGGCGACCTGATCGATCGCGGTCCTGCAACCCTCGAATGCCTCGACCTCGCGCGGGCTGGGTGCGGTGGCAGGCGGATGATCGTCCTCGGTGGGAACCACGAAAGCATGTTGCTTTCCGGCCTGTTCGAGGAAGACCAGGATCTGCGTTTTGGGGCTACCGTGATCTGGTACCGCAATGGCGGTGCTGCAGTCCTTGACGAAGTGAACGTCCCTGGCATCGGCATTCCCGACGGCGCCCAGCTTGCCGCGGCGCTCGGCGCCGAGCGGGTCGAATTCCTCAAATCCATGCTGCCGCACCACCGTGCCGGCCAGGTCCTGTTCACTCACGCCGGGCTCAATCCGGACCTCGAGCTCGCCGCACAGCTGGCGCAGCCCGTCATGGACTTTCGCGCCGTGATGGAGGCAGAGGACGGAGAGGACCTGTCCATGCGTTGGGTCCGCAAGGGCTGGGTGGGGCTGGATCGCCCGCTGTCGGAGACGCGGATCGGCGAAGACCTGTTTGTGGTCTACGGCCACACCATCCAGGAAGACGGCGTGCTGATGACCAGGTGCCAGGCAGGCATCGATGTGGGCTCCTTCAAGACCGGCAGGCTCTGCATCAGCGAGGTGGATCACGACAGGATCCGCTTTCAGCTGGTGAGCGCCCGGCCCGAACCTGCTTCCGTTGCTGAGCCAGGCTGACCCACGATGCGGATCTGGGCCGTCAGCGACCTGCATCTGAGCAATCTCGCGGCAGGTGACCCTCCGTCCCCCAAGTCCTTCCCGGATGCCGATGTCTGTATCGTCGCCGGCGATGTCAGCGAGCGGCTCGAGGACAGCGTTCGCTGGCTTGCCGAGAACTTCGCGGTGACCATGCCGGTGCTCTTCGTTCCCGGCAATCACGAGTTCTATGATCGGCCGCTGCCGATGCGCAGCCGGCTGCGCGATATGTTCGCCCTCTACGAGCCGCGCGTGTTCGTTCTTGACCGTGAAGTGGTCGAGCTCGGCGGCGTGCGCTTTGCCGGCGCCACCTTCTGGAGCGACCTCGACCTTTACGCCTTCGGCGATGAGGACCGGCTCGAGCAGACCAGGCAGGAAGTGGCACGGCATTCCGCTGATTGCTCCTGGATCGAGATGTCGGAGCTCCGGCGCAACCGGGTGATGCAGCCGGACGACATGATCGCCCTGCACCAACGCGACCGCGAATGGCTCGACGGCGTTCTGGCCTCACCGTTCCCGGGCCCCACGGTCGTGGTGACCCACCACGCCCCTCATCACCAGTCGGTGGCGGATCCCAATGCGGGCCTGCTGGACACGGCGGCCTACGCCTCGGACCAGACGGCGCTGATCGAGCATCATCGCCCTGCCCTGTGGATCCATGGCCATACCCATCACAGCTGCGACTACTCGATCGGGCCGACCCGCGTGTTTTCAAACCAGCTTGGCCAGAACGGAGAAAGCACCGGCGCCCATCTGGCCCGGGTGATCGAGGTCGGCCCTGCAGTCAGTCCCGGCCCTCAGCTCGAAGTGGCTGGTAGATGATCATGAGCGCTTTGCGGGTTGATGGCAGAGGTGGTCCCCACACTCACCCAAGGCCGGACCTTCGGGCCGGCCGTAAGTGCCGCAGGCACATCGGGACTGCCTCGGCCGTCAAGCGCAGGTGCAAGGTTCCAGATCTAGTTCCGGCATTGGCCGGAACAGCCCGTGGAGACGAGACGGGTGGCTCGTCGGGAATGTGGCTGTGCAACTCGATCTGGAAAAGCCTGCGCGACCCCAAAGCCGACCCCTGTTCCAGTTGTCCAGGAGCCAAGAAATGAAGCTCTTTTATCGTCTGAGCGAGATTACCGATCCTGAGGAGAGGCTGGAGGATGCCTGTCTGTGGAAGGCAATGCATGACCAGTTCGGCGATCGGATCACCTGCCTGCCCGCGAGCATCGGGCGCGAGGAACTCGCCGCTCTGGTGACGGATCAGGACGTGCTGTTCGGTCGCCCGAAAGTGTGGGAGCGCAAGCCGGGGATCAACCCCGCGCCCGCAGTGCTACGCTACTGGAATGACCCGGCCTTCATCGAACTGGCCCGCCGTCGCGTTGTGCCCTGCACCTATGAGCAGGCAAGGGCCGAGGTGGCGAAGATCCACGCCGAGGGGCGCGATGCCTTCATCAAGACAACGGCCCACAAGGAGTTCGTCAGCAAGGTTCCCGTCGGCCGGAGCATCATGGACGTGGCCGAGGAGATGATCTTCTCATGGATCGATATCGACTGGCCCGTCCTGCTCGTGCAGGAGCACGTGGACATGCGCTATGAGCACCGTTTCGCGGTGATGAATCGAACGATAGTTGCGCACAGTCCCGTCAATATCCCGCTGACCCCGCTCGATGCCGATCGGGTGCATGGCCAGGTGTCCGAAACGCCGCGCTCGGCCCAACTTGAGCACAATCTGCTGCTGGCGCAGCGCCTGGCGAGCTTTGCTGCCGAAGCGGCGGTTCGGCTCAAGGAGCCGCACTGCATTCTCGATGTCTGCATGATCGGAGATCGGCCGGCCATCATCGAGCTCAACCCGATGCAGCCCGGCCATTTCGGGCTCTACGCCATGGATGTGCGGGAGATCGCCCGCGGTATCGACACCCTGTTGTTGCCCACCGTGCGGCGGCGGGCCGAAGAGCCCGAGGTCGACTTCGCGCTCTGAAGAAAGCGGCGCCGGCGGGGGAGCCGGCGCCGTCCGCCGCAACTCCTAACAGGAGTAGGCGATCCTGATGGCCTCGCAGATATTGCGGGCACGCAAGCTGACCAGAACCGACTGACGAAGCTGGCGCTCCATGTTTGCCGGCAGGCCCATCTCGGCGCGAACATCGGCCGCGTCCAGGCCGTGGGCGTATAGCTGGACCAGTTCACGCTGCGGGGGCGTCAGCGTTTCGGCCAGGCCTACGGGCTCAAGGCTGCTGCGATCGATCTGCACTGCCTCCTCGAGCCCTGCCTCGAGCTCCGCGGAAAGCCGGGTGTTGCCGGTGACACTGATCACCTGGGCGGCGCCAAGGCGCATGACCCGGCTGACCTCGCGGACCGGTTCGTCCGTGTGCAGGAACATCACCGGCAGGCTCGGGTGACCGACCCTGATGCGCTGCATCAGGTTCTCGGCAACGCAGGGCCCCATGGCAAGGGAGGCGATGACTGCTGCCACCGGACGGCGTGACAGCAGGGTTTCGACCTCCTTGAGCGTCTCGACCCGAAACACCGGATAGCCGCGGACAATGAGGAGTCCCTCGATGCGGCGTGCAACCGCCTCGTCGGGCTCCAGCAGGAGCACCGCCTGGGCGAGCTCCGCCTGCGGGACGAAGTTGAGGATCTTGGCTGTAGCCGTCATGGCTCCTGCCCTCAGTTCGCCGCTTCCATGGTGCCCGGTGCCGTCGGGCGCGGCTCGCGGATGGTGTGCGGGTGCACAAAGGGCTGCTCGGGGCCGCGGCGCACCAGGATCGATCCGTTCAGCTTGCCCCAGCGGGCTGCGCCGTCGCGGGCTTCCTCGGTGACGTCGAAATAGGCCGGGACCCAGGCACGGCCGTTGAAGTCCTCGGGCTCGCCGTGGACCGACACCGACCAGCCGAAACGCTTCCACAGCGCCAGCCAGAAGATCTCCTGGATGCCGCCGATGCGCGTCACACCCTCTTCCAGGAAATATTCCATGACGGCGTGGCAGAACTGGGCCTTCAGCTTTACCTGCAGGCCTTCGCGGTATTCGGGGATGACGAAGCCGCGCGTCCACTCGGCGACGCGGGGGCTGCGGATGATGCCGCCATTGCGGGTGCAGAGGTGGGGGAAGACCTCGCTGAGCATGTGCGGCAGGTGGGTGGGCGTGAAGCGGGATCCGGTGATCACGCGACCGTCGACGATGCCGAGCAGGTAGACGGCTTCGTCGATGTCGAACTGGTCGTACTCAAGACCAGTGGGGGATTCCGGGACCCACTTCAGATCAACGGCGTAGATCTGATGGCGTACGCGGAAAAACTGCTCGAGCTCCTGCTCGTACAGGTGTGCGTTTGCCTTGGTGACGACGTGGACTTGCATAAGACGCTCCCGATATATCTGGGGAGCAAATGCCCTCGCGTGCGCCTGAAGGCCATCCGAGGATCAGAGGATTGACGCCCCGGCGGTTTTGTGAATCAGAGCCGAATCTGGCGGCTGCCAATGCCACGCGCCACGGCCTGCGTGGTGTTCGAGGCCCCGAGCTTGGTGCGTGCGCTCGTCAGGTGAGCGCGCACGGTGGCCTCCGAAATGCCGAGGATCGTGGCCGTTTCCCAGTTGGACTTGCCATGGGCGATCCAGGTCAGCACGTCCCGCTCACGGCCGGACAGGGCGACTTCCTTGGGCTGGTCCTTCTTCGACAGCTCGATCGCCTGGGTCTGCGCCATCACCGAAGCGAGATAGATGGTGGCGGTTTCCTTGCGCGACAGCGTCACCGGGGTGTCCGAAGCCAGGGAGACCACGGCCTGCCAGTTCTGGGGGTCGAACATGGGAAAGCCCATGCCGTCGACCATGCCGAAGGCGTTGGCGTCGCTTTCGATTATCTCGGCACGCTTGGTTGGTTCGGTTCCCTGGCGCGCTTCGGTCCAGGTAAATGGCTTGGAGTTCGAGAACGACCACAGCGAAACCGGGTCGTCCATGAAGAAGCGGTTCTCGCGGTAGTGGTGCGTCCACTCTTCGGGCCAGTGATTGGCCACGATCAGCGTCTCGACGTCCTCGCCATAGCTGGGCAGGCCCGTCATCATGAAATGCTTGAAGCCGGCGGCTTCAACGAGCTTGCGGAAATCGGAGAGGAGCAGTTCTACGTCAGAGTGTTCACTGCACCGGTCCACGAAATCAAGGGCCAGATCGACCGAACGAGTCACCTTGGCTGACCTCCAGTATCATGCACGGCGAGTTTCCCTGTATGCAGCCCTCGGGCTGGCACGCTTCAAGTGTGGCTCGAAGCCAGGCGTGGGGATGACGTCATCTTTCGAAAAATCGCCTGACAGGCAAGCGCGGAATCCGAGAATCCGGCAAAAAGCCTTCAAGATCGTTCACAAGAGCTTGCGCGCGCACGTTTCCAGCTCCGAAAGAGGTTTATGGCGATGAGGACGAAGGCGCCCGCGGCCGCTACGGCCATTGCGGTACTCAAAGTCAGCTGGCTGATGCCGGGCCCGACATGAAGCGCGGTGAACCCCGCCGGCAAGATCTCCAGGTTCTCCACCGTACCGGTGCTGTGGAAAGTATCCTGGAGCAGTATGCGCTCCTTCGACCTTGCAGCTAGGCTCACCGAACCTCTCCCCTGAATTTCGCAGTCATTATGCCGAGGTTCGGCAAGAGAGCCACACCGTCCACTGCAGCTTTTGCGAAAAATGGGGAATTTTTCACCTATGGATGCAAGAGTGGGGCCGGAGAATGAGAATAGATGACCCACGACCTGACCGACCGCTTCTCGATGCTGGACGCAGCCTTCGTTCGCAACGCCCTGCTGCAGGCGCGCCTCTACCGGGCCGCGGGAGCATTCATCGACACACGCAGCCTGTTCCCCCAGCGACGCGACGGGGCGATCTTCCTGGAGGAATGCCAGGATCAGGGCCTGCTGCGGCTGGAAGCCGGCGCGCTGGAGCTGACGCCTGCCGGGAAGGCGATCTCGGAGCGACCCCATGGCCAGCCGAGGAGCCGGGCTCGTGCCGAGCGCGAGCTGGAGCAGGTGCTTTCCTCGATCGCAACCATCAACGCCAGCCCGCATGTGGTCGACTTCGTGGAGGAAGTCTGGGTTACCGGAGACATCATCGAACCTGGTGCCGATGTGAGGGAAATCGGCGTTCACCTCTCGCTGCGCCGGCGGGAGGACGCGGGCGACGCGATCGACATAGAGGAGAGAATTCGCGCAGGCGCAGCGCTTTACCGCCTGCGGATCCCGCGGAACCTGCCGGCTGGCCAAATGGCCGAATGGTATTGTTCGGCGCTCCTGTTCGGCTCCAGCCGCCCAGCCCTGTTCCGCGAACTGCAGTTCGATCTCAGGGCGCTCGAGGCAACGGCAGCGCCACGGCGCCGGATGTTCACCCAGCAGCACGGCATATGCCCCGAACCTGTGATTGCGGGCGCTCGCCAGGTGAAGGCGGTGACCGGTACCAGCGGTTGTGCGCCGCTGCGGCCGATGAATGCGACCTGGCTGTCCGGTTACACGAACTGGGGCCGGGTTTCGCCATACCTGCTGTTTCGCGGCCATGGTCCCGAGGCGGTTAAACTGTTCTCGACCCGGCCGGATGCCCTGCGCGTGGTGCTCGGCGGACGTAGCTTCAGCGAAAGCAGCTGGACGCCGGCACAACTGGTCGACGTTCCGGAGATGAACGGACGGGAAGATGTCGCCCTGATCTGTGGGGGTGACGCGGACGGGCGCGGCGTGATCCTGCGCCGCTCGATCGTAGAGCAGAGCGGGTCTCTGCGTCTTTCGGTCAGCATCGACAAGAGCATCGCGGCTGGAGAAGGGGGCATCGTCACCTCCTGCCTCGGCCTGGCTCCCGCCGTTGCGCTGCTTGCTGCCGCCGACGCGGAGCGCATCCTGCGCCGCGAATTCGACCGTCAGGTGGTTCGGCCGCTCGCCATCGAGATCAGTCCCGCCTGCGATGGCGACGAGATCGCCGTCTTCGTTGCGGGCATGGCGACGCAGCTGCTCCGGCTGGAGGAGCTGCGTCTCGAACCGCCGGCATGGACAGGCGAAAAGGTCAGGGTGGAAGGCCGGGAGGCGATCGAGCCGATCGAGCCGCATCGGGCGCCGGATCCCGACGAAGAGTGGCTGTCCGAGCCTCTTGTCCTCGAGTTCTAGTCGAGCTCGACGAACTGCACGATGCTGAGGGGTCGGTTGATCCCCTGCCAGTGCTTGAACCGGGTGCTGACCGGCAGCCCCTGTTGGCGCGACCACAGGTCCATTGCTGCTTCCCGGTCCTGGCTTGAGGCGAAGGCCCAGCCTGCAATGAGCGTCCAGTCTTTGGGGACCTTGCGGTGAATGGAGAATCGGCGGAGCTCGACGAGGCAGAAGGTGCCGCTCGGGCCGGCTTCGTGCCGGGCGGCGACAATGGCGTGAGGATAGCGGCCCATGTGGGATGCGATCCGCTGCAGCCGCAAGACCGAACGGATCTCTTCGGGGTCGATCGCCGCCGCACCCACATACGGCTGTACCTGGCGGGCAAGCTCGACCAGGTCCCCGCGGATGACCCTGCTTTGCTCGGCAAACCACTGCTTCACCGTCTCGTGCGGTACACCCGCATGCTCGGCGATACGTGCATGGGACATGCCGGAAGCATAAAGAAGTGGCATCGAGGCCAGAAATCCTCCCGCCCGGTCATAGCTGACCGGACCGGTTTTGCGCGCCCTGCCGATCATGTGCCTCTCCCTTCCATCCAGATCTGCCCCAATCGAAGGCTTCTGCAAAGCCGGTTTTGCATTTCCGGTTTTCATGCGCCGCCCGCACAATGGGATCAGTGAAGGAGTGCCCACATGATCGCAGATCCACTTCAGAACGGCGGGCTCCGGCAGATCGTCGAGAAAATCGCGGACAACATCTATTTCACCGCCTTCGACGATGATGGTGGCTGCAGCGAAGAGCTGGCCAACGAGGTTTTCGCGCGCTTTGTCGAAGGCGGCCTTGAAGCCGCGGAAGATCACATCCGCGACCACCTTGATCTGGACTACGCGGCCGACCAGCTGAGGGGAGAGATCCTTCGCAGGCTCGCTCACTACGAGGACGAGCTTTCCGAGCTCATGGCCGATGATCCCATCCTGGCTGCCCTTGTCGCCTATGATCTTGAGGAGACGGTGATCGGCGCCATCGCGGATCGGGTCATGGAGCAGGATACGTCGCGCCCGCTCGACGCCATCGGGCGGGGAGCGGAAGTGCTGGTCGCCTATGTTCCCGGCCTGCCGACGGATCTGGGCATCGAGGACCAGAATATCCAGGCCCTGGCGGACCCAAACTTGCCGTTGAGCATCGCCATGCTTCCCGGGCCGGCATACCGGAGCTTCTTTGAGTTCATCAATCTGCCCAAAGAGACGTGGCTGAGCCATGTCGAGGCCGTTCACGGTGTCAGGCTCGACGTCGACAATGGCGGCAACGACCAGCTGAAAGCCTCCGACGCCAGCCGGCTGGCTCGGGAATGGCAGGCCGCAGACTGGCCGGTCGATCCTTCGCGTCCGTCACTGGTCGAGCTGGGCATGGTCCAGGACATCATCGACAACTCCTACGAGCTCACGCTGCCGACCCTGTTCATCAAGGTTCCGCTGCGGCGGTTCATCGAGAATGTCGACCTTGGGCGTCCGCTGACCCTGTCTCCCGGGCGCAAGGGTAATGTCGGCGAGTTCGGGCTGCACCAGTTCATCCACGGCGCCGGCCACGTCGAAGGCGTTATCACCCAGCCGATCACCATCCAGCCCGGCAAGGGTCGCTGGCTGGCGTCGGAGCACCCGAAGGGTACGCTGGTGGGGATGAGGCGGACCTATGATCCGGTGGAGTCGCATCTCAGCCCGCAATGGGAGCCCAATAAATTGCCGCCCGCTCCTTCGGTTCACGAACCGGAGATACAGCTCGGTCTTTGAGGTGATCGCATTGGCCCGGAAGGAAAACGGTGCAAAATGCGAAAACAGCGAATAGATTGTTTATACAACACCGCAATGCCATAGCAGACAAAGGGTAGGCATTTCGGTCCAGCTACAGGAGTAACAAGTGAAGCTCGCGAGGTTTGTCGCAACTGCGCTCGCCGCCATCGTGTTTCTGGTATCGCCGACCTACGCGGCGGACGGCTACACGGTTGAACCCGGCCAGACCAGGCAGATTACCGAACACGGCATCTGCAAGATGGTCACCAACACGGCGGATACGCCGCTTTTTGTGCCGACAAAGGGATTCGACGAATGGGCGAATTTCCGCACCGTTCGGCCCTTTTCGGTCGTCGAGGAATGTGTCGCGTGTGAAGGCTACGCACGTGACGGCTACTGCTTCTATGCAGGTCACGCGACGGTCTACCAGACGTGCAACGAGGTGTGCTCCAGTCATGGCGGCATCAACGCTGCCGGCATGGACCGCCTGATCAGCCGGACCAACCTGGCCGATGCAACGCCGGTCACCGGCGGCAATTCGCTGTGGGGTGGCCAGGTCCAGTTCGCTGGTGGCGGGGGCGCACCCATTCCTCCGGGCGTCGATGCCCCCGGCAAGGTCTTCTACTGCCAGCGGATCATCGAGGCGATGCTGGGCCATCCGTCTAGCTCCACGGCTCAGCTCGCGGACTCCGGTTATGGCTATGGCTGCGCTCTGATTACCATGAAGGGCACGCTTCGCGGGGCTTATATCGACAGCAGCTGGAACCCAAATTCCGCGGGAGATGAATATTGCACCGGCTCCCGGCCGATCTGTGCCTGCAATCGATAGGAGCGAACTGATGCGAGTTTCCGCAGTCTTTGTTGCAGCCACGGTCGCCATCATGTCCCTTGCGCCGGCAGTGTCGGCGCAGGAGACACCTGGGACCGCTGCCGAACAGCTTGCCTACGTCCCGCGCCAGGGCGACTTTAATGAATTAACCCACCGCGGCCGGCGTCAGATCGAGCAGCTCGTCGACCCTTCGCTTGCCGAGCTTGCAGAGATCCATGCTTCGACGCTGTCGGTCATCTGTCTCACCAATTCGGGAGGCTGGATCGAGAACTGGTACGCGCTCGTCAAGAGCGTCGAAATCCAGGACGAGGCCTATATGGCCGAACTGCAGGCTGGCCAGTCTGCCTCCCTGGTTGTCGTTGGCCCCCTCTCCGACGGCGTAGGCACTACCCTCGCAGAGCTCGAGGGACAGTGGACCACCGTTACGGGTCAGTTTGCACGCGACGGAGAAAGCTGCCTGATGCCTGTGCCGCCGCTGACGGCGGAGTCCCTCCGGCACCCCAAATACGTGGCACAGATCACCAGTGTCGGTGATCAGCCCTCCCCTTCGACGATCAGGATCCTCGAGCAATTGCTCGCCTATGCCGAGACGGAACTCTGAACCCAAACTGTGTAAAGCGGGGCCTTCGGGCCCCGTCCTGTTTGACCATCGTGCAGCCTGTGAGCATGCTTGCGAAAACTGCAGGATAAACGATGCGTCTGTTTGCCTTTCCCCTTCTGCTCGCCGTTCTCGCAACGCCCGCCGCCGCTCAGGAAGTGCCGGCTGCGCAGGCACGCTTCATTGCTGTCAACCAGGCCGTTTCCGCATTGCTGGCTGACGCCGGCAATCCAACCGCTGCCTCGCTCGTGTCGGCACTGTCCCGCCGCAGCTCGGCGCTCTGCGAAATGGCGCAGGACGGCCGGATCAGCAACTGGCTCGGCGTGGTCGCGCAGTCGGACATCGAGGCGGGCGTACTGATCATTTCGGTAGGGCCGGAAGCCACCATCAAGGTCGTTGAGTTGCCTGCCGAAGGGGCGCTGCGCGACAGCCTTGCGACTCTTGCCGAGGGCGAGGAAGTGCTGGTGTCCGGACGGTTTGTCGTCGAAGGCGCCGACAGCGATCGCGTGCATTGCTTCCGGCAGGAGGGCGGGCTGACTGTCGCCGCGCTGCGGCAGCCGCAATTCGAATTCCGGGTCAGCAGTGTCGTCCCCCTCGAGGTGCAGGACTGATGCTGCCCCGTTCGGCGCACAGGCTGGTGCTGCCGGCCGCGGCACTGGCCTACGCACTGATGTGCTGGCTGGCCGTGGCTCCCCGGCTCGGGGATCCATTCGTTCAGTGGGCACTTAAAGGCACGAGCTGGACAGATGGGAGTTCCAGCCGCGCCCTGGACGACACCTTCAGCGCCCTCGTGCCGTATCAGCAGGATGCCATCAATCTGGCAGGAACGCTGCGCATGTCCCTTTTCCGGGAAGCGCACTCCCTGGAGGCGATCGTCGGATCCGGCGGCTGGCTGTTCCACCGGGCGGACATGGCGGTGCTTGGCGGCGCCGACGAGCGCCTCGACTTGGCCATGACCCGCATTGCCGAGGCGCACCGGACCTTGCAGGCGCGAGGTATCGATCTGCTGGTCCTGCCACTGCCGGCCAAGGCCGATATCGAGCGTGCCCATCATTCGGAGCCCGCTGTCGCCGCGGCCAATGAGCAGCTGTACCGGGATTTCCGCCGTGCCCTGGCAGAGCTCGGCATCGAGTCCGTTGATGTGCGGGATGCGTTCCTGGCGGCTCGGGCCGAGGGTGAAGTCCTCTACCGCAGCGATCAGCACTGGACCCCGCATGGCGCACGCGTTGCTGCGGAATTCACCGCGGATCACGTCCGCCGCCGCTGGCCAGAGCTCGTTGACCGGAAGGCGCTCGAACTTCGACCCAGGTCGATCGAGATGTTCCAGGGAGACCTGGCCAGTTTTGTGGGTGACAGGCGCGCGTCCGGCGCTGCCGGCATTGTCGACGAGCTCGTGCTGCCGCACCGTGCCATCCCTGTCGGCGAAGAGTGGCCGGAGCCGCCTCAGCAGATGCGCGACATCATGCTGGTCGGAACCAGTGCTTCAGCCGATATCCGCTGGAGCTTCTTCGACTTCCTCCAGCATGCCCTGCAATCGGGTGTCTCCAACCAGTCGCGCAACGGCAATGGTCCGATCCAGCCCATGGAAGAGGCGTTTGCCGCCATGGAGACTGCGGACTTTTCGCCAAGGCTGCTGATCTGGGAATTCCCCGTCAATGCACTGTTCCGGCCCGGTGAGATCGAAGCGCCGATGCCGACGGTGGAAGCTGTGCTCTCCAGCCACGGCTAATTCGGTGGATTGCAGGGCTTTCGCGATCATGATCGCAAGCCAGATGTGCGAAAAAGCGGAAACGCCAAGGTGAACCCATGTCCTTTACCTCAGAGTCCTTCCTCTTCCTGTTTCTGCCGCTCTTCCTGGCGCTCTACTATCTGACGCCGCGGCGCTTCCGGAACCTGACGCTGCTGGTCGAGAGCTATGTCTTCTATGGCTGGTGGCGCCTGGACTTCCTGCTGATCCTGATAGGGACCACTCTGTGGTCCTATTGGGCCGGAGCCCTGATGATGAAGGCCCGGGAGGAAAAGTGGAGGGACCGCATCTGCGCCATTGGTGTGACGGGTTGCGTATCGGTCCTGTTCATTTTCAAGTATTTCGGCTTTTTCGTCGATAGCCTCGCCACGCTAATCGGGGAGACGCCCGAGAGCCTCGGGATCCACTGGAAGCTGCTGTTCCCGATCGGCATCTCGTTCTACGTTTTCCATGCAATCTCGTTTCTGGTTGACGTCAAGCGCGGGCAGGCGGAGCCGCCACGGAACATCATCGATTACGCCTCTTTCCTGGCCCTGTTTCCGCAGATCATGGCCGGGCCGATCCTGCGCTACAAGGATCTGGCGCCACAGATGGTGGAGCGTCGCCCCAACTGGGACATGTTCACGGAAGGCTGGAGGCGCTTCGTTCTCGGCCTCGCCAAGAAGGTGATCGTGGCCGACAACCTGGCCAAGCTGACCGACCACCTGTTTTCCCTTCCGGACCCCACCTTTGCGGAATCCTGGCTCGGCGGGGCGGCCTTCATGATGCAGGTCTATTTCGACTTCTCGGGCTATTCGTCCATGGCCATCGGACTGGCCCTGATGTTCGGCTTCCGCTTTGCCGAGAATTTCCGGACGCCCTTCCATTCGCGCTCCGTCACTGAGGTCTGGAAGCGCTGGCACATTTCGCTGGGCCAGTGGCTCTACACCTATGTCTTCCTGCCTCTCGGCGGGAACAAGGGCGGCCAGAAAAAGCAGTTGCGCAACATCTTCCTGGTAAGCCTGGTCGGAGGCATCTGGCATGGCGCCAACTGGACATTCATGTTCTGGGGTGTCTGGAAGGGTCTGTTCCTCGTCACCGAGCGGCATCAGGGCTGGCTCCGGCGCGATCGCTCGGCCTGGTACGGCAGCTTCGGCGTGATCTTCCTCATGACGATCGGCGGGGTGATGTTCCGGTCCGTCGACTTCATGCATGGGCTGGAAATGTTCAAGGGCATGGTCGGAATCAACGGCCTGCTGATCCGGCCGGAGGCGGCATTCGGCATCAGCCGCGAAGCACTCGCCATCTGCTTCGGCGCCATGGTTTTCACCTTTTTCGAGCCCCGGCTTCAGAAGTTCGGCGAGTTCCAGCCCGTCACGGTGGATTCCGGCTGGTCAGTGGTCGCAGCCAATTGGGGCAAGGCGCTAATGGCCCTTGCGATCGGTGCCTGGGCGGTGATCGAGATCGCCGACAACAGCTATCAGCCCTTCCTCTACATCCAGTTCTGACAGGAGCACCCATGACGAGCCGCTGCCAAGATTTCCAGAATGCCGAACTGATCCCGGGCGTCTACTGCGTCTACAAGGGCGAGAACTCCTGGCCCACGGACTACTGGTATTCCATCGACCCCGCCTGCCGGCATGAGGCGGATCCCCAGACTGGCGCCGAGCAGATCGACGTCCGGACGTTGCCGGGCTATGAGAGGGTCAAGGACGGCCGGAGCGCGCAGGCGATGAAGGCCTACCACGCATCGGTGTTCGCTGCCGTCCTGGGCAGCGGATACGACCTTCGGGAGCATGCGCTTCGCGAAGCCGAAAAGGATCGGATTGCCACGGAGCCCTCTCGGCTTTTCCCTGACCACTGGAACTGAACCACATGAACACCCGCCTGCTCTGCGCGCTTGTCGCCGGCATCGCCTTGTCCGTCTCCCCGGCTGCCTCCCAGCAGCTGTTCAGTGGCGGAGCACCCTCCGCGGCCAATCGGCCGCTGCCATTCGACATTCACGAGGTGAACGGACCGGATTCGCGCCTGACCTATGGCGAGCTTCATGGCGAAGTCGACGTCATGGAGGTCGACGCCGAGCGTTCGCCCGACCTGATCGAGAGGATGCAGGATCATCTTGCCGGCTTGCAGCCTGCGCTGCAGATCTATGCCCTCAAGATGGTCGAGAACCGGGCATTCGACGATTTCAAGGTTCTGCTCGAGCACGAGGACAACCAGTCCGGCTCGGGCCAGACCTGGGTGCTTAAAGTGATGGCCGGCGAAATGGCGCTGCTCAGCCTGGCTGCCGAAAAGACCTGGCCGGAGATTGCCGGGCTCTACAAGGAGCGCAGCGATCTCTATGCCTCGATGGTGCGGGGCGAAATCACCTCACGCGAGCTCGAGGGACCTGAACAGGCAAACTCCCGCCAGCTCCGCACTGTCTTCGAGCGCGAGCTCGCCCGGATCGCGGCCGGCGGGATCGTCGAGCCGACCCAGGCCGAGATCGACGAGGCGATCGACGGGCTGGCCAGCATGGTCATTGGCGGCGCCAAGGTGCTCGCCAGCGAGGACTAACCGAATTCAGGCTCCGCCTCGGGCTGGTGCTCGACCCAGCGCAGCTTGAGCGGGTCGAGCTCGGTCTCGCCGTCGAAGCTATAGGCTGCCAGCCTGCCATCCTTGGCGATCGAGAAGTCGAGGCAGGCCGACCGGGGCGAGACCAGGCTCGGCAGTCCGCTCATCCAGTAGTGCCCGAAGAATACCGGCACGTCGTCCCGCCGCGGCAGGGTCGTGGCCGGCAGTGGGGTGTCGGGCAGCAGCTGGGCGGTGTTATCGTCCACCAGGGCGGCGTCACGGTAGCTGACGGCATCATCCAGCCACCAGCGGATCCGGGTGTTGCGCCGCTCATGGCCATCCTTGTCATGAAAGACGACGCCGGGCGGCAGGGGCACTTCTGGCCCTTTGAGGATGATTTCGACCGCATCGCATAGCGGGTTGCCCCGCGTGAAGTAGTCCGGAAGCCTGGACCTGTCGTAGCGGTTGCCCGGCGCCACGTGATCCTGGAGCAGCTCGATCTGGTCGGGATGCCAGCAGGCGTGGACGATGCGCAGCGATCCCAGATCCTGCCAGAGCGGCAGGGTCAGGAACCACTCGATCCATTCGTCATGAAGCTTCGAGCCCTCTCCCACGGCATCGAGGAAGGCCTGGTGCTGGTGCCGGTTCTTGGCCGTATGGGGCCGCAGGAACTCGCCGTCCGGGCCACGAAGGGCGTAAGCACAAGCGTTGGCCTCGTGATTGCCCTGGATCGCGCCTGCAGATCCGGCGTCGACCATGCGGCGAACCAGCTCCAGAACACCGAGCTGCTCGGGCCCGCGATCGATGTAATCCCCCAGGAACAGCGCCTTGCGCTCCGGATGCGACCAGGTGCCATTCGTCGGCACATAGCCCAGATTCAGCAGGAGTTGCTCGAGCGGGCGCAGATGCCCGTGAATGTCGCCGATGATGTCGTAGTGCATGGCAGTCCTTTCGGCAGCACTATGTCAGCATGATGCGAAAACAAAAAAGGGCCCAGCTCGCGCCGGGCCCAGTTTGCAACAGCAACACACAGAAAGAGCGCGGTCTTCCCCGCCGCCAGCCTTCACCCCGGCCCGGGATCCTTATGCCTCCGCGGGACGGCGCTGCAGCGCAGCCTCCACGGCCTGGCCGACGAAACTGGGCAGGTCGAGGTTGAGCACCCCCGCGAGACGGGCAAATCCGTCCAGGTCGATCGTCACCTCGCCTTCGTCGGTCATCAGCGTTTCGAGCCAGGCTTCTTCCACCTTCGCGGCCGCCGCCAGTTCGGCATGGGTCAGGCCCCGCCGCTGCGCCAGGATCGACAGCCAGGAACCGAAATCCAGCGAGCGCCGAAGCTGGCGAGCCTGCTCGCGCCACAGGGGCGTCGATTCATGCTCGGGCTTGGTGGGCACGAACCCCCGGCGCCCTTCCAGCCACTTGCGGGCATCCGCAACCTCGAGGCCTGCGGGCGTGCCGGTCGTCTTGATCTTTTCGGCGCTCAGCATATTGCGGACGCTCTTCTCCGTGGTGCCGGTGAGCAGCGCCAGCTGGCGGATGGTGAGATTGTCGTATCCGTCGGTGTCGAGATTCCAGCGGCCCAGAGCCATGTCCACCACATGCATGATGAGACTATCCGGCCGGGTCATCGGGTTCATCTCCCCGCTGATGGCGGCCACCGGCGTGAAGCCCTCGATGAAGCTGCGCAGGTCGTACATCATCGTCTCGTCCAGGCGGTGAGTGGATCCCACCTGGAACGCATAGTCATAGGCGCGCCGCAGCCAGCGATGCACATAGAAGCGGGACAGGTCGATGCCGGCGAGATCGTCGTCCTCGAAGCCGTCGGTCCAATTGAGGTCGATGCCAAGGAAGGCGACGGCCGCTGCCTCGGAGCCGACATGTCCGATCTGGGTGGCCTGCACGGCAAGCGCGCGGCGCAACTCGGTCTCCATCATCTCGAAGGTGAAGGGAGGCGTATATTCGGTGCTCATGGTGGTCAGGCTTCGATGCTGAGGGTTTCGAGACGGCGGGTGAGCTGATCGCGGATCAGGGCGTAGCGCTTGCGGGCATCACCGAGAAACTCGGCGACACGGCCATTGTTGGCGGTGCCGGGATGCGGCAGGCCGGAAATCACGCGATCTGCCGGAAGAATGCCACGGGCAACCAGATGCGCCACGGCACGTGCGGGCTCCTTGCCGAGCGGCAGCCAGAGTGCCTGCGACAGCTGACGGGCTTCCTCTGCCAACCAGGTATCGATCATCCGCCGCAGGAAGGGCGACTTCAGCAAATCGGCGCCGCGCCCATTGTAGTTCTCGCCTTCAAACAGCACCGGAAAGCGCAGCGCGGAGGTGAAATGGGCGAGACCGTCGGCCTCGAACAGTTCGGCACTGCCAGCGATGCCGAGCCGGTGGTGCAGGCCGATGCGATCAAGCATGGCGGTCATGTTGTTGCGCATGGCGGTGCCGGAGAAGCTGGCGGTCAGCTTCGCCTGGCGGAGGGCCTCCTCATCAGAACAGCCTGCCTCGAGGGCGTGCTTCATGGCGCCGAGCGACAGTTCGGCCTGGGAGCGGCCGGGAGTGATGCCCACGAACACAACGCGCGCGTTGGCGGCGACGTGCTCGAAGGGCGCGTAGAGGCAGGAGATCGCTCCATCGCGCCCGAGCAGCAGCTGGTTCTCCAGCTCAGGGGTCAGGCCGGAGGCGGCATCGAAGGACAGAACGGCGGATTTGAACTGGTCGAACATGGTTTCTCCTCAAGATGGTCCGGGATATACCATCGTCCCAACGGGATAGTCAAGAGGAAATGATAACGGAATGTCCTACTGGGATACGCTCGTGACCCAAGTTGATGGGAACAGGTTTTGCGACTATCTATTCCAAACACGGTTCTTTGAAGGATTGCCGACGTGAAGCTGAATGTCCTGGTGCCTCGCCCCGACAGTCGCGCCCGCGCCATTATCGCGCCTCACAGCGCGATCGTGTCAGACCCTGCCTCCGGCCGGCAGGACACCCTGCTGGCCTATTACGAAGGCAACGTCATCGGCGCCGAGAACCTCACCGAGTATTACGACCGGATGGTCAGTGCAGCTGGTCGGCTGACCGCCCGCTATCCGACCGTCGCCATGGCCGAGTTCCCGGCAGACCAGTTCGAGCTTGTGGCAGTCTATGACACCGAGCTGCAGGCGATCGTCGAAGTGGTCGATGGCCAGCTGCTGGAGGACTGGTCGGGAGAAGCGCTCGAGCGCATCGCCGGTACGGCCCTGCCGGTTGGTCCAGTGGGCTGGG
>Ga0065721_10050648_pt1 | contig 18703 bp, 19 predicted proteins | sample Mesricmetagenome_FD_59108 | JGI IMG/M metagenome (GOLD analysis project Ga0065721, IMG submission 59108) | Mesophilic microbial community from rice straw/compost enrichment Sample: eDNA_1 v2 (version 2) | ecosystem: Engineered > Solid waste > Grass > Composting > Bioreactor | place: USA: Davis... | reverse complement strand
GGCAGGTGGAGGCGCCGGCCGTGAACAAGCCGGCCGCCCGCGCGCTGCTCAACCTCGCCCAGATGGCCGGGGCGGCCCTGCCCACCGGCGGCAGCGCCAAGGTGCGCGCGGTGGCGCAGGGCGCGACCATCGCCATCGCCGTCGAGGCGGTCGGTCCCAAGGCCCGCCTGCGGCCCGAAGTCCTGCGTGGCCTGCGCGGCGAACCGCTGGGCGAGGGTCTGCACGGCCATTGGGTCCAGGCCTATTACGTCCACCTCTTCATGGGCGACGCTCAGGGTCGGGTCTTCGCCGATGTGAGCGAGGAAAAGGTCACTTTCGCGGCCACCACGCCGGCATAGCGGCGTTCGCCGACTATTGATCTTTCAAAGCTAGCCGACGCGCCGAAACATGGTTAATGGCTGAACCCTCACCTGGGGTTGGAGGGTTCTCTCATGCTTGGTCTTAAGTTGAGCGGCCTGGCCGCGGCCGCAGCCTTGGCGCTTGCGGCAGGTTCGGCGAACGCCGCAATCATCAGCCTGGACGTCGCCGGCACGGTCGACGCGATCGGCATTCCATCGTCTGTGTTCGGCTCTTCGGTGGCCGTCACCGGCACGGTTCACTTCGACACCGAGGGCGTCGCCTATCAGAGCGGTCCCTATGGGTCGGGAACCTACAAATATTACCGGCCGATCGGCGGCGCATTCGAGATCCTGGGCCAGACCTACGCCTTCGGGGTGAACGGCGCGATCAGCGTCATCGATTCCAGCACCGACTCGATCGCCTTCTTCGACAGCAGCACCTTGGCGGGACCGACCACGGATGGATACGACCCATATTACCTGGCGCTGAGCTTCGATGGACCGAGTTCGCTGGTGAATGGACCGGTGCTGCCGACCAGCTATGACGACCTGGCGGCCATCACCCCCTATTTCCAGCTCTATTTCAACAGCGGCTACAGCCATGGCCTGCGCGGCTATCTGACCGTGCAGGACCCGGTCGGCTCCCCGGTTCCGGAACCGGCCGCCTGGGCGCTGATGATCGCGGGCTTCGGTCTGGCTGGAGCGGCCCTGCGCCGCCGCCGTGAAATCGCGGTCGGCGCCCACGCCTGAAGCCTGCGGCGACCGGTGCGGAGCCGGTCGCCGCCGCTTTGCTAGTTCGGCGGGAACGGCGCGCGGCCGCCGCCGACCTTGGCCACCACGCCGCGATGCATGACGAAGGTGGTGTGCTCCAGCTGCGTCACGTCCTCGAGCGGACTCTTGGCCACGGCGATGATGTCCGCGTCCTTGCCGGCCTCCAGGGTGCCGATGCTGGAGGAGCGGCCGAGCAGGTCGGCGGCGTTGACCGTCGCGGCCTTGATGGCTTCGGCCGGGCTCATGCCGACGCTGACCATCAGGGCGAACTCCTTGGCGTTGTCGCCGTGCGCCGAGACGCCGGTGTCGGTGCCGAAGGCGATCTTCACGCCGGAGGCGATGGCGCGCCGGTGATTGTCCATGGCCGCCTTGGCGGCGATCTCGGCCTTTTCGAGCGAGTTGCGCGAGCGCGCCCCGGCCCGGGCCTGGTCGAGAGCGGTCTTGGGCGCCAGCATGGTCGGCACGAAATAGGCGCCGGTCTTCTTGAAGAGCGCGTCGGTCTGGGCGGTGCCGAAGGTGCCGTGCTCGACGGAGTCCACGCCGGCGTTCAGGGCCCCGATGATCCCGTCAGTGCCGTGGGCGTGGGCGGCGACCTTGCGGCCGAACATGTGGGCGGTGTCGACCACCGCCTTCATCTCGTCCTCGAACATCTGGGCGCCGAGGCCGCCCGCCACGTTCGAGAGCACGCCGCCGGTGGCGGTGAACTTGATCACGTCGGCGCCCTGGCTGATCTGGGCGCGCACCGCGCGGCGGCAGTCTTCGGCGCCGTTGCAGACGTTGTCGCCTTCGCGGTGGGCCGCTTCGGCCAGGTCGCGGTTGAGGTTGTTCGACCCATCGCCATGACCGCCGGTCACCGCGATCGGGCGGCCGGCCGCCACGATGGTCGGGCCGGTGAGCAGGCCGTTGTTGATCCCGTCGCGCAGGGCGGTGACGCTGCGGATGTCGCTGCCTAGGTCGCGGATGGTGGTGAAGCCCGCCTCCAGGGTGCGCCGGGCGTTGTCGATGCCGACCACCATGTTGTCTTCGATGTCGCGGTTGGCCGCCTCCATCCGCGCCTTGACCTTGTCGTCGTCGCTGAAGATGTGGACGTGGCTGTCGATCAGCCCGGGCAAGACGAACTGGTCGCGCAGATCGACCACCTGGGCGCCCGCGGCCCCCACCGATTCCGGCGCCGCGAAGCCGTCGCGCACCGCCTCGATCTTGCCGTTGCGGATGACCAGTGTGGAGGCCCCGCGCGGCGCCTGGCCAGGCTTGTCCAGCAGGGCGCCGGCGTGGATGACCGTGACCCGCTCGGTCGGCGCGACCTGGGCCGCGGCTTGGCCGGCCGCCGCCAGCCCAAGAATGATGGCGGCGACAGACGCCGAAATTCTACGCATGAATATGCACCCCCCTTACGAAAGGGGGGCACTCTACCTTGACCGGTCCCCGCGTCCATAGCCGAGGTGCTCCGTGCCGCAATCCCTCGCCCTCTCCGCCCTCGTCGTGCGCGACTATGACGAAGCGATCGCCTTCTTCGTCGGCGCCTTGGGCTTTGGGCTGAGCAGCGACCGCGACATGGGCGGGGGCAAGCGCTGGGTGGTGGTCACCCCGCCGGGATCGCAGGGCGGCCTCTTGCTCGCCAAGGCCGCGACGCCCGAGCAGGAAGCGCGGATCGGCGACCAGACCGGCGGCCGGGTCGGCTTCTTTCTGCACACCGACGATTTCGACCGCGACCACGCCCGCATGACCGCCGCCGGAGTCCGCTTCCTGGAGGCGCCGCGCCGCGAGCCCTACGCGACGGTGGCGGTGTTCGAAGACCTCTACGGCAACCGCTGGGATTTGCTGCAACCGGCCTAAAGGTGTTTCAATGGCCCGGTACGGCCACGGGCGCTCTGCGCGCCGGCGGCTTTCACAATTAAAAACAAGCACTTTTCATTAGGGAGATTTCCATGGGCCAAGCTCGGGTGAATGCTGAAGGACCCTTGAAGGGGCGCGTGGCGCTGGTGACGGGTGCCAGTCGCGGCATCGGCGAGGCGATTTGCGCGCGCCTGGCGCAGGAGGGGGCGAAGGTCGTGGCCTCGGCCCGGACCGCGGACGCCGGCGAAAGCCGCCTGCCGGGCACCTTGGCTGACACTGTCGAACGCATCGGCAAGGCCGGCGGTCAGGCCGCCTTCATCAAGGCCGACCTGGCCTTGGCGGCGGACCGCGAGCGGCTGGTCCAGGAGGCCGAGGCCATGTTCGGCCCCATCGACATTCTCGTGAACAACGCGGCCATCACCTACTTCATCCCGGTGGAGGAATTCCCCGAAAAGCGGTTCAAGCTGATGATGGAAGTGCAGGTCTATGCCCCCTTCCACCTGTCGCAGCTGGTCATCCCCGGCATGCGCGAGCGCGGCGGCGGCTGGATCGTCAACATCTCCTCCCCGGCCGGCATCCATCCCAAGATGCCGTTCCAGCGCGGCCGCGGCGGCACGGTCTACGGCATGTGTAAGGCGGCCCTGGAGCGCTTCACCACGGGCCTGGCGTCGGAGGTCTACGACGACAACATCGCCGTGAACGTCGTCTCGCCCGGTCTCGTCGACACTCCCGGCGTGGCGGTGCACGGCCTGATCAACGAGGCCACCAAGGATCGCGTCCAGCCGATCGAATACATCGCAGAGGCGGTCTATCGCCTGGCCTCCGGCGACCCGAAGACCATGACGGGCCGCATCGACTACGCCGAGCCGTTGCTCAAGGAATTGGCCGTCAAGCCGGCCGAGCTCGTCTAACCGAAAGGCGCCCGCCCTTCGAAAAACCGTCACGGAGCGTCGCTAAGGGGCGGCGCGCCATGTCGGAGGGCGGGCGTGTCCGAGCACCGCGTACAGGTCGCGAGCCATCGCGACGCGCTTTTTCGCTTCATCCAGCGACGAGTCCGCGACGCCGCATTGAGCGAGGACATCGTCCAGGACACCTTCGTCCGCTTCCTCGGCCGGCAGGGTTCGCCCGCCGCGGATGTCGGCGCGCTCATGCGCCGCATCGCCCTCAACCTGATGCGCGACCACTTCCGCGCCGGCGCGCGCCGCGCCTTCGAACCCCTCGACACCGATCAACCCGCCGAGACCGCGACGCCGGAAGAGACCCTGATGTTTCGCGAACGCGCCGAGCGCTTCGGGCGCATCCTGGACGCCATGCCCCCTCTGCAGCGAAACGTCTTCATCCACCGCCGCCTGCACGGCTTGAGCTCCAAGGAAACGGCCGAGCGGCTGGGCCTCACCCCCGCCGCCGTCGACGCCCACGTGGCGCGCGCCCTGGTCGCGCTCGAAAAGGGCCTGCGAAATCGAAAGGGGAGCTGGCGATGAAGCTCTCGAACCTCCTGCCCAGCGCAGGGGCGCGCAAACGTTCGGCCGCCGACTTGGTCGCCGCCCGCGAGGGCGAAGGCCTCGACCCGCGCAGGTTCGACGCCTGGCGCAGGGCTCACCCGGCCAATGGCGATGAATACGCCAGGCTCACGGCGCTCTGGGACGATCCGGCCCTGACCGAAGCCTTGCAGGCGGCCGAGCGGCGCAAGGCGCCGTCGCGTCCGAAGTTGCGCCTGGGCGCGGCCCTGCCCGCCGGGCTCGCGGCGGCGGTGGCGGCGCTCAGCCTCCCCTTGGCCTGGCCGGCCCTGGAACTCGCGCGCGCCCCGGTGATCGAACACCGGACCAGCCCCGGCCAGAGGCTGACCGTGCCCTTGGCCGACGGCTCGGTGATCGACCTCGCCGGCGACACCTGGGTGAAGATCCGCCAGACCCCGCATCGGCGGCAGGTCGAGCTGCTTCGCGGCGAGGCCTTCTTCGCCGTGGCCCATGCGAAGGACCGCCCCTTCCAGGTGCTGACTCAGGACAGCCGCGTCCAGGTGGTCGGCACCCGCTTTGACGTGAACCTGACCGCCGCGGGGACCGAGCTCGCCGTCGAACAGGGCCGGGTCCGGTTCGGACCGCGCCGGCTGATGGCGGGCAGCCGGCTGATCGAGGCGGGCCTCGCGACCGCCCTGACCCAGGCCGGCCCCACGCCGGTCGAGCGCTTGGAACCCGGCGCGGCCGGCGACTGGCGCGAAGGCTGGATCGAAACCCACGGCATGTCGGTGGAGCGGTTGGTGGAGGAGATGGCCCGCTGGTCGCCTACCCCCATCCGCGTCGCCGATCCGGCCCTGGGCGCCATGACGGTCGCCGGCCGCTTCCGCGTCACCAGCCCGGAGCGGACGCTCTCCAACCTCGCGCGCCTCCACGGTTTCGAGGTCCGACGTGAGCAAGGCGCCCTCGTCCTGCGCCGTCACGGGAGTGACAGCAAAGCTTCGTGAAACCTTGTCGTAGGATTTCGCCGGCTCCGACGTCCTTCCCCCCGACAGCCACTGCAAGGGGGATTGGACCATGAAACATCATCTTCTCGGCGCTTGCGCGATCATCGCCGTGCTCGGCGCCGCCGCGCCGGCCACGGCCGCCGACGTGTCCCTGGCCATACCGCCGGGCGACCTGGAAAGCGCCCTGGCGGCCTTCTCCCGCGCCACCGGCATGGAGGTGATGAGCGACCCGGCCCAGATCCGCGGCCAGCGCACTCAAGGCGTCCGCGGCCTCATGTCCGCCGACGAAGGCCTGCGCCGGCTGCTGGCCGGGACCTCCCTACGCTTCGAACTCCGCGACGGCGCGGCCCTGATCGCTCCCGCCCCCCGCACGGCCCAGCCGCGGCCGGCCTCCGACAACGCCGCGGCCCATGTGGACACCCTGGTCGTCACCGGCCAGCGCCGCGCCCAGCTCAGCGCGGTGGCCATCAAGCGCGACAGCGACATGGTCGTCGACGTGGTCTCCTCCGATGACGTCCAGCGCCTGCCCGACCTCACGGTGGTCAACGCCCTGCGCCGCATTCCCGGCGTCTCCGTCCTGCCGGTCAGCGACAACGAGCACCCGCGCGACGAGGCGATCAGCCCGGTCCTGCGCGGCCTGAACCAGGCCTACAACAACGTCACGGTGAACGGCCTGCCGATCGCCTCCACCGGCACGCCGCTTTCGGGTTCCGGCACGGCCGGTCGCGGCGTTCGCCTCGACATCCTGCCCACCTCCTTTGTCAGTGACATCGTGGTGGCCAAGACCTTCACCGCCGATCTCGATCCCAACGCGGTCGGCGGCTCCATCGACCTGCGCACGCGCAGCGCCTTCGACTTCGGCGGCAAGCCGTTCCTGACCATCGACGCGGGCGCGGCCTACACCAGCGACAAGGGCGAGCCCAGGGCCCAGGACGACTTCGGCCTGCGCGCCTCGGCCACCGGCGGCCTGACCTTCGGCCCCGACCATCAGTTCGGCCTGGTGGTCTCGGCCAACTACCAGCGCCAGGAGAGCAGCACCGACGCGCACATGACGTCGGATTCCACCTTCTACAACGTCTATACAGACGCCGGCGTGCGGGTGACCGACGGGAGCCTCGGCAACGGGATCCTCGTGCCCCAGCAGGACAAGTACTGGTACAACCAGAACGACCGCGAGCGCTGGAGCATCACCGGCAAGCTCGAAGGCCGCTTCGGCGACAATGTCGAAGTCTCGGCCATGCTCGGCCACTACAGCTTCGTCGACGCCTATCAGCGCAACGAAGTCATCATCAACGGCCGCAACGCCTCGGTCCGCGACCAGACCCCCACCACCGGCCGCTACGCCGCGGCCTCCGTCGAGGTGGGGTTTCGTGACGGCGCCACCGACAGCACCACGGACATCGCCCAGGCCGAGCTGAAGTGGCGGCCGACCAGCGACAGCCAGCTCACCCTTCGCGGCGGGACCTCCCGCGCCAGGTCGAAGGAGCCCCACGCCATGGTGAAGTACACCGCCGGCGCCGACCGCTTCGGCGTGGTCGGCGGACTGTCGCAGATGAGCTTCACCTACGACGCCTCGGACTTCCACTACAGCTTCAATCTCGACGATCCGGAGGCCTATCGCGACCTCTCGCTCTATCGCGCCGACTACTGGCGTAACGTGGACCGCCGCATCGAGGCCCAGGTCGACAGCATCGACCTGAACTTCCAGCGCAACTTCGACCATATGGCCACGGGCTTCGGCTACTCGGTCGGTGGCCAGGTCACCCGCAGCCAGATGAGCTACTGGTTCCACCGCGATCAGTACAAGCCCGCCGGCGGCGACTTCAACCTGGCCGATGTGGGCCAGCTGAGCCATGTGGTCCTGCCCTTCCAGCATCAGGGCCTGCAGCTGATCACCATCGACCCCAAGCTGGCCTGGCGGAAGATGACGCCCCCCGGCGCGGTGACCGAGAGCGACTCCGTCGCCACCAACAACCAGGACAATTTCGAGCATGAAGAAACCACGATCGGCCTCTACGCCATGGGCCGCTACGCCACGGACAAGGCCAGCCTGATCGTCGGCGTCCGCTATGACGACACCGAGCAGGACACCACCAGCCGACTCCTGATCAATCGGCGGTGGGAGCCCTTCGACACCTCGTCGAGCTACGACTACCTGCTGCCCTACGTCCTCGGCGGCTACGAGATCACGCCCGACCTTCGCCTGCGGGCCGCCTTCAGCCAGACCCTGGGCCGTCCCAGCTACGAGTCCTACGCCGCCCGCTCTTCGATCTCGTTCGAATCCGAAGGCGACCGCGGCAATCCGAACGCGCTCAATGTCTCGGTCAGCCTGGGCAATCCCGACATCAAGCCGCGGCTATCCAGCAATTACGATCTCGCCCTGGAATGGTATCCGCCCAACGACCGCGGCGGCGTGGTGGCGATCGGCGCGTTCTACAAGGATATCAAGGACGAGATCTACGACAGCACCAGCCAGGGCTACACCTTCGAGGGCGTGACCTATGTCAACGCCGTCGTCCGCCAGCCCGGCAACGCCAAGGGAGCGCGGATCGCCGGTCTGGAGGCGCAGGCCACCTTCAACTCGCTGGAGTTCGTCCACCCCCGCCTGTCGGACTTCGGCGTCTCCGCCAACTTCAGCGTGCTCGACGGCGAGATCGAGGTTCCGCTCGCCAGCGGGCGCGACCGCAAGATCGGCGGCCTGGTCGGCCAGCCGGACAAGATCGCCAATGTCGCGGCCTTCTACGCCCGCGGGCCGCTGGAGCTGCGCGCCGCCTGGAACTGGACCGGCCAGGCCCTGCGCGCGATCACGCCGGAGATCGCCTGGCAGGACGTCTATTGGGACGAGCGCAGCCAGATCGACCTGCAGGCCCGCTACGCCGTGCGGCCCAACCTCACCGTGGTGGCCGAGGTCAGCAATCTCACCCGCAGCCGCCTCGACAGCGTGACCGGTCCCGGCCGCGACCGCCTCAAGGACAGCTACAGCACCCCCCGCGTGGTGTGGCTCAGCCTCAACTGGACCCCGAACTTCTGATCCCCCGAGGAGAACTCCACCATGTTCGCCAGACTTGCCGCCTGCGCCCTCGGCGCCCTGCTGATGGCCAGCAGCGCCCAGGCCGCGACAGGCCGCGCGGCCGAGCTCGAGCGGCGCCTGCATGGGCCCGACGGCTCGGTCACCGTCGTCGCCCACCGGGGCTGCTGGGAAGGGACGTCGGAGAACACCCTCGACGCCATCTCCTCCTGCATCGCCTTCGGGGTGGACATGGTGGAGCTCGACGTCCGCAGCACGGCGGACGGCGCCCTGGTGCTGATGCATGACGTCAGCGTCGACCGCACCACTGACGGGTTTGGCCTCGTCTCCGACCTCACCCTGGCCCAGGTGCGGAACCTGCGGGTCCGGATCGGCAAGGGCGGTCCCACGGCCGCCTTCACCCACCGCCGCGTGCCGACCCTCGATGAGGCGCTCGACCTCGCCAAGGACCGCATTCTCATCAATATCGACGCCAAGGGCGACGTCCTCGCCCAGGTTCAGGAAAAGGTGCGCGCCCGCGGCATGCAGGGGCAGGTGCTCTTCAAGTCCGGCGCGCCCGTCGCCGAGGTCCTCGCCACGCCCTGGTGGACCAAGGGCCTCGCCTATCACCCGAACATCAGGCCCGAGCTGCTGGGACCAGATCCGGCCGCCACCATCGACTCCTTCGCGCCCCTCGCGCCCGTAGGCTACGAGATCAATGTCCAGTCGGCCGCGGCCGCCCGGCCGGTGGGCGATCTGCTGCGCGCCCGCTGCGTGCGGTTCTGGGCCAATAGCCTGAACACCGCCGAAGGCCGTTTCGACGATCAGGCCCTCGTCGATCCGGACGCCGTCTGGGGCGCCTTGATCGAGGCCGGGGTCAACGCCATCCAGACCGACCACCCGCTGGCGCTGAAAGCCTATCTGCAACTGCGCCGCCCGAAGGCGCAGAGCTGCTCGCGCAGCTAGGCGGCGGGCGCCGGCCGGGCGCGCTGGTTGTAGAGCAGCTTGCGCCGGCGCTCCTGTTCCTCGGGCGTGATCGAGGCCGGGTCCTCGGTGATCCCGGGGCTCGCCTCCATGCCGCGCTTCAGCGCCGGGCGCTCGGACAGCTCCTCGAACCAGCGCTTGAAATATTTGAACTCGTCGAGGTCGATGCCCTGGGCCTGCCAGCCGGCGGTCCAGGGATAGGAGATCATGTCGGCGATGGTGTACTCGTCGCCGGCGAGATAGCGGCGATCATAGAGCCGGTTGTTCATCACCCCGTAGATCCGGTGCGTCTCGTCGTTGAACCGGCGCTGGGCGTAGGACTGGTCGCCTTGCTCTGGTCCCAGCCGGCTAAAATGGCCGCGCTCGCCGAACTTCGGCCCCTGGTTGGCCATCTGCCAGATCACCCATTGGATGACCTCGTACTTGCCGCGGGTGTCGGCCGGCAGGAAGCGGCCGGCCTTTTCGGCCAGGTAGATCATGATCGCGCCGGACTCGAAGACGCTCAGCGGCGGCCCGCCGTCGGCCGGCTCGTGGTCGACGATCGCCGGCATGCGGTTATTGGGCGAGATCTTCAGGAAGTCGTCGGTGAACTGGTCGCCGCGTCCGATATGCACCGGCACGATGCGATAGGGCAGGCCAAGCTCCTCCAGGAGGATAGTGACCTTCTTGCCGTTGGGGGTCGGCCAATAGTGGACGTCGATCATCGCGCCTCTCGCGGCTGCTACAAGAAAGGAGGCCAAAGCCTCCCCCGAGCCTGCGCGCGGCTCAATCGACGAATTCTGAAACCGACCGCAGCGACGCCTAGGGGCGCGCCATGTCGAGGGGCGGTTGATCCGCCCCTCGAGGCCGGTTTAGCGCTTGGCGTCCTCGGCCGTGTTGCTGACGGCTTCACCCGCCGACTTCACGTCCTGGCCAGCGCCGGAAACGGTGTTGCAGGCGCTGACCGCGAGGCTGGCGGCGAGGGCCGCGAGGATAACGAGTTTACGCATGGGGCGTGCCTCTCCTGGGGAATGTGTGCGGCGCCATTAACGGTCACGCCGCGGCCTGGTTCCCCCCGGCGCCCGCCCGCCGCGCCGCCTGTTCATCGGTCGGAGTCGGGAAGATCAGCCGCGCCGTGACCCCACCCTTCTCGTTGCGGAACACCTCGGCCCGACCGCGAAGCTGCCGTCCGAACGCAGTCATCAGGGTGCGGCCGACCCCCGACGACGACAGGGCGTCTTCGGGGGCGTCGCCATCGTCGCTGATCTCCAGCTCGGCCTCCTCGCCGCGGACGGTGAAATTGACCGTCAGCTGGCCGCCTCGGCCGGCGAAGGCGTGCTTCTGGGCGTTGGTCACCGCCTCCACCGCAAAGAGCGCCAGCGGCGCCAGCCGGTCGGGGTCGATCACCAGGTCGTCGACGTGGATCTCGGTGCGCACGTGCGCCCCCTGCACCGCATCGGCGGCGATGAGTTGGGCGGTCAGCTCCTCGAGGAAGGCGCGCAGGTCCACGCGCTTCAGGTCGGGCCCCTGATAGAGGGCGCGGTAGATCAGGGCGAGCGCGGTGATCCGCTGGCGGGTGTCGGACATGGCCGCCCGCGCCGCCGGATCCGAGAGCGCCCGCTGCTGCATGTTCAGCAGCGAGGAGATGACCTGCAGGTTGTTCTTCACCCGGTGGTGGATCTCGCGCATCAGGTCATCCTTCTGCGCCAGGGAATCGCGCAGCGAGGCGTCGCGCCCCACGATGGCGTCGGCCATGTCCTCCAGGGTCTCGGCGAGGTCGCGGATTTCCGGCGGCGCCTGGTCGGCCTGCACCGGCCGCACGCTGAGGCGGCCGCGGGCGTAGAGGGCGGCGATCCGCTGCAGATAGGCGATCCAGCGGGTGACCACCCGCTCGGTCACCACCGACACCGCCAGCAGGGCCAGGATGAAGGTCAGGATCGGGAAGACGATGCTGGTCAGCGGGTTGAGCGTCGCCCAGGAGAAGAGCCCGCCGGACCTCGCCGACAGGATCACGAACAGCTCGTCCGCCACCAGGGGCGCTGCGGAGAACACCCGCTGCTGGCCGCGCAGGTCGCGGTCGTACCAGACCAGCGAACCCTGCTTGCGCACGCGGTCGCGCCAATCGGCCGGCAGGTCCGGAAAGGCCTCCTTGTCGGTGGCGTTGATATAGTCGCCGCGGCCATCCGCCAGGGCCACTTCCGCGCCCTCCGGCAGGGAGCGATCGGCCGTGCGCGGCGCAAGGCTCTCCAGCGAGATCACCGCCACCAGCGCGCCGTCGAAGCCGACCCGCGGGTCGGACGCGGGCACCGCCGCCAGCAGCGCCGGCACGTCCGCATAGCTGGCGCCCGCGTCGCGGGTGATGACCAGACTGTCCCCGGCCGCCAGCCGTTGGAACCAGGGCCGGTTGAACCGCTCCGGATCCGCCGGCACGTCCCCGGCCGCGCAGGCTACGCGCCCGCGTCGGTCGAAGCGGATCAGGTTGCTGTAGCCGGGAATGCGGTGGGTGACCTCGGCCAGCCTCTGGGCGCAGTTGAAACCCACCGAACCGGGGGCCAAGGTCTCCAGCAGGATGTCGGCGGCTTCCATGCGCGCCCGCGCCGTGGCCGCGCTTCGCTCCGAGGCGGCGGCCAGTTCCTCGCGCAGCTGGATCCCTTCACGCCGGAAGGCGATCCCCGACTGCAGGATTCCCAGGATCAGGACGGGCAGGAGCGCCGCGGCCAAGGCCGCGGTCAGCCTGACCCGAATCGTCGAAAGGGAACCCCAGGGCGAACCGTCCATCCTCACCGCCTATCAGCGCGCGGTGCTCAGGCGCTCCGCGTCGGCGAGAATGGCGCTCATGGCGTCGCCCGCCGCGCTCCCATCTCGCTCGTATGAGCCGTCGTCGAGGATCATGTGCAAAGCCTTCCGCGCCCGGCTGACCCGGCTTTTGACCGTGCCCACGGCGCATCCGCAGATCTCGGCGGCCTCCTCATAGGCGAAGCCGCCCGCTCCCACCAGGATCAAGGCCTCCCGCTGTTCGGGCGGGAGCTGGGCCAGGCTGAGGCGAAGCTCGTCCAGCGCCACCGGCGCCTCCGGATCGTCCACCGCCACCAGGGTCCGCTCGGCGGCCTCCTGGTCGAGCTGGCTCTGGCGCCAGGAGCGGCGCTTCTCCGAATAGAACTGGTTGCGCAGGATCATGAAGGTCCACGCCTTCATGTTGGTGCCCATCTGGAAGGTCTGGCGCGCGTCCCAGGCCTTCATCATCGCATCCTGCGCCAAATCATCGGCCGTGGCCGGGTCGCCCGCGAGCGTGCGGGCGAAGGCGCGCAGATGAGGGATCAGCTTCACAAGCTCGCGCTTGAACGCGTCGTCGTCGGTGGCTGGCCGGGCCTTGTTCTCCTCGGCCATCAGCCCTTCTCCGCTGACTTCTTGTCCGCTTCGCGAAGGATGGCGAGGAACTCTTCCGGCACCGGCTCGGAGACGACCTCGTCGAACATCTGGCGCAGGCGCACCCCGATCGCCTGTTGCCGCAGGCGCGCTTCGTCCAGCGCGGCCGGCGAACGGCGCCGATCTTCTGTGGCGTGCTGTTCTATCATGTTCTCGGCGCCCGGCTTTCGCGGAGCCCGCCCCCTCGGTTCGTTCTCGTCGCCGGTCAACGCCTCACCCCACCCAGGGTTCCACACAGTAAAGATTGTAGCATGCAGAAAACAGGGGACCGAGGGAACCGGTTCCCAAAGGCGACGTTTCGAGCAAATGATGGCGCAGGGCAGGGGGACGTCCCTGCTTGGCCGTATTTCTCTTCATGGGAGGGGTTTCACTTGAGTCTTCTGGCCCGACTAGCGCCGCACCTGCCCTATGTGCGCCGGTACGCACGCGCGCTTACGGGAGATCAGACCACCGGCGACCATTATGTTCGCGTCGCCCTCGAGGCGCTGGCCGCCGGCGAGCGGCAGCTGGAGGCGAACCTGACGCCCCGCGTGGCGCTGTATCACGTCTTCCACGCCATCTGGCTTTCCAGCGGCGCCCAGCTCGAGGCCCCCACCGACGACGACGGCGACGACGCCAGCCGGCGGCTGATGCGCATCGCCCCGCGGTCGCGCCAGGCCTTCCTGCTGACCGCGCTCGAGGGCTTCACCCCCTCGGAAGCGGCCCAGATCCTGGGCGTCGAGTTCTCCGAGGTCGAGCGTCTCATCGCCGAGGCGCAGGCCGAGATCGACGCCGAGCTGGCGACCGAAGTCCTCATCATCGAGGACGAGCCGGTCATCGCCGCCGACATCGAGGCGCTGGTCACCGAAATCGGCCACACCGTGGTCGATATCGCCGCCACCCGCACCGAGGCCGTGGACGCGGTGGCCCGCAAGACGCCAGGCCTGGTGCTGGCCGATATCCAGCTGGCCGACGGCTCCTCGGGCATCGATGCGGTGAAGGACATCCTGGCGCGCTCGGACATTCCGGTGATCTTCATCACCGCCTTCCCCGAGCGGCTGCTGACCGGCGAGCGGCCGGAGCCGACCTTCCTGATCACCAAGCCCTTCCAGCCGGAGACGGTGAAGGCGGCGATCGGCCAGGCGCTGTTCTTCCATCCGCGCAACGCCCGCAAGGCCGCCTGACCGGCGGAACGGGCCTCCGTAGCCAGCGTTCTCCAGACGCCGCGCCGGTCCAGGCGCGGCGTCGTTCGTTTTGAAGGAGACGCAAAGATGCTTGGCTGGGCCCTGATCTTCGCCCTCATGGCCCTGGTGGCCGGTTTCCTGGGCTTCGCCGGCCTCGCCGGCTTCGCGGCGACCGTGGCCAAGGTCCTGTTCGTGATCTTCCTGGTGCTGCTGGTGGCGACCTTCGCCGTCCGCGCCGTCCGCGGCCGTTCGGTGCTCTAAAAGAGCTACGCGGCGCGGTTAGCGCGCTCCGCTCTCGGCGGTCGGCGAGGGCGTGGTCTGCTGGATGGCCGGGGCCGGCTCGCCCATGTCGAAGGCCCGGGCGTCCGAGGTCTGGCGGGCGTTGTTCGGCGCGGTCGCCGCCAGATCCTGGTGACGCCAGGACCAGGCGCCGAAGAGCGCCAGCGCCGCCAGCGCCGTCGAGACCAGCAGCACCCAGAACATGTGCATGCCGAACCGTCCCTGCCGCGCGCGGGTCGCATTGGTGCCGGGACGAGAGGTGGATCGGGTGGTGGCCATTGGTGAAAACCTCCGGAACTCTGGAAAAGGGTCAGCCTAGCGGTCCGGGCGGAACCGGTCGGGTCGCGTCGTCGCGAACCACCGACATCTGGCCGAGGACGGCGCCCGCGAGGGCGACGCCGAGGATCACGGCGAGAGCGAGCCAACGGCGCCGCATGCTGCGGTCACGTTCGAGCGGGGCTTCGGTCCAGCCCCGATCCTGTCCGTGGGTCATGCTCCCTCCCCTGACCTGGCGAGCCGTCGCCCGCAGTCAGGCTAACGTGCGCCCCGCCGCCGCGTTCCCGCAGAGCTGGGTTCGACATCACCGTCCGTATGCCTATCTATAGAGGCATGAAGAGCAGGAAGATCATCGCGGCAGGGGCCCTGGCGGGCCTGCTGCTGGCCGGCGCGGCGAGCGCCCAGCCGGCCTCGAACCTGGAAGGCCGCGAGGTGCGCGGCCAGTCCGGAACGCTTTTGGGTCATGTCGAGAAGGTGATCTACCGGCGGGACGGCACGCCGGCCCAGGTCCTCGTGCGGCCCAAGGGGCCGAGCGCGGGTCCGCGCAGCCTGGCCTACGGCGCCTTGAAGCGCGAGGGCGAGGGCCTCGTCGCGCCCCTCACCCAGGCCGAGTTCAACGCCATGCCGGCCGTGCAGGTCGATCAGAAATAGGCGCGAAATTTTTTTCTCCCGCTCGGGGAACGATTGGACGGGAGGCGGGTTCTTAGGTGTGCGGAGGCGGCGACGCCCCCCCCGACTTGAGGCCGGCGACCATGCCGGTCTGCCGTCTCCGCACCCCTTTTCTCGATGATGCGCACTTAAGAGGCGGGCCAGGGCCCGCCTTTTCTTATGCGCAAATTCCGGCATGGTGCGGTCCCAGAACAAGGAGGAACGCCGATGACGCTGGAAGGCGGATGTTACTGTGGGGCCGTGCGCTATGTGGCCGAGGGCGACCCGGTCATGAAGGCGCAATGCCATTGCCGCGAATGCCAGTATGTCACCGGCGGCGCGCCCAACTACTTCATGATGATGCCCACCGAGGGCTTCCGCTATGTGAAGGGCTCGCCCAAGACCTTCTCGCGGACGGACCTAGAGAACCCCGTCACCCGCGAGTTCTGCGCCGAATGCGGAACCCACATCGTCACGCGGCCGCCGGGCATGCCGCTCCTGGTGCTCAAGGTCGGTACCCTCGACGATCCGACCCAGTTCGGCGGCCCGCGCATGGCGATCTACGCCGTCGACAAGCAGCCCTTCCACCTGGTTCCGGAAGGCGTGCCGACCTTCGAACGACTTCCCGGCTAGCGGCTTCCACAATCCCCTCACAGGCGAATTGTAAACTTTCGCTGCTCGCCTCTGAGGTTAGTTTCCACTTCACCAAACTCACCCATCCTCGCCCCGCTCGGTCGGAGTGCGGGGCGAGGCGTTCGAACGGAGCTCGACCCGTTCCTGTCCCCACGCAGCGCCGCCTCAGCGCTGCTTCGCCGTCGGCCGCCGTGGCCGCGGTCCGTGTTCAGTGGGGACCACAATGTCGCGTAAACATCACCTCGGAGCTCCGAAGGCCCGGGGTCTTCTCGTCACGGCCTCGTACGCCGCCCTCAGCGTCGCGGCCCTTGCGCCGCAGGCGGCCCTCGCCGGAAGCTATACCGCCGACAGCGAAGCCGCTCTCCAGACCGCCATCGCCGGCGCCAACGCCGATCCGGACACGAGCGCGACGATCAACCTGACCGGTGGTTTCACCATCACGGATCCCGCCGCGCTCCCGACCGCCACCAAGCCGATCACGCTCAACACGGGGGGCTTCACTCTTGGCGGCCTCGAGCTCGAGAGCTCCGGCGGCCTGACGCTCAGCGGGGCGGGCGTGATCCAACTCGACGGCGCCAGCACCCTCGGCGGCGACCTGACCCTCAGCGACGTCACCTTGCGGATCGACGGCGCCTCGACGCTGGACGCCGGCGCCATCACCCACGTCAACGGCGGGGGAACCCTCGTGGTGAGCGGCCAGGACAGCGTGCTCGAGACCACGACCTTTCGATCGGGCAGCACCGCCGGCACGGCCACGATCCTCATCGAGGATGGGGGCGTGGTCCGGGCGACGAGCACCGCTTCCAGCGGCATCGCCTGGGGGAACGTCGGCGGCGCCTTCGTGGATCTGACCGTCACTGGCGACGGATCGCGCCTGGACATCGGTCACCTGGTGGGCATTGCATCGGTCGTGAACTCCGGAGCGTCGATCTCCATCCTGGATGGCGCGGACGTGACCGCGCTGCGCGTCAATTTCGGCGCGCCGACGGTGGCCCAGGCGACGCCGCCAACCATGCGGATCGACGGCGGCGGATCGACCCTCTCGGCCGGCAGCGCGCTCGCCATCTACAAGGGAAATGTCGACGTGACCGACGGCGGCGCGGTCACGGCCCAGCTGATGAACATCGGCGGCGGCAACGGAACCGGGAGCCTGCTGGTGTCGGGCCCGGCCTCCAGCGTGACCATTGCAGGCGGAGTCCTCTTGGGGAGCGGCGGCTCCAACGCGACCGGTATCATCACCCTCGCCGACGGCGGCCTTCTGGAGGTTGGCGGCGGCGTCACCCTCGGCGGCGCGGCCACGCGCGTCGGGGTCCTCAACATCGGCGGGACCGAGGTGACCCCCGCGGCCGGCGCCGGCGTGCTCGACGCCGACAACGTGACCTTCGGCGTCGGCGGCGGCCGCATCAATTTCAACCACACCGAAACCGACTACGAGTTCGCCGCCGACGTCGCCGGCCTGGGCGACATCAACCAAGTGGCCGGCGTCACCCGCCTCACCGGCGACAATGCGGGCTTCACCGGCGTCACCACCATCGCCGGCGGCCGGCTGGACGTGGACGGGACCTTGGGCGGCGCGACCAGTTCTGTGGCCGTAAGCGGCGGCGGCGTGCTCGGCGGCTCCGGAGCGATCGGCGGGGATGTCGCCGTGACGGACGGCGTCATCGCCCCCGGCAATAGCCCTGGAACCCTGACCATCGCCGGGAACCTGACCCTGGACCCCACCTCGACCCTCGATGTCGAGTTCGGCCTCTCCAACGTGGTCGGCGGTCCGATGAACGACCTGGTCAAGGTCGGCGGCGATCTCACCCTGGCCGGAACCGTCAACATCGCCGAGACTGCTGGCGGCGTTTTCAGCGCGGGCCTCTATCGCGTGCTGAGCTATGACGGCGCCCTGACGGACAACGGCCTCGTCGTGGGCGCGACGCCGGCCGGCTCCACGGTCACCGTGCAGACCGCGATCCCCGGCCAGGTGAACCTGATCAACACCGCCGGCCTGCCTTTGAACTTCTGGGACGGCGACGGCGCTGGTAATTCCGCCAACGGCCGCCCCGACGGCGGCGCCGGAACCTGGACGGCCGCCGCCAACAACTGGACGACGCAGACCGGGGCGGTCAACAACACCTACACGCCCGGCGACTTCCTGATCTTCGCCGGCGCGCCGGGCACGGTGACGGTCGACGCCGTCAATATCAGCAATGGCGGCCTGCAGTTCGCCGTCGATGGCTATCATCTGACCGGCGGCTCGATCCAAATCGTGGCCAACCAGCGCATCTTCCGGGTCGGCGACGGCACGGAGGACGGCCGGAACTATGTGGCGACCATCGATTCGCCGATCACCGGCAACGGCGCGGCGGGGCTGTGGAAGACCGACCTCGGGACCCTGATCCTGAACGGCGCGAACACCTATGGCTATGTCACGAGCGTCCAAGCCGGCACGCTGATCGTCAACGGCTCTATAGCTGGCTCGGGCAGCGCGACGATCGTCGCAGCCAACGGGACCATCGGAGGAACCGGATCGATTCGCGGCGGCGCCATCAGCGGCGCCATCGCCCCAGGCGGCCTCACCGCCCCGGGCACGCTGACGATGACGGGCTCGCTCACCTTGAACCCCAGCGCCAGGCTCAACTTCCGCCTGGGTCAGGCGGGCGTCGCCGGCGGCGCCCTCAACGACCTGCTGGTGGTCAACGGAAACCTGACCCTCGACGGCACGCTCAACGTCACCCAGAGCGCGGGCGGAACCTTCGGACCGGGCCTCTATCGCCTCATCGACTATACGGGAGCCCTGACCGACAGCGGGCTCGCCATCGGCAGCCTGCCGACCGGTTTCACCGGAACGATCGAAACCGCCATCGCCAACCAGATCAACCTGGTCGCCGTCGGCGCGCCGCCCGGAGGCGGGGGC
>Ga0065721_10050647_pt1 | contig 18712 bp, 15 predicted proteins | sample Mesricmetagenome_FD_59108 | JGI IMG/M metagenome (GOLD analysis project Ga0065721, IMG submission 59108) | Mesophilic microbial community from rice straw/compost enrichment Sample: eDNA_1 v2 (version 2) | ecosystem: Engineered > Solid waste > Grass > Composting > Bioreactor | place: USA: Davis... | reverse complement strand
GGCAAAGCGGAAACCACAAACCGCGATGAATTCAAGCAGCTCGTGAAAGATATCACGTTGCAGATTGCTGCCGGCAATCCGCAGGCGGTGTCACGCGAGCAGGTTGCTCCCGAAGTGGTCGCCAAAGAACGTGAAATCGCAGCGCAGTCAGATCGCCTCAAAGGCAAGCCGGCGCAGGCGATGGAAAAGATTCTCCAAGGTATGTTGGAGAAGTTCTACCAGACCTACTGCCTCGTGGATCAAGGCTTCGTGAAACGGAATGCCGAAGTCAGCGTGAAAGATCACGTGGCCGAAGTGGCTAAGCAATTGGGTGATGAAATCACCATCCGCCGCTTCGTTCGTTTCCAGGTGGGCGAAGCGCCTGCCGCGTAAGCTGACAAATCTCCAAGTTCAAAAGGGCGTCCTGCAAAGGACGCCCTTTTTCATTTCCTGAAATCTGCGGATGGCTTTCGTGCGGCGCTGACGGCCCGCAGGACAGAGTGGCGAAAGCTATTCTGGCTGAAGCTGGATTGTTCGCGAGCGAATCAATCTTCTTTCACGAATGCGATGGTAATGCCGTCGCCGGGAAGAATCAGGTGGCGACCTTCGAATTTCGCCGGCTGAACGATTGTTCCGCCTTCGAGTTCGAATACGTAATCTTCGAGACCATCGGCTTTCCATGTGCCTTTGAGATTCCGAACCTCTGATGAGCCGGGCTGAGCCACCTGCATTTTCAGTTCGGCAAAATTCCGGAGGTAAACGTTTTTATCGGGGGCAGCGACAATGATGGCTTTACCGAAACGTTCTTCGAGCCAGGCGCGAATCTGAGCGGCTTCCTGACGTGAAACGTTCCGTGTGCGCCGGTAGGCCAGCAGTGAACCGCTTGGATTGAAGTGCCAACGGCCGAGAAGTTTTTCGCCGTCGTATTTGGCGGATTTGCCGGTTTCGAGAAAGTTACGCAAATCGCCAAGGTCGGGTTTTACAGTTGCCCAGATTTCGCGGAGCAAATCGGGATTCTCAAAAATCGCTTTTGCGGACGGTTGTTCCAACACTTCGCGAATCGGCGTGCCGCGCAAGCGCATTTCGGCAAATCCGTTGTCGCTGCCGAGCGCTTGAAATTCCTGACGTTCGCCCAGTGAGAGGAAACCCGGATAACGCAGAAAACGCGCTTCGAGCAGTGAATTCTGGAACAGCAAACCCGCGAGATCCGCAGTGTCGTAAAACGTTTTGTCGAACGGATCAATCGCCTTGGCGACGCGATTCATTTTGGTGCTTTCGAGGTCGCGGCCCAGTTTGTTGAGCAGGCGGACGGATTTGGGATCTTCTTCCGAAGAGGAAAGTTGCACGGTCCAGTAGCTGAACGCGTGAATGACAAACGCCAGCAGGACGAGATAAGCGACGCCATTCAGCAATCCGAGGCAAATGCCAACGCGGGCGTTGAGTCGTTCCCACAACGCGAGTCGGAGGTCGCCCGCTTTGTATTTGTAATAAACGTCCACCTTTTGATGCACAAAATGCGCGCCGACGTGGATGAGAATCATGATCAACAGAAATCCCAGAAACGGCGGCATAATCCAGAGCCAGATGGGGTTTTTTACGCCGAAGATGCCGAGGATGGGGCCAAAAATTTTCCCGACGAGAACGGCGAGCATGGCGGCGAGAAAAATTCCAAGGAAAGTAATGCCGCCGCGGATGGCGCCTTGCGCGTGGCCCGCGTAGCCGAAGCCCGCCAGCAATAAAAGTGTGAGCAACCAGATTGTCATGTGCAGAACTTAAAAATCCACGTGAGGAAAAGCACGCGTAAAATTGCGCGGCGAGATTCGTCTTGGTCTGTCGTCGCGGGCCGCTAACCTTCGCTCGTGAGCAAGAAGAGCGGGAAAATTGCAGAACGGATTGCGGCATTTCAGGGCGGCATGCTGGACGCGCATTATCTCGGTTACTTCGATTGCTTCAATCGCCAGGAATTTTACGAAGCGCACGATGTGCTCGAAGAATTGTGGTTGGCGGACAAGTACGGTCCTACTGGCGATTTTTACAAAGGATTGATTCAATTAGCCGGTGCGTTTGTGCATTTGCAAAAGGAGCGACTGCGACCGGCGGCAGCATTGTTCAAACTCGCGCGCACGAATCTCAGCAAGTATCCGTCGTCTTACGAACAGCTCGACCTCAGCGAAGTTTTGCAATTGATCGAGTGTTGGCTGGGTTGGTTGGAAGCGGAAAATTTTTCGCGTAATCCGTTGCGCGCGCAACCGGCGCCGAAATTGACCGTGGCGCATTAATAATTTTTTGACTGACGACAGATTCGATTGTTGCGGTTGGTCAAAAAGAGACTTTTGAGGGGCGACTTCGTTGAATTCGTTTCTCCTATCATCGCAAAACAATTTTCGCTCACTGTTTGCCAAGGGATGATTTTCCGTAATGAACAAGTTCGCGGAGACTGTTCCGCGGATGAAGATGCCGCACTTTAAGACCTTGGATGCCAACGAAGCCGTTGCTCAAATTGCCTACCAACTCAGCGAAGTCATAGCGATTTATCCGATCACGCCATCGTCTCCGATGGGTGAATGGGCGGATCAATGGGCGGCGAGCGGATTGAAAAATCTGTGGGACACCGTGCCGTCGGTGGTGGAGATGCAAAGCGAAGGCGGCGCGGTCGGCGCAATTCACGGCGCGCTGCAAACCGGTTCGCTTGCGACGACATTCACCGCGTCGCAAGGCCTGCTCCTGATGATTCCCAATATGTATAAGATCGCCGGCGAACTCACGCCGACGGTTTTTCATATTGCCGCGCGATCGTTGGCAGCGCAGGGGCTTTCAATTTTTGGCGATCACCAGGACGTGATGGCCGCGCGGCAAACAGGTTGGGCGATGTTGTGTTCCAACTCAGTGCAAGAGGCGCACGACCTGGCGCTCATCGCTCATGCCGCGACGCTCGAATCACGAATTCCGTTTCTGCATTTCTTCGATGGTTTCCGCACGTCGCATGAGGTCGGCAAGATTGAGCTGATTGAACGCGATGTCGTGCGCGCGATGATTGATGAAGAACGGGTTTTGGAACATCGGTTGCGCGGGTTGACGCCGGATCGACCGGTGTTACGCGGCACGGCGCAAAATCCGGACGTTTATTTTCAGGCGCGAGAAACGGTCAATCCGTTCTATGACAAATGTGCGGACATCGTGGAGCAGGCGATGACGAAATTTGGCGAACTGACGGGACGGCACTATCGCCTTTATGAATATCACGGTGCGCCCGATGCGGAATATGTCGTCGTTTTGATGGGGTCAGGATGCGAAGCGGTGCACGAGACAGTGGATTATCTGAACGCCCAAGAAGGTAAATTCGGCGTATTGAAAGTGCGGTTGTATCGTCCTCTGGATGCGCGGCGGCTGGTCGCAGCGTTGCCGTCGAGCATCAAGGCGATTGCTGTTTTGGATCGCACGAAAGAGCCCGGCGCCGGAGGAGAACCGCTTTATCTCGATGTCGTCAATGCTCTCGCGGAAGTGGCGGCGGAATCCGCCGGCACGGGAAATGAAAGATTCACACGCCCGCCCCGAGTTGTCGGCGGGCGTTATGGTTTATCGTCGAAAGAATTTACGCCTGCGATGGTCAAGGCGGTGTTTGAAAACCTGACCATTGCGATTCCGAAGAATCATTTCACGGTCGGAATCAACGATGATGTAACGCATACGAGTCTGCCGGTGGATGAATCGTTTTCCGTCGAGCCACCGGACGTAGTGCGGGCATTGTTTTACGGATTGGGTGCGGACGGAACAGTCGGCGCGAACAAGGAATCCATCAAAATCATCGGCGAAAACACAAATAACTACGCGCAAGGTTACTTCGTGTATGACTCGAAGAAATCCGGCGCGATTACGATTTCGCATCTGCGCTTCGGGCCGAAGCCGATTCGTTCCACGTATTTGATCACGCAGGCGAATTTTGTCGCGTGTCATCAACCGGTGTTTCTCGAGCGGATGAACGTGACGGAATGCCTCGTGTCGGGTGGCACGGTCTTGCTCAATTCGCCGCATAAACCCGAAGAAGTTTGGAAACATCTGCCACCGGAAACGCAACGCGATCTCATCAAGAAACAGGCAAAGCTTTACACTATTGATGCGATGCGCGTGGCGCGGGCGGCGGGTATGGGGCCGCGCATTAACACGGTGATGCAAACGTGTTTCTTCAGCGTGTCCGGTGTGTTGCCGAAGGATGAAGCGATTCAAGCCATCAAGAATTCCATCCGGAAAGCATACGGCAAAAAGGGCGAGGAGATTGTCGCGAAAAACATCGCCGCTGTGGACATGACACTTGCGAATCTGTTTGCCGTGCCCGTGCCGGCGACAGAGGAAAGCGTTGTGGCGATTCGTCCACCCGTGCCGGCGCACGCTCCGGCGTTTGTGCGGAATGTGCTCGGACCGATTGTCGGTGGTTGTGGCGATCGATTGCCGGTAAGCGCGTTGCCGGTTGACGGAACGTTTCCGACGGCGACGGCAAAATGGGAGAAGCGAAATCTGGCGACGGAAGTGCCGGTGTGGGATCCGGACGTGTGCATTCAATGCGGCAAATGCGTGTTTGTGTGTCCGCATGCGACGATTCGCAGCAAGGTTTATGAACCGTCATTCAATCACGCGCCGGAGACGTTTAAATCTGCGGACGCGCGATTGCCGGAGTGGAAGGGGAAGAAGTTTACGATTCAGGTGGCGGTGGAGGATTGCACCGGCTGCGGCGTGTGTGTGGACGTTTGTCCGGCGCGCAACAAATCCGAAGCGAAACTCAAAGCGATTAACATGCGTCCGCAAGCGCCGTTGCGCGAAGCGGAGGTGAAGAACTGGGATTATTTCCTCACGATTCCGGAGCTGGATCGGCGCACGGTTTCCACGAACAACGTGCGCGGGATGCAGGCGTTGGAGCCGTTGTTTGAATTTTCCGGTGCGTGCGCAGGCTGCGGTGAAACGCCGTATATCAAATTACTCACGCAATTGTTTGGCGACCGAATGGTCGTGGCGAATGCGACCGGTTGTTCATCCATTTACGGCGGAAATCTGCCGACGACACCGTGGTCCACGAACAAAGACGGTCGTGGTCCGGCGTGGTGTAATTCGTTGTTTGAAGACAATGCGGAGTTTGGATTGGGCTTCCGCGTGAGTATCGACAAGCAACGGGAATTTGCCGCTGAGTTGTTACGCAAACTCACGCCGAGCGTGGGTATTGATCTGGTGGAAGCGATTCTTCTCGCTGATCAAAAAGACGAAGCGGGAATTTACGAGCAACGCGAGCGCATTGCGGAATTGAAGAAGCGATTGGCAGGAAACACGTCGCCGGAAGCGAGACGATTATTGGCGGTGGCGGACATGCTCGTGCGCAAGAGCGTGTGGATTATTGGTGGCGATGGCTGGGGCTATGACATCGGTTATGGCGGATTGGATCATGTGTTGGCGAGCGGGCGAAATGTGAAAGTGTTGTTGCTCGATACGGAGGTTTATTCCAACACGGGCGGACAGGCATCGAAATCCACACCGCGCGGCGCGGTGGCGAAGTTCGCTGCAAGTGGTAAACCGGCGGCGAAGAAAGACCTCGGTCTAATCGCGATGACTTACGGGAATATTTACGTCGGTTGCGTCGCGATGGGCGCGAAGGATGAACACACGTTGAAGACGTTTCTCGAGGCGGAGGCGTATGACGGGCCGGCGTTGATCATCGCGTACTCACATTGCATCGCGCACGGCATCAACATGTCCACCGGTTTGCAAAATCAAAAAGCAGCGGTGAACTCGGGGCACTGGTTGTTGTATCGCTACAATCCGGATCGCGCAGCCAAAGGCGAGAATCCGTTACAACTGGATTCGCAAACGCCACGAATCAAACTTGGCGAATATCGCGCGTTGGAAAACCGGTTTAAGATGCTGGACAAGAGTCATCCGGAACACGCGAAGGTCTTGCTCGCGCGGGCGCAGGAGGAAGTGAATCTGCGATGGAAGTTGTATCAACACCTGGCAGCGCGGGATTTGAAGACCGAAGGAACAAACGGAACGAGTGCAGCGCCGAAGCCGACACCAGCGCCAGCGACAGTGGAGAATTGAACATGAGCGTCGCGATTTTCACCGTGCGACTGGTCACTCGGGTTAACCCTGGCAGTAACGGGTGGTTTGCCAATTGTCGGTAGCACACAACCGAATCAAATATTATGGATCTCAGCACAACCTATCTCGGTTTGAACCTGCGTTCGCCACTGGTGCCGTCTGCTGCCCAGCCGCTGACGGAGAACGTGGACAACATTAAACGTATGGAAGACGCAGGCGCGGCAGCGGTCGTGATGCACTCGTTGTTCGAGGAACAGCTATCGCTTGAGCGCCGCGAGATCTTCGACAGCATGATTCAGGGCACGGAAAGTTTTGCCGAGGCGCTGACGTACTTTCCGGAGCCGGCCGAATTTCACGTCGGGCCGGAGTTGTATTTGAACAACATCGCGAAAGCCAAAGCGTCGGTGGGTATTCCGATTATCGCGAGTTTGAATGGTTCGACGCCGGGCGGCTGGATTGATTACGCCAAAGAAATTCAGAACGCCGGTGCGGACGCGATTGAGTTAAACATCTATTGGATTCCCACCGATCCGTCACTGAGTTCGATCCGGATTGAAGACACGTATGTGGATATTCTGCGATCGGTGAAAGAGCAGGTGGAGATTCCGGTCGCCGTGAAGCTGAGTCCGTTCTTTACGAATTTCGCGAATATGGCGCGGCGGCTCGAAGCGGCGGGTGCGGATGGGCTGACGCTGTTCAATCGGTTTTATCAGCCGGACCTCGATTTGGAATCGCTCGAGGTGACACCGCATATTTTATTGAGCACCCCGATGGCGATGCGGGTGCCGCTGCGGTGGATTGCGATTTTGCGTGATCAGGTGAATCTGAGTCTGGCGGCGACGAGCGGAATTCATCGCGCTACGGATGCAATTAAAATGCTGATGGCGGGCGCGGATGTAACGATGATGTGCTCGGCGTTGTTGCGCCACGGTGTGAAACATCTGGCCACCGTGGAGAACGAAATTCGTGATTGGATGTATGAACACGAATACGAGTCGGTGACGCAAATGCGCGGCAGTATGAGTCAAAAGAACTGCCCGGATCCGGCGGCGTTCGAACGAGCGCAATACATGCGGGCGGTTTCCAGCTATCGCGTGTAAATCTGACGGTAGATCGTTTTCGCTCCGCGGTTACGAGGGGGATGAGGAAAGATTGATTTGGGTCAAAACTGCAAAGGGATGGGATGGAGCGTCGGCTTGATTCTGGTTTTCGTAAACTTTACTCTGCAGGAGTTCGTCGGAGCTGGATGCGTGCGGCGAATGGACCCGGGAAGAATTTCTGAAGGGGCGGCAGTGTTTGCCGACTTCGGAGCTTAGCTTAAAAATTTCATGCTCGGTGAAGGTATTATCAAAGGCATGGCGGAAACGGCCCGAAATTTTTTGGGCAGTTACGTCAGCGATGAACGGTTGACCACCGTTCAGTATCCCGAGGAGCGACTGCCACAGCTCGAAAATGCCCGGCAATTTCCGTTTCTGGTTTACGACGGCGATGATTGGCAAAAGGGGTTGCGCTGTGTTTCGTGCCAGATTTGCGAAAAGGAATGTCCGCCCAAGTGCATTTACATCGTCAAGAGCAAGGACAAGAAACCGGATTACAAAGGGCAGCCCCAGTTTTATCCGGCGGTTTTCGATATTGATTTATCGGTATGCATGAGTTGCGGCATTTGCGCGGAAGTTTGCCCGTTTGAATCCATCAAGATGGACACGAATTACGAATGGAGTCGGACGGATCGTTTCGGAAGTCTGTTGGTTCACAAGGAACAACTCGCGAAGCCGAACACGCATTATCACGAGATTCATCCGACCGATGCCGCGGCGTCGGATGCGGTATTGGCGGCGGAAATCGCCAAAGCTCAGGCTAAAGCGAAAGCTGCTGCGGAAGCCAAAGCCAAGGCGGCTGCGGCTCAATCCACTGCCGTTCCGGCTGCCGCATGAGGAATTGCATGGCGAACATATTGAGCGGAATCGAGAAGCTCCCGGCTTCAATATCCAGACTCCAGCGAAGCTTCAGTTCTCAAGTTCGAATCGCTCGGCGGTTGTCCCGACCTCGGCTGGCGGCGGCCTGGTGTTGCTCTGAAATCTGGAGTCGGGAGTTTGGTGCTTCTTAACCCATGGCCGATCTCGACCAAATATTCGTCACTCTCAAACACTGGCTGCTCGGCCAGTTCGCGAATGTTTTACCGGAATGCTGGCTGCCGATTATTTCCATTCTGCTGTCCCTCGCACCAATCCTCATCGTGTTCCCGTCGTTCTTCGCGATCATGACGGTTATGGAGCGCAAAGGACTGGGACGAATTCAGAATCGTTACGGCCCGAATCGCGTTGGTCCGTTCGGTCTGCTGCAACCGGCTGCTGACGGCATTAAGGCGTTGATCAAAGAAGACGTCGTGCCACGCGCGGCGGATAAGCTGGTGCATTTTCTCGCGCCACTGGTTCTCGTCGTGACGGCGTTCACGGTTTACGCCGTTTTGCCCATCGGTCGGAACATGGTCGTGCTCGATCTCGACGCCGGGCTGCTGTTTTTCTTTGCCGTCGGCGCGGCTTCGGAACTGGCTGTATTCATGGCGGGTTGGTCGAGTCGCAATAAATACGCGTTGCTCGGCGCAATGCGTGCCGTGGCGCAAATGGTGAGCTACGAAATTCCGCTTATTCTCGCGACAATCTCGGTGGTGATGATTACCGGCACGCTGTCGTTGCCGCAAATCGTCCTTGCGCAAGGAACCTATGCGGGACTTTTGCCGGATTGGTTTGTGTTCACGCCGTGGGGCTTTGCCGGTTTTATCCTGTTTATGATTGCGGCGAACGCGGAGGCGAATCGTTCGCCGTTCGATTTGCCGGAAGGGGAATCGGAAATCATCGCGGGTTACTTCATCGAATATTCCGGCTTCAAATTCGCACTCTTCTTTCTCGCGGAATACGTCAGCCTTTTCGCCATCAGCGGTCTCGGCATCACGCTCTTTCTCGGTGGCTGGAACGCGCCGTTCCCGGCGCTGGCATTCATTCCATCGTGGGCGTGGTTCTTCATCAAACTGATTGCGTTGATGTGTCTGTTCATCTGGACGCGCGGCACGTTGCCGCGGTTGCGCCAGGATCAACTCATGAACTTCGCATGGAAATTCATGATTCCGATGGTGCTGATCAATCTGATTGCGACGGCGCTGTGGCGGTTTATTGACGCCGGACTGACGCGCTGGTTTGTGTGCGGCGCAATTGTGGTGATTGCGTATTTGTTGTTGGGACGAGGATTGATGCAGGGCAAAAAAATCGCGAAGCGTACGTATCGTTTCGCGGATTGATGTTAAACCAAATGACTTTGTCGTTTGCCATTATCGCTATCCTGATTATCGCTGGGGCGACCGCGGCGATGACGTTTCGCAATCTGGTGCATTGTGCGCTGGCGGTGGCGGTGGCGTTTGCAGGGCTGGCGTTTGCGTATCTGCAACTGAACGCGCAATTCGTCGGGCTGGCGCAGATTCTTGTCTATGTCGGTGCGGTGGCGATTTTGATTGTGTTTGCGGTGTTGTTGACGCGCGGGGGTGAAGCGGCGGAGAAGAAAGTTTTTTCCGCGTCGTGGATTTGGGGTGGGGCGATTGCGGTCGCGGTTTTCGGCGTTCTCGCCTGGGCGATTCAACACAGCTTTGCCAGTCAGCGTGAACCCCTGCCGGAAGCCGGTGCAAGCGTGAAGCAAATCGGTACAGCGTTGATGACGAAATACGTTTTGCCGCTGGAAGTGATCGGTCTGTTGCTGACAGCGGCGTTGATTGGCGCGGTGATTATTGCGATGCGGGAGGAAGACAAATCGAAATGAACGTCCAGATAACATTGAAAGGAGAAAAAGAGCAGGAGAGTTTTCCTTCTTTTCTCGTCTGCGAACTTCTATGACGCCACTCGCTGGATATCTGCTTTTGTCGGCGATGCTTTTTGCCATCGGTCTGGCGGGTGCGTTAACGCGGCGCAATGCCATCATCGTGTTGATCGGCATCGAACTCATGCTCAACGCGGCGAATCTGAATTTCATCGCGTTCTGGCGATTTGGTCCAAACCCGGAAGCGTTAACCGGAATGATGTTTGTCATTTTTGCCATCGCGGTCGCTGCGGCCGAAGCGGCAGTTGGCCTCGCGTTGATTATTGCGATTTATCGGCATTACAAAACCACGGCTGTGGATGAAGTGAATCATTTGAAGGGCTGAGATGGAAAGTTGGATTGTCAAAAACCTCTGGCTGATACCTGCGTTGCCGTTGCTGGCGGCGGGATTGAGCGCGCTGTTGCCGCGACCGTTTCGAAAGGCTTCTGCGACGCTGGCGATCGGCTCAATGAGCGGTGCGTTTTTGCTTTCAGTCGTGGCGTTTGTTCACGCGCTCAAAAACAGCGGGCCAGACAGCGCAAAGGAATTTTTCAATTTCGCGTGGTTGCAATTCGCAAGCGGCGATGTGGGTGTATTAAAACTCGGCTGGGTGCTGGATCCGCTGACGGCGGTGATGCTGGTGATGGTCACGTTCGTCGGCACGTTGATTTTTATCTACAGCGTCGGTTACATGGCACACGACGAAAACTTCACGCGCTTTTTCACGTTTCTGTCATTGTTCGCCGCGGCGATGTTGGGAATCGTCATTGCGAACAATCTACTGTTGCTTTTCATGAGTTGGGAATTGGTGGGGCTGGCGTCGTATTTGTTGATTGGTTTCTGGTATCACAAACCCAGTGCAGCGGCGGCGGCGAAGAAGGCGTTCATCACCACGCGAATCGGCGATGTGTTTTTCCTGCTGGGTATCGTGTGGCTATATCACGAGACGGGGACGCTTTTGTTCTATGACAACGGGAACGGATGTCTGGAACAAACCGCGCTCAGCAAAATGGTGACCCACGCGACGGTGGGCGGGTTGGCGGTTTCGGCCGCCATTGGCATTTTAATTTTCATTGGTGCGATTGGTAAATCCGGCCAGTTCCCGCTGCACGTCTGGTTGCCGGACGCAATGGAAGGTCCAACGCCGGTTAGTGCCTTGATTCACGCCGCGACGATGGTGGCGGCGGGCGTGTTTCTGGTAGCGCGAACGTATCCATTGTTTGAAGTAACGCTTCCGGGATTAGCAGGCGACAGTGCGGCGACGGTTTCAACAGCGCTCCAAGTCGTCACGTGGATTGGCGCGATCACCGCGTTTTTCGCGGCAACGATTGCCGTCGCGCAAAACGACATTAAACGCATTCTTGCTTATTCCACGTGTTCGCAACTCGGTTATATGATGATTGGTTTGGGCACGGGTGGTGTGGCGGTGGGAATGTTTCATCTTATCACGCACGCGTTTTTCAAAGCGCTGTTGTTCATGGGCGCGGGGTCGGTGATTCACGGCTGTCATGACGAACAGGACATTCGGAAGATGGGTGGCATTCGCAATTACATGCCGGCGACGTTTCTGACGTATGCGGTCGGCATGATGGCGCTTTCGGGTTTTCCGCTGTTCTTTTCGGGTTTCTGGAGCAAAGACGCCATTTTGCACGCAGCGCATAGTTGGTCGGTTTCGCATATTCCATTTTACCTTGGTGTTGCGGGCGCATTTCTGACGGCGTTTTACATGACCCGGCAAATGGCGTTGGTGTTCTGGGGCAAATACCGCGGACACGAACGTCCAGCAGTGGCGACTAAAACCCCGCAGTTGCTGGCGCTCAAAGAAGAAATCGAGCCGCACGAGAGTCCGCGCGTCATGACAGTGCCGTTAATTTTGCTCGCGATTTGTACCGTCGGACTGAGTTTGATCGGTACGCCGGCGTGGCCGTGGTTTCAGGACTTCCTCGGTTCGCATCATTCGGAGGGCTTCACCAAGGATACGGTGCAGATTATCATGATTTCCGGGCTCGTGTTTTTGCTGGGCGTCGGTTTGGGTGTCGGCTTTTACGGTTACGTGAAACGCAAAACGGCGAGCGAGCCCGATCCACTGGAAAGACTTCCGCTTGGCATGCACACGTGGTTCGCGAAGAAATACGGCATTGATGAACTTTACGAACTGACGGTCATTCGCTTCAACGCCTGGGCGGCGCGAGCGTGTGCGTTTCTCGACGAATGGGTTTGGGGCGGCGTGGTCGCAATTGTTTCGTATGTGACGCTGGCATTTGCCTGGCTCAATCGCGCGATTGATGAGTTTGTTATCAATCTCGGATTCGATCGCGGATGTGAACGCGTGTCACGCGGCGGTTCGCTGTTATCGCGATTGCAGGAAGGGCGCGTGCAAGTTTATTTGCGGGTGTTGGGCGGGGCGCTGGTGGTGCTGGTGTTGTTTCTTATCTGGGGAGGTGGCAAGTGAGCGGGATGCCGATTCTAACATTGCTCACGTTGTTGCCGATTCTCGGTGGCATCGTCGTGGTTGGATTTCAGAATCAACAACTCGCGCGACGAGTTGCGATAGCTTTCAGTTTTCTGTCGCTCGCGCTGGCGTTGGGATTATGGAAATCGTTCGATGCATCCAGCGGTGCGCTGCAATTTGTGGAGCGCGCGGACTGGATTCCGGCGTTAGGCGTGCAGTATTTCCTCGCAGTGGACGGGCTGGGGCTGTTGATGGTTTTGCTTACGAGCATTCTTGTGCCGCTGGCGCTTTTGGCTTCGGGAAAATTATTTGAGAAAGCCCCTCATCCCGGCGCTCTCTCCGTTGAGCGGGGAGAGGGTGTCCGTAGGACGCGTGAGGGGAATTCGAGTTACAGTCCGCGGCTTTATCACGCCTTAATTTTATTTCTGCAGGCAGGACTCATTGGAACGTTTACGGCGTTGAACTTTTTCCATTGGTTCATTTTCTGGGAACTGAGTCTGATTCCGGCGTTCTTTCTCGTGCGCCTTTGGGGCGGGATGAATCGCGGGCCGGCAGCGATGCAGTTTTTCGTTTATACGATGGTCGGTAGTGTGGCGATGTTGCTGGCGTTCCTCGCGATCTTTCTCGCGACCGGCAAAATGGATTTCATCGAGCTGGCGGCGATGGGACGGGACGGTTCGTTGGCGGGCGCGCTGGCCGCGAAATTGGGTTGGTATGAGCTGAACACCAAGCCTCTCGCGTTGATTATCTTTGGTGGCGTGCTGCTCGGTTTTGCGGTGAAAACGCCGATGCTGCCATTTCACACGTGGTTGCCATCTACATACGCCGAAGCGCCGTGGCCGGTGACGATGTTGCTCACGGGCGTGATGTCGAAAATGGGCGTGTATGGATTCATTCGCATCCTGCTGCCGATTTTCCCGCAACAGATCAACTGGGTGCTGACGCCGTTATTGTGGTTGGCCGTCATCACAATTGTTTTCTCGGCGTGCGCGGCATTCGCGCAGCGTGATTTGAAACGCGTCCTCGCGTATTCGTCCATCAACCATCTTAGTTACTGTTTGTTGGCCGTGTTTGCGGTGGCGAAATTCACGAGTGCGCCGGAGTTCGAAACTGAAAAAGCCGTGGCACTGAATGGTGCGTTCCTTCAGATCTTCAATCACGGTCTTACGGCGGCGACGTTATTTATGTTCGTCGGATTTATCGAGCAACGCACGGGCGGTGTTCGCGGCCTGAACGATTTCGGCGGGTTGCGGAAAACGATTCCAGTTTTCTGTGGGCTGATGGGAATCGCGCTGTTTTCGTCGTTGGGGTTGCCAGGACTGAATGGCTTTGTTGGTGAATTTCTGATTTTCAAAGGCGTGTTCCCGTTGGCGCCGTGGGCGGCGGGATTATCGGTAATCGGTCTGCTCGTTACGGCGATTTTTCTGCTGACGATCATCCAACGCGTCTTTGCCGGGCCGTTGAATGAAAAATGGTCGAAGCTGCCGGATCTCACATGGCGCGAGCGCGTGCTGGTGGCGATTCCGATTGCGCTGATGTTTTTGCTAGGGCTATGGCCGCGATTGATTCTGGACGTCGTCAACTCGACCGCGGTGCGGATGGTGGAGCAGTTGAAATTTTAACCACGAATGGACGCGAATAGACACGAATCAAAATTGAATGGGCGCGAGACGGTTCGTTGCTCGTCATTCGTCATTCGTTATTGCGAAAAATGTTAGCCTGGACCGTTTATATCACTTTTCTCGGCGTGCTGGTGCTGATGCTCCTGCCGAACGGCAACGCGGCGGCGGCGCGCAAGGTCGCCTTGACCACGGCGCTGACGGGTTTGCTGGTTGCGCTGGTGGGCTTCTTCAATTTTGAAAAAGGGGAAATTCTCACGGTGACGAAGGCGAAGTGGATTCCGGCGTTGGGACTGGAATATCACCTGGCGGTGGATGGGATCAGTCTGACGCTCGTAATGCTGACCGGGTTGGCGGCGGTGGGCGGGATTTTATTTTCCTGGAACATCGAGCATCGGGCGAAGGAGTTTTTCGCGTTCTACCTCGCGCTCATTGGCGGGGTGTATGGAGTGTTTCTGAGTTTCGATTTGTTCCTGCTGTTCGTGTTTTACGAAATCGCCATCGTGCCGAAGTATTTCCTCATCGCCATCTGGGGTTCGACACGGAAGGAATACGGCGCGATGAAACTGGCGCTGTATTCGTTCATTGGTAGCGCAATGGTGTTGATTGGATTAATCGCGGCGTATGTGGTTTCCGGCGGGCACACCATGAATTTGTTGGAGTTGGCGCAGTATCCATTCCCGCACAGCTTCCAGATGTGGGCGTTCCCGCTGGTGTTCGTGGGCTTCGCGATTCTCGCCGGTATGTGGCCGTTTCATACCTGGGCGCCGACGGGTCACGTGGCCGCGCCGACGGCCGCTTCAATGTTGCTCGCGGGTGTGGTGATGAAACTGGGCGCGTATGGTTGTTTGCGGGTGGCGATGACTTTGTTTCCGGAAGGTTTGGAACATTGGAAGATGTGGATCGCCGGGCTGGCAGTCATCGGCATCGTTTACGGCGCATTGGTGGCGCTGGTGCAGAAAGATTTCAAGTTCGTCGTCGGCTACTCGAGCGTAAGCCACATGGGATTTGTAATGCTCGGGTTGGCGACGCTGAACACGATTGGTTTGAGCGGCGCGGTTTTGCAGATGTTTTCGCATGGCATCATCGCGGGGCTGTTGTTCGCGGTGGTGGGGCGAATGGTTTATGAACGGACGCATACGCGGGAATTTGCGACGTTGGAGGGAATGAATCTGGTGAAGGCGATGCCGTTTGCGGCAGTGACGTTTGTGATTGCGGGTGCAGCATCGATGGGATTGCCGGGCTTCAGCGGGTTCATTGCCGAGTTGCAGGTAATCATCGGTGCGTGGCAGGCGTTTCCAACGTTAGCGGTCATTACTGGAGTAGGAATTGTGATTGGCGTGGCATACACGTTGCGCGCGATGCAGAAATCATTTTTCGGTGAATCTCTTACCGCAAATAATTCGCATTCGGATGAGGAGCATTTGCATGAAGAGCAAGAGGATGGAGGTTCAATTTCGGTGCCGGAGCGGATTGGCGCGGTGTTGCTGATTGGAGTGTCGTTATTGGTCGGGCTTTATCCCCGGATTCTTTTGGATGTGATTACGCCGAGTCTTAATTCGCCATTGTTCGATTGGGTGAAGAAGGGAGGTGGGCAGTGAATTATCTGGAACTGCTTACTGTAGCCGCGCCCGAAACGATTGTGGTGCTGACGGCACTCGCGGTGTTGGCGGTGGATTTGACTTCGATGCGAGACGTGGAAACGCGGATTCGCATGATTGTGGGTGGATTGGTTGCCAGTGCCGGTTGTGCGGGGGGAATTCTCTGGTTGTTGGTTAATGCCACGACGGTAGACGCGTTGAACGGAATGCTGGTGATGAATCCCGTAACGCAAATCGTGAAGATTTGCCTGCTGGGATTAACGATTTTTACGGTGCTGATTTCGCTGGAAGCGAAGTTCACGAATCACGTGGGTGAATTTCTGGCGCTGCTGTTGTTGGCGACGGCGGGGATGATGTTTCTGGTGAGCGCCGAGGATTTGTTGATGATTTTCATCGCGCTCGAAGTCACGAGTCTGTCGCTTTACATCCTGACCGCATTCAACAAACGAAATATCAAATCGGCGGAAGCGGCGTTGAAATACTTTCTATTCGGTGGCATGGCGGCGGCATTCATGCTGTTCGGCTTGAGTTTGATTTATGGATTAACGGGCGCGACGAATCTGCATGCTGTGGCTGCGGCGTTGGCAGGCAAAGGTTTGGATCCGCTGCTGCTTGTGGCGATGGTGATGACGGTGATGGGCTTCGGGTTCAAAGTAGCGGCCGTGCCGTTTCATCTGTGGGCGCCGGATGCTTATGAAGGTGCGCCAACGCAAAGTGCGGCGTTCATTGCCTCGGGTTCGAAGCTGGCGAGCTTTTTCATTTTCGCCAAGGTGATGATGATCGGGTTTGCCGGGGTCGAAGGCAGCGGTGCTTTTCGGGATTTCATGGTCGGTTGGACGCCGGTGCTGGCGGTGCTGGCGGCTTTGTCCATGTTGCTGGGAAATCTCGTCGCCATCGTTCAATCGAGCGTGAAGCGGTTACTGGCTTATTCGGCGATTGCGCACGCGGGTTACATGTTGTTGGGAGTGCTGGCGCATGATAAGCAGGCGGTCGTGTCGGTCATCTATTACGCGGCGACGTATGCTCTGGCGACGATTGGAGCGTTCGGAGTGGTATCACTGGTGGAAGAGCAAACGGGGAGCGACCGGTTGTCGAGTTTTGCCGGATTCTGCAAACGCGCGCCAATGGCGGCTTTTGCGATGATGATTTTTCTGCTGTCGTTGGCTGGCATTCCGCCGCTGGCAGGTTTCTTCGGGAAATTTTATCTGTTTGCCGTTGCGCTTAAATCGGGTGCACCGCAATTGGGATTATTGTGGTTGCTCATCCTCGCGATCGCAATGAGCGCCGTGTCGTTTTATTACTATCTGAAAGTGTTGAAGGCGGTTTATGTGCAGCCTGAACCGGCAGAGCAGAGCAGGGCGAGTGTGCCGCAAGCGACGCAGGTAATTCTGTTGGTTCTGGCGGTGGTGATAATAGTGTTGGGTTGCTTTCCGAATCTGTTGGTCGGGCCGCTGGAGCACGCGCTGACGCCGGTGAGCCACTGAGCGGGCGCGAGCTGTTACTTCGTTCTGTTGCCTATGAATATTGAATCGCTACCTCGCTTTCCTCTCGCTCAGTTGCCGACGCCGATTCTCGAATTAAAGCGATTGTCGCAACAGCTCGGTGGCCCGCGCATTTTTATCAAACGCGACGATCAAACCGGTCTCGCTCTCGGCGGTAACAAGACGCGAAAGTTGGAATTTCTCGTGGGCGACGCGCTGGCCAAAGGCGCGGATACGTTGGTGACCCTCGGCGCGGCGCAATCGAATCATTGTCGTCAGACTGCCGCTGCGGCGGTGGCGGCGGGATTGAAATGCGAGTTGATCCTGAATGGTAAGCGGCCGGAGGTGGCGAATGGTAATTTGCTGCTGAATGAAATTCTCGGCGCGAAATTGCACTGGATCGAACGCTCGCAACGCACAACGAAATTAAAGGAGTTGGATGAAGACCTACGGGCGGCAGGTCGCAAGCCGTATTTGATTCCGGTCGGCGGTTCAAACGGAATTGGTGCAGTTGGCTATGTCGAAGCGATGATGGAGTTGAGGCAGCAATTGCGTGCCGCGGATCTCCGGATTGATCGATTGTTTTTCGGAACAAGCTCCGGCGGTACACAGGCTGGTATGGCGTTGGGCGCGCGATTGGCGGGTTATGCGGGGCGCGTTACCGGCATTTCCATTGATAAAAATGATCCGGAGCATTTCGAATTTGAAACAGAAGTGGCGCAAATAGCGAATGATTGTGCTCAATATATCGGATCGGATGTGCGTCTGAGTAAAGCGGACATCGACGTCGTGTATGGTTACAAAGGTGGCGGCTATGGCGTGATGGGCGAGTTGGAACGGGAAGCAATCCGGTTGATGGCACAAACGGAAGGAATCATTTTGGACCCGGTGTATGCGGGGCGCGCGTTCGGGGCATTGCTGGATTTGATTCGCCAAGGCCGATTGCCGCGCGAGGAGTCGATTTTATTCTGGCATACCGGTGGAGCTGCGGCATTGTTTGCTTACGCACCGGAGATTTTATCAGGTTTCTGAGCGGATGAGGCGTGGTGTGGAGTTTTTTGTTGTGAGACGATGAAGCGGAGGTGGCGTAAAGTTCGTTATCGGTTTGAGTGGCTTGGTGTTTTCTTACTGGCAAAGCTCGTTCCGATGTTGCCTCGTCGTGGAGTAGTGTGGTTCGCAAATTTCCTGGGATGGAGTGGGTTTCATCTGGATCGAAGGGGGCGTGCTTTGGCGGAAGCCAACATTGCGGCAGCGTTTGGTAACCGTTATTCACCACAGCAAAGGAGGCAGATTGCGCGAGAATCATATTGTCAGTTCGCCCGCACGATGTGTGATCTGTTTTGGGCGAAGCGACTGACGCGGGAAAATTTCCGACGCTACATTACGGTTGAGAATACTGAAATTCTGCATCGGATTCGAGCGAGTAGGGAGGCGGCGGTAGTTGTTTGCATTCATCACGGGAATTTTGAATGGGCGAGTCTTGCGACGGGATTTGAAGGAGTCACGGCGATGATTGTGACGGAACGATTCAAGAACCCGCGGGTCAGTAAATTTTTTCAGGAGTGTGTCAAAACTCTTTAGAAATGTCCCCATTACAACTCAGGAGATAATGTCCCCTTCATGTTTGTGTTTGTGGTTTTGTGTTTGAGATGGGG
>Ga0065721_10050646_pt1 | contig 18715 bp, 20 predicted proteins | sample Mesricmetagenome_FD_59108 | JGI IMG/M metagenome (GOLD analysis project Ga0065721, IMG submission 59108) | Mesophilic microbial community from rice straw/compost enrichment Sample: eDNA_1 v2 (version 2) | ecosystem: Engineered > Solid waste > Grass > Composting > Bioreactor | place: USA: Davis... | reverse complement strand
CGGTACATACGGGCCAGCATTTCGGCCCAGTCCTGGCTTTCGGTGCCGCCGGCGCCGCTGTTGATCTGCAATACGGCGGGCAATTCGTCTTCGGGCTGGTTCAGGGTGCTTTTGAACTCGGCCTCTTCCAGGTGTTCCAAAGCCGTTTCGTAGGCTTGTTTGGTTTCCTCTTCCGAAGCTTCCCCGGCCTTCCAGAAATCAAACAGTACCGCAAAATCCTCCACGGCCGTACTGGTTTGTTCGTATAACCTGATCCAGTATTCGTTCAGTTTGATGTTCTTCAGGATCTCGGTAGCCCTTTTGTTGTCATCCCAGAAACCGGGCGAGAGGGAAAGTTGTTTTTCTTCGTTTACTTTGAATTGACGATTATCAACGTCAAAGAAACCTCCTCAGTCCACCAAGGCGGGACCTCATATCGTTTAATTTTTCCTGTGTCATAGGTGGCGAAGTTAGAATAAATTATTTTTAATAAAAATCACCTCCATGAAACGTTCATTCATTGTATTCATGACAGCCAGCCTGGTATGGGCGGCCTGCAACGATCAGTCGGGCACGGAAAGCAATACCGGTGCCGATTCCATGGCCGCTTCGGCTGCTACAGAGCCTGTAAAAGAAGTGGCCATTAAAGAAGAAACCGTCACTTATAAGGGCGACGGAGTTACCATGAAAGGATTTGTAGCATTCGACTCTTTAAACACCGGGAAAAGGCCTGCCGTGCTCATCGTACACGAATGGTGGGGACTGAACGATTACCCCAGAATGCGGGCACGCGAACTGGCCAAATTGGGTTATGTAGCGTTTGCCATGGATATGTATGGCGATGGCAAGACCGTAGACAATCCCGGCGACGCCGAAAAAATGGTGACGCCTTTTTACCAGAACCCCAAAAAGGCAAAGGCCCGCATGGATGCTGCGCTGGCTACGTTAAAAAGCATGCCCCAGACCGATAGCGCCAATGTAGCCGCTATCGGGTATTGTTTTGGCGGCGGTATGGTGATCAATGCAGCCAGACTGGGAGAAGATGTAAAGGGTGTGGTGAGTTTTCATGGGTCGTTGCTGGGCACGCCGGCTAAGAAGGAATTGCTGAAGGCGAAGATATTGGTATGTAATGGGGCCGATGACCAGTTTTTGCCGAAGGCGGAAATAGATCAGTTTAAAAAGCAAATGGATTCTATTGGGGCAGATTATACGTTTAAGGATTATCCCGGCGCGGGGCATGCGTTTACGAACCCGGAGGCTACGGAAGTGGGTAAAAAGTTCAATATTCCGATTGCGTATAATGCCGAGGCGGATTCGGCGTCGTGGAGCGATATGAGGGCGTTTTTTGACGGGATATTTAAGTAAGTAACACGCTGGTGAAAGTACCTCCGGAACCGAAAATAGCCGGCGCCTTTGGCGCCGGCTATTTTCGGTATGTTTTTTTATGTTTTGCAAACACAGCACGGCGATTTTCGGTTGCCGTTTTTGTGCCTTGCAGGCTCGGTATCGGCGATTTTCAGGTGTGTTTTTCAAACATGGGTATACCTCGGTAAAGTAAACGAAAATGTACTACCCTTCCCCGGCTGACTTTCGACGGCTATGCGCCCGCCATTCTTCTCCAGAAAATCCTTACACAACCGCAAACCCAGCCCGGTACCGGTCTCTTCATCGGTGCCCCTGGTTGTAAAAAACATCTCCCCAAACAACTGCCGCAAATTCTCCTTACTAATACCTACCCCATTGTCCCTTACATATATCTCTACACCGGCCGCATTTTCCCTGGCCCCTACCTGCACATGCCCATGGTGCGGAGTAAACTTGATGGCATTCGATAAAAGATTCCGCAGCACCAGCTTCACCATTTCCTTATCTGCATAACAAAACACGGGGTTATCGATATCGGCTTCCAGATGTATTTTTTTGTGTTGCGCCTGCCATTGCAACAATTGCAACACACTTTTGATCATCATTTCAATATCCACCACTTCTGGACGCACCTGCGAATTGGCCATTTGCAATTTGGCCCATTGCAACAGGTTTTCCATGAGATTGGTGGTATAATTCATTTCATTTACAATACCGGGCAGCATGGCCTTCATATCCCTGGCCGGCATTTTATGCTGCTGCATATTGTTGAACATGTTGCGCAATGCATACATGGGCGTTTTCAGGTCGTGGGCAATAACCGAAAACACCTGGTTCTTCAACTGGTTCAATTCTGTAAGCTAGTGGGCATGATCTTCCAGCAGGGTAGCTTTGGAAGCAATCTCTTCTTTCTGCCGCTCCACTTCCTCGCTGCGGCGCCGTAATTCCTCCGACTGGTTCAACAGGCTAAGCTGGTACCCTGTGTTCTCCTGCTTAATGAGGTACAATGCATAAAAGATCAGCGCCAGGGCGGTAAGATGGTTGAAAACATAAAAATAATAGTTGGCATGCACCAGCGTAAAATAAAACTCGTGCGGTACAATACAGGCTACATAATAACAAACTACAGAAAGCGAAAATGCAAATACAATATTGATGATCTGGTGCAGGAAAAAAACAGATAATACACCGTATAACAAAAAGAACAGCTCCATGCCCACATCTACCTTACCCAGGTATACAAGACTGGTGGCAACCGGATAAAGACTGAAATACACCAGCCTGGCATGTTCATAATATTGTTCATGATTCAGCCATAAGACTATAACGCTGATGGCTAAGGGAGAAGCTGCAACAAACCATGCAAGCGGGGGAAGATGATCGTTCAGGAAAATGCCAATGAGGGGTACAACGATGCCTGTGACTACGCCCAGGAAATTGAGCTGGTTGAAAATGCTCATTTTCCGTTTTTCATATTCTTCCATATCAGGCGTGATCCCAATGGATTTTATTAACATCCAGTAACGCAATAAATCCAGGTGCAGCGCTTGCATACTGTCGGGTTGTTTCTTAGGAATTCACCGTGCTAAAAACGTAAAAAGCACATTTTTATTTCCAAAAACTACTGCCGGTACGCATAATAAGTAAAATTTTTCAAATATGAAACTTTTTTCACCATAGCAGTTTAAGGTGACCCTGGTTGAACCATTCCAATCCATAGTTTAATCTTCGGTGGGAAGGTTGAAGTACTGTTCCATGGTTTTCCAGTACTTATCCCGGCGTATAAAGAATAATATTTCCATTTCGGTTTCCTTTCCTTCTACATAGCGGTTTAATAAAGTGGAGGGTGTTTTGTATTCACTTACGTAGAAATATATGTTGCGGCAGTTATCGTAGGTTTTATTACCGGCAAAAACAGTTCGGTCGGCCGGCAGCAGGTTCACCATTTCCTCTTCAATGGCCTGTAGTTCCTGTAATTGCGCCTCCCCGGGAAAACCCATCTCATCACCGGCATAATTTATATTCACCTGTAATAGCCAGGAATAGGCCGGTTTCATATCCCAGTACCGGCATTCCATGTTTACCGTCACCACAATCAGTTTACCATCGCGGTCTTCGGCTTCCAGTATATGAAAGGTATCGGGCTTCTCAGACGGTACCGATTCATATTTTTCAATAAACTCCTTTTCGCGCCAGTTCAGGTAATCGGCCAGTTTGCCTATAGGTATGGTTTCAATGCCTTCTGAAGGGTCGGGCATAGGCCCGGTTTCATAATGATCAATCTTGGTGGCGGTGTTCACCTCTCCAAGCCCGTTTTCCAGGTAAATCATGCCGCCGGCCTGGTAATGGTCGTCCATGTCTGCATTGTATTCGTTATGGGTGAGCACAATGCTTACCTCATCAGGATAATTTTCCTGTACGATAGGATAAAAACTGGTGGTGGCGGCACTGAATTCCAGTCCGTACAAATCAATGCTGATGCCTTCAAAACCCAGGGCTGGCTTATGTGCTGTAAACACCCAGTGTTCTATCTCGGGGGCGGCCTGCACCAGTTCTTCCACTTTACAAAAAAGGGCTACATCACCATCGGCGGTAATGATCAGTTCAAATTTTTCGTTGTTATAAGGACCTGCCAGTGCTTTCAGCCAGGGATTGAATGGCTGCATTTGCTGAATGAGTTCTTCCAAAAAAGACAGGGCCTGCTCCGAATCGTTCTTCTCCAGTTCCCTGAACCGGTATTCATTTTCTTCGAACCATTTCCAGAACGCTGCTGCGGCATCCTGCACATCTCCTTCCTTCCTGAAATATTTGCTTATGCCAGCCATCGTTGATTGTTTTCTGTCGAATTAATTTATGCAATAATAATCATTTCTTTCAGGTGTTGGCGGTTTTGCCGTAACAGATATACTTCATCGCGGTCAATAGCGTTTTTCATTGTCTGGCCTTTTAATTGCATGTTAATCGCATGGCATACATCAAATAGTTTATTTCGTTACTATATTTGCTCATCCAAAAAAGATATGTATGAAAAAAATGACTACGCAACTGTTTACCTTCCTGTTTTTGTTCAGCATCATTTCTTCTCCCGTTTTGGCGGCATCCCTCCCTTCTTCCGAACCTTCTGCCAACACTGCTAAAACCGAACCAGCCCCCGCCGCAGTGAACTCGGCACTGGATGAATTTAAAAACCTGTCGCGCCATGAAAGAAAGGCCCGCGTAAAAGAAGCCAAAAAAATGATCAAGGAATACCGTGCCGATAAGCGCAGTGGCCGTGCCGAGGAAACCGACCAGGTACTGCTGGCCATCCTGGCTATCCTGCTACCCCCGCTGGCCGTATACCTGAAAGAAGGTGAAGTGAACAGCCGCTTTTGGATAAGCCTGATCCTGACCCTGCTGTTCTGGATCCCTGGTGTAATTTTTGCATTGCTGGTGGTTTTTGATGCGATTTAATTGAATTAATGATACTGTAAGAGGGCTGCCATGTTTTATGGCGGCCTTTTTTATTGGCATGCAGTATATAAGCATAGGCTACTATGCCTTTATGGCTCTATATATTAAATTGCAGGTATGATACAGGCTTATAATTTCCTTGCAAGTTGGCAACTGTTTCCCGAGAAAGGCATTTATGAATATGGTGAAAGGCCCCGGTCGGGCATTTATAAACTGGAAGCCGTAGAAAACCAGCGCATGCTGGCCATTACCATGAACTGGGTAACCCTGCAAAACCAGGCCTTTGAATCGTCCTATACGCTGGTTCCCGACGGACAGGAACACACGTTCGAAAACACCGAAATAGCCGATCATGTACGGGGCCGTTTTATTGACGGTATCACCTTCGAAATCGAATTCCTGCGCCAGGGGCAAAAGGTATTGCTTGTTAATCATGAGATCATGCCCAACGGATACCTGCGCGTAACCCAGAAAGGACATACACCGGAGCAACAAACCTATACCAATATTGAGTATTATCATAAACAGCTCAGCGTACTGCCCTACTCGGCCTCGGTGGCCGGTGCGGTAATCAAACCTACTGAAGAAGGGGTTATACGTCACAAGGCGCTAACCGCTATGGAAGAACAAACCAACATGCAGTTAGACCAGATACGCAAACAAATAGAACTGCTGGCCCTGCAGGCACAGGAAATTCAAAAACGTAAGGAACTGTCTATGCTGATTTATGGGGCCAAACTGAACTTCCAGCCGGTGATTGGTCATACCTACTATGTATATGAAAAGGCCGATGGCAGTTACCTGTTATCGATGGTAAGCCCGAAAGAATGGGGTGGCGGCGCCGGACCGTATAAACGATTTGTGGCGCCGGTAAAGCTATTGGCCGATCATACCTGGATGGAAGTAATTTGATATTTTTTGGATACCTTAAGAGATCAAATCACGCAAAACAACGCCCACCACATACATACCGTGGTGCGTGCCGTGAAGCGTGATTTCGGAGGCGATGAACTGGCTTAGCATTACCGCGAGGGGCATTGAGGAAAAGGTATAAATCAAGTTCCTTATTTGCCGCCATAAAAAAAGCCCGCAGCCAATTGCCGGGGGTTTGCATTTCCACACCAGGGATTTCGGTAAGTTGATTACAGGATAATTTCTATTTCTCCATTTGTTCAGGTAAGTAATTTATTGAATGTTGAATGTTGCAGTATTTGGTTATTCTGCTTTATTATTCCTGTTTAAGCATTTAACTTCGACATTCAACATTCAATATTCACATTCATTATTCAATATTTATGATCATTGATCTGCGTTCCGATACCGTAACCCAACCCACCCCGGCCATGCTGGAAGCTATGATGAGGGCGCCGGTGGGTGACGATGTTTTTGGAGAAGATCCTACCATCAACCAACTCGAAGCCATGGCGGCCGATATGTTTGGTATGGAAGCCGCGTTATATTGCCCCAGCGGCACCATGAGCAACCAGATAGCCATCAAGGTACATACACAACCCGGCGATGAAGTGATTTGCGATCAAACAGCCCATGTTTATCAATATGAAGGCGGCGGTATGGCATTCAACAGTGGCGTACAAAGCAGGCTGCTGCCCGGTGATCGCGGCCGCATTACTGCCGAACAGGTATTGCAGGCCATCAATCCCGACGATGTACATAAAGCGCATACCTCGCTGGTTTGCCTGGAAAATACATCGAACCGCGGCGGCGGCAGTTGTTACGAACCGGAGGATATCAAAAAGATTCGCCAGGTTTGCGACCAGCACCGGCTGGCCTTGCATCTCGATGGTGCAAGATTGTTCAACGCCCTGGTAGCCCGCAACGAATCGCCCAAACAATATGGCGCCCTGTTCCATAGTATATCCGTTTGCCTGAATAAAGGCATGGGATGCCCCATAGGAAGCATTTTAATGGGTAGTACACCATTTATAAAAAAAGCACGTCGGGTACGCAAGGTATTTGGCGGTGGCATGCGGCAGGCGGGTTATATGGCGGCCAGTGGCGTGTATGCATTGGAGCATCATATCAACCGGCTGGCCATTGATCATGAACATGCCCGGCAAATAGCGGCAGCCCTGCAGCAAAAGCCCTTCACCGGCGCCCTGTTGCCTGTAGAAACCAATATCATCATTTTCGATGTGAAAACACCCTGGAAGACATCGGAACTGGTGGCCGCCCTGAAAGAACAGGAAATATTTTGTATTGCCATCTCCCCTACTCAAATAAGAATGGTGCTGCACCTGGGTATTAGCCCACAAATGGTGCGGCGCGTAATAGAAGTAATAAAAACATTATGAAAACAATTTCGCTAAACCTGTTATTACTCGTAAACGCTTTGTCGCTTTTGGCGCAAAACGATTCCCTCAATTTTGTGCAAGCCCCCTGGGAAACAAAAAAGATAGCCAAAGGCATTACCCTCAAACATTATCATTTTACCGGCAATTCGTTGTTTGGCGCCAATCAAAACATCACTATCCTGGATATTAAAGTAAAAGGCAGTAACCGTCTTGCGCTGGCTTACGAAAAACAGGTATTGAAACCCACCAGTGCGTTTGCGAAAGCTGCCGGTGCGGTGGCAGCCATCAATGGTACTTTTTTCGATGTACAGAACGGAGGTTCCGTAGATTACATAAAAGTGAACGACAGTGTAATCAGCACCAACCGGCTCAACAAAAACAATGCACGTACCGCCCGCCAGCACGCCGCCCTGCTTATTAGCAAAGGCCGGTTGCAGATAGCCAAATGGGACGGCAGCGCCGATTGGGAATCCACGCTAAAAGCACCCGATATAATGGTGGCCGGCCCGCTGCTGGTGCTGCACCGCCAGCCCGAAGCCATCGACAGCGGATCCTTTAACCGCCTGCGCCATCCCCGCTCGGCCATTGCCGTATTGGGCAAAAAGCGGGTGCTGTTCATCACCGTTGACGGCCGTCACGACAATGCAGCCGGCATGAGCCTTTTTGAACTAAGAAAGGTATTGTTATGGCTGAAAACAAAAGACGGCATCAACCTCGATGGCGGTGGCTCTACCACCCTATGGACTTATGACCAGGGCGTATTGAATTATCCAAGCGATAACAAAAAATGGGATCACGAAGGTGAGCGAAAAGTGGCTAATGTAGTATTAGTAAAGCAGAAATGATCAATATACTATTTTTGAAGACTAATTTAACCAGATATGTTACCAAAGATCAAACCGCATCGCACCGAAGCCTGGGATAAGCTGGAAAACCATTATAAAAAGATCAGCGACCTGCATTTGCGTGAAATGTTTCAAAACGAACCAGACAGATTTGAAAAGTTCAGCATACCCTTTGAAGGAATTGTATTCGATTATTCAAAAAACAGGATCACCTCTAAAACACTTTCCTTATTATTCGAGCTGGCCAGGGAATGTAAATTGCCCGAGGCCATTGAAGCCATGTTCAGCGGCGCAACCATCAATGAAACAGAAGGCCGTTCGGTATTACACATTGCCCTGCGCAATATGAGCAATGAGCCCATTATGTCTGGCGGAAAAAATGTGATGCCGCTTGTACAACAGGTATTGAAGCAAATGAAGGAATTTTGCGAAAAGGTGCACCACGGTGAATGGACAGGTTATACGGGCAAAAAGATAAAATACATCGTCAACATAGGCATCGGTGGCAGCGATCTGGGTCCGTTTATGGTAACCGAAGCCTTGAAACCTTACTGGAAGGAAGGCATACAAACTTATTTTGTAAGTAATGTTGATGCTACCCATATTGCCGAAACACTGAAAAAGATCCATCCCGAAGAAACACTTTTTCTCATTGCTTCCAAAACCTTTACCACACAGGAAACCATGACCAATGCGCATACTGCCAGGGAATGGTTTCTGAAAGCCGCCGGTGATGCCGCGCATGTGGCCAAACATTTCGTGGCGCTCAGCACCAATGAAAAAGAAGTAGTGAAATTTGGTATCGATAAGGCCAATATGTTCGAGTTCTGGGACTGGGTTGGCGGCCGTTATTCGTTGTGGAGCGCCATTGGTCTGTCTATTGCGCTTACCATCGGTTACGAAAATTTTGAATCGCTGCTCAAAGGCGGTCATTCAGTAGACAATCATTTCCGCAACACCCCCTTCGAAAAAAACATACCGGTGATCATGGCCTTGATTGGCACCTGGTACACCAATTTCTTTGGCTGCCAAACCGAGGCCATCCTGCCTTACGACCAGTATATGCATCGTTTTGCCGCTTATTTTCAGCAGGGTAATATGGAAAGCAATGGCAAGGGAGTTGACCGCAAGGGCAAAAAGGTGGCCTATAGCACCGGGCCGGTGATTTGGGGCGAACCCGGCACCAATGGCCAGCATGCTTTTTACCAGTTGATACACCAGGGCACCGTGCTGATACCCTGCGATTTTATTGCGCCTGCCAACAGCCATAACCCCATTGGCGACCACCATGTAAAACTGCTGAGCAATTTCTTTGCGCAAACCGAAGCACTGATGAATGGCAAAACCAAAGAAGAAGTGGTGGCTGAACTGGAGAAAGCAGGTAAATCGAAAGATGAGATTGAAGCATTGGCACCTTTCAAAGTGTTTGAAGGCAACCGCCCTACCAATTCGTTCCTGGTAAGCAAAATAACACCCTATACATTGGGCCAATTGATAGCCCTATACGAACATAAGATTTTTGTGCAGGGCGTTATCTGGAATATATTCAGCTTCGACCAATGGGGTGTGGAACTGGGCAAACAACTGGCCAATATCATTCTGCCCGAGTTGCTCCACGACAAACCTGTTACATCGCACGACTCATCTACCAACGGTTTGATCAATATGTGGAAGAAGATGAAAGAGCTGTAAGAACGTGAACTGTTAATGGTTTATCCCCGGCAGGTTGCTATCATCTGCCGGGGATTGTATTTATTATAAACTGCAGTTTATTTAGCAACCGTAAAAAGCCAAACTGATTTCCAGCATTTTGCAATTCAACAAGACTGCCAAACAATCAGCACAACGATTCGCTAAAACCTGCCTCCCAATACATTATCCCTATATTTATTTTGTACCAAACCATATTGTATAACCTTAAACAATCCTCTATGGGCAAATTTGTAATCAGCAAAAGAAACAATGGCGAATTTCAATTCAATCTGAAGGCCGGCAACGGCGAAATTATTCTTACCAGTGAAGGCTATACTACAAAAGCCAATTGCCAGACAGGCATTGAATCAGTAAAACGCAATGCACAGGACGATTCACGGTACGACCGCAAAACAGCCAAAAACGGTAAATTCTATTTTACCCTCACTGCCACCAATGGGCAAATTATTGGTGTAAGCGAAATGTACGACAGCGAAACGGGTCGTTCCCGGGGTATCGATTCTGTAAAAAACAATGCGGTGATTGCAGAAATTGAAGATCTAACGAAGAATTAATTATTACAATAACCGTGTAGGATTAAGTAACGCAGAAATGCGAGGCCCCCGGGTTTCGCATTTTTGTTTGCTGAAAAAAATAAGTGACATTTTATGTAAAGCCACCGACTTGTGCATCAGCCACCAAATATGTTGTATGAACCATTTTATTTTTATCATGTGCCTGCTGCCAACAGCCAATACATGGGCCCAAAATTCATCACTCCCCACTGCTTTGACCGATACTTCTGAACTCCGTAAACAGCCTTTGTTGGCCCTAAAAAACAACAACTTGTGGTTATCTAAAGCCCGTTTCTCGCATACAACTGATAAGGGACAGGTGTATACCATGCCTATTGATAATATGCCCTGCCTGGTACCGGATATGAAAAAGGCTGCTCCCATGCCCATTCACAGGATGCCGAAACAACGTATGCCCAATTTGTACCGGTTCCATCCCCGTGTTCCCCAAAGCAAATAAAAAGCCTTCCCGGCCGGTACCGGGAAGGCCATACATGTTTGAAAGGCTGTAGTTTACAAAATTCTTGTGCCGAGATACACCTGGAACCCCTGGTTTTTCCATTTCTCCCGGTCGTCTATATCGTTGATATTGGCCAATCCCACTACATAGCGGCCACCCACTTTCAGGCTGCCGAGATTCAATTGCACACCACCCAGCACTGAAAAATCCCCGCTTTTGAATGCTTCCCTTCCATTTTCGAAAAGACTTTCTTCATTGTTCAGCAGGATTCCAAATTGCGGACCTGCCTGGAAGGTGATGAGTTTTGCCGGCCGGAAACTTAACAAAATGGGAACGCTTAAATAATTTAGTTTACCTTTTACATCGCTTTTACCACCGGGAAAAATTTCGTTGAAGTTCTCTGCGGTACGGAAATTAGTTTGGTTCCACATGACCTCGGGTTGAATACCCCACTTATCAGAAAAATTCAGTTCGGCAAATGCACCGAGATTGTATCCAAATTTGAATTCATCTTTGATGGCGGCGCCGTCAACCTTGAAGATATTTGCACCGGCTTTTACGCCCAGATGAAAACCTCCTTGCGCAAAACTGATTGTGGTGATGGCCAGGGCTAGAGTCAATAAAGCAAGGGATTTTTGTTTCATATTCTGTTTTTTATGGTTCGCTAATAGAAATTCAACTTATATGCCAAGGTTCTCTAACGGGTGTTAATTTCCCTTAACAGCAAAGTGAAGATTTACCTAAAAAACAGTATTAAAAGCTTATGCCAGCTATAACGGAGAATACAGTATTCAGGTTGTTAATGTCATTGCAGGCTTCCTGCTGGAAATAATCGAACAAAATCTGCGATTACAGGAGGAACCTGCCGGTTAAATAGCTACCCCTGAATACCAGGCTGGCCGATTGGAAGGCGAAACCGGTTTTGCCTGACATTTCACGATTACCGGGCAATGCATTGGTGCGGGGAAAAGGTATGCGGCTGAAGGAGCAGGAAGTGTTGAAACCTGAATTTTGAGTGCCGCATTGATCATGGCAATGGGCTTTAAAGTGATATTGACGTTCTTCCCCCAACACGCCATACCAGTCAATGTCTTTAAGCAATGCCTTGTATTCACTCTCATGGTATTTTTTTCATTAAAACTGAAAAAACCGGTGCCTGCGCCCAGGTTAGTGGAAAAAAACTTTTTGAAATGGTGATGGAATCAGGATACAGGTTAACTGTCAATGAGATTAAAAAAATTGCACCCGGTTTAATCATTGATAAATTTTTGCTAACTTATAATCTGTTTATTGTTACTACCATTAAACCGAAAAGCCAATGCCTATGATCACCTGTTTGATTGTGGATAATAATGACCTGTCGCGGCTTACCTTACATCAACAATTGCTTCAAACCGGCGCTGTTGAAGTCACCGGCGAATGCCGGGATGCCCTGGAGGCGCATCGCAATATTACGAGCAACCCGCCGGACCTTGTATTTTTAGATATTGAAATGCCGGGTATGACCGGCATAGAGCTCATGAAATTGTTACCACCCAAAACGCTGGTGGTGTTTACTACCTCCAATAAGCAATATGCTGTTGAAGCCTTTGAGTTGAACGTGGTGGACTACCTGGTAAAACCCGTTACCCTCCCCCGCCTGGTGCAGGCCATTGAAAAAGCCCGTGAAATACTCCTGCGCAACGACACTGAAGTTAAAAAAGTAGAAGACGATTATCTTTTTATTCGGGACAACAATGTTTTAAAAAAGATCAGGATAGAAGACGTTCTGTGGATAGAGGCTATGGGTGATTATGTCAAGATTCACACGCCCGATAGATGGCATATTGTGCATACTACTTTGAAGGCAGTGGAAGAAAAGATACGATCAGACAAACTAATGCGTGTACACCGCAGCTATATCGTATCGCTGGACAAGATCGACTCTATTGAAGACGGCGCATTGAATATCAACAATACTCCCATTCCCCTGGCCGATAGTTACCGCAGGCAGTTGATGCAAAAGCTGAAGTTATTGTGAGATTAAGCTTAAATTGCAAACAAATAGGGGAAAAATATCCGCACCCCGGTTAAGGTTAGGTTGCTGAAGGTAGCTCAACTATGAAGCAAAAAATCAAGCCTAACATTCTCATCTTATATAGTGTTATATTTTCGGTTGCATTTATTATCGGTGGATTTATTCTTCAATACAATACCGAACAAATAACACGCCGCTCACTCGACCTGAACAGCCGGGCCGTGGCTTCTTTTTATTTACACAACCAGGTTCAGGACATCATCAAAAATGTGATTGTTATTGAAAGCAAGGTTCGTGGTTTTGTGATCACCGGCGATAAGGATTTTATACAGGGCGTACAGGATACCCTGGCGCAGCTGAAGTATAAACTCATTAGCCTGAAAGACGGCGCCCGGGAACATTTCAAGGAAGCCTCCTTTGCCTTGCTGGCATCGCTCATCGATAAAAGATCACTTCCACCAACGATATCATTACCACCTATTACCGCGATGGACAGGCCGCCGCAAAAGAGAAAGTAGGCGGCAAGGCCGTAGCCATATTAAGCGATAGCATACTGGATCTTTCCCGTCAACTGGAGAGAGAACTCTACGACCAGTTGCAAAAAACCCTGGAGCAAAATAAGCGAAGCTCCAACATCGTATTAACCATCAGCCGCCTGCTGACCATTCTCAGTTTAACGGGCTTCATATTATTAACACTATGGGTAGTGCGTCATTTACGACGCCAGCATTCCCTGATTCTGGAACTGGAACAGGCCAATGCCAAGGAAACGGCTGCACGGGTCAAGATTGAAAAAATATCTGAAGAAATACAGGACCTGTATAACAATGCGCCCTGTGGTTATCATTCACTAAATGCCGATGCCCGTTTTATTGCCATCAACGATACTGAATTAAAATGGCTGGGTTATACCCGTGACGAAGTAGTAGGCAAATTGTATATCTATGATGTGCTGGATGAAGCCAGCGCGGCCATTGTACAGGAATATTTTCCCAGGTATAAGGAAAAAGGGCTGGAAAAATAAAGAAGGCTTACCATGGTCACCAGGTCGGGCGATACCTTCCCTGTTTTGCTGAACAGCATAGCCGTTTATGATGAAGCCGGCCATTTTGTTTCGGGCCGGTCGACTATTTTCGATATCACTGAACAAATTAAAATTGAAACGGCCTTAAAAGAAGCCAAACAAAAAGCCGATGAATCGGCCATTATCAAAGAACAGTTCCTGGCCAATATGAGCCATGAAATTCGAACACCCATCAATTCGGTGATCGGCTTTACCAATCTGCTGCAAAAAACCAGGCTGAACGCCGATCAAAAGCAGTTCGTGAACCTGATACAATCGGCCGGTGAAAGTTTGCTTACCATCATCAACGATATCCTGGACATTTCCAAGATGGAAGCGGGCATGCTGCGTATAGAAAAACATCCTTTCAGTTTGCGGGGTCTGTGCAATTCGGTAGAGACCATGTTTTATCATAAGGCCCGTGAAAAAAACCTTTCTTTCTCTATCTATATACAGGAAACCATACCAGATACGCTTACCGGCGATGCCGTGCGTTTGACACAGGTTTTGGTAAACCTCATCAGCAATGCCATCAAGTTTACGCAAAAAGGCGGCATTGCCATCAACATCACATCGGTAAAAACAAACAATGATTTTGCCCGTTTGCGTTTTTCTATAAAAGACAGCGGTATTGGCATTCCGTCCAACAAACTGGACAGTATATTCGAACGGTTTCAACAGGGCGAAACCGACACTACCCGCAAATACGGAGGCACCGGGCTGGGCCTTACCATTGTAAAAAACCTGATTGATATGCAGGGCGGCGTAATTAGGATAGAAAGTGAACCTGGCAAGGGAACCGAATTTGTTTTTGAAATAGAATATTCCATATTACCCGTGGGCCAGGCCAGGCCTACCGTGTTACCCGAAAAACAGGAAATAGGTACGGCCAGTTTTCCCGGTACAAAAATCCTGGTGGTGGAAGACAATCCCATGAACCAGTTGCTGATCAAATACACTTTTCAAAGCTGGCAGATCAATTTTGAACTGGCCGATAACGGGCAACAAGCCATCGAATGGTTGCGGCAGGCGCATTTCGACCTGGTACTGCTGGATATTCAAATGCCCACCATGGACGGGTATCTAACAGCACAAACCATACGAAACGAATTAAAAAACGATATTCCCATTATTGCCATGACCGCCCATGTAATGGCCGGGGAAAGAGAAAAATGTTTGAGTTTTGGCATGAACGATTATATCTCCAAGCCCATCCATGAAAAAGAATTGTATATCCTGCTAAAAAAATATTTATTGAAGGGTGATGCAAACCTGGAAACACTAAAGGATGATCTGCATTATATTGATCTGAATTTCCTGCATGATATGGTGATGGGCAATGGCGAGTTTTTAAAAACCATCATCAAACAGTTTTTAAAACAATTCCCCGGCGAAATGGAAGCGCTGAAAAATGCAGTTGATCAGCAGAACCACCGGCAGGTAGCTACCCGGGCGCACCATATTCAATCCACCGTATCGATTATGGGGAAAAACACGCCGTTTTTCCAGCAATTGGAAAAACTGGAGAATCTGGCCAAAAGGAATGAAGAACCGGTCACCCTCCATGTCGAGTTCAATAAACTGCATGATTACAAACAGCAGCTTCTGCTGGAAGTGCATCAACTGCTGAACGCCAAAGTATTCTAATACAGTGCTTTAAAGCTAACACATTCTCTATCAGGGTTTTTGGGTAGTATGCAACTCATCGGGAAAATCCTTCGATCCGGCTACAGTTTCCCTCCTTTCACCGAATGTAACACTACGAGGGCATTACCCCATCGTAATTTTGTGTCGTTACTGGTTAACAAATCACAGACGCCGGTTACCCCCTGGAAGAGTACTGAATATCGATATAAATTTTTTGAATTCCTAAACTTTGGTACCGTAGAACCCCTAAACCCTGGTACCACAACCCTGACAAAATTCAACACCGTAACTGGTTAAAGACTGAATTGTCAAACTTACAGGGAGGCCCCAGGGGCCTCCCCCCTATGATCCTTTTTTGTGCACCCCAAACCGTGCCGTAGAAAACATGAACTTGTCCCTGGCCCGTATTTACACGTACCCTTACAAGTATTGGTAAAGGCCTGATACATGGATCTACAGCACTTGCACCCTGTTATCACAACCACTGAATTACCAGTACCGGAATTGCCAACCGAGCGGTTGGCAATTTCTTTTATACCAGGTCAATCACGGTGATCTCGGGCAAAATGCCTACGCGACCGGGATAACCAATAAAACCATACCCCCGGTTTACGTACAGTTTTTGGTTACCTTCCGCATACAAACCCGCCCACTGTTTGTACATGTATTGTACGGGACTCCATTTAAAACCGGGGAATTCGAGGCCAAACTGCATACCATGGGTATGGCCAGATAGTGTAAGATCGATATCGGGATATTGCTGACGCACTTCAGCATCCCAATGACTGGGATCGTGGCTCATCAATATTTTGAATGGATACTGCTCCGTACCGGAATAAGCCAGGTTCATTTTGCCATAGCGGCCAAAATTGGCTTTGCCGCTCCAGTTCTCTATACCCAGCAGGGCAATACGATCGTTTCCCTTTTCAAGCACCACGTGTTCGTTCATCAGCAGACGCCAACCCAGTTCCTTTTGAATTTGTTTCAGGCGCTCGAGGTTTTCGCGTTTGGCCTCGGGACTGTCCCATGCCACATAATCGCCGTAATCGTGGTTACCCAGCGTGGAATATACGCCCATGGGCGCCTTTAATTTGTTGAACACATCTATGTAGTCATTCATTTCCGAGGCGCGGTCGTTTACCAGGTCGCCTGTAAACAGTATGATATCAGGTTTTTGTTCCAGTATCTTTTTTACGCCGCTTTCCACGGCTTTTTTATCCATGAAACTACCCGAGTGTATATCGGAAATATGTACAATGCGCATGCCTTTAAAAGCAGCCGGTAAATTGGGATAGGCCAGTTTAATACGGTTGATCTGGTAACGGTATTTGTTGCCGAAGCCATACATGAGTGTGCCAAATAAACCGCCGCCTACCGCCAAACCCATCCAGCTTAAAAAGGCGGAGCGGCTGATGTGTTCATCACGGGTGGTTTGGGGCGATGCTACTTTGTTTACCAGCCAGGTACCGCCGCGTCGGATATCATCCATTGCAAAAAACAGGGAAGCCACCAGTTTGGCAAAGAACAAACCCACCACCATGGCAAATACATAGGTACGTATCCATTTTGGCCACAGCTCGAAATGGGTATAGGGCGTCAGTAATATCATGGCAATGGCCAGGATAGCGATCACCCAGTAGGCGATGGTGACGATGAGCCTCGCCCGGCCCGAAGAAGGCAGTATTACCTGTATGGCCTGCCAGGTATAGATATCCAGCAGCAACATGATGCCTACAATAAACCAGAAAAAACCAGTGTTACGCATAGCGAGTTTGTTTAAAATGCGGGTACATTCTGGTTGACGGACGAGAAGCCTTAAAATTGTATGAACTCTGCAACCTGTACAGAAATGGCATCCAGGGTATGCTGGTCGTTGATGCCGCCTTCGGCATCAATCATTTTATCGACACTTGAAATGGGCAGTTTGTTGGGATGCACCACCACCCGCAAATAATGCAGAATGCCTGTGAGGTGCTCCAGGCCACGCAGGTTGCCTGCCCTGCCGGTGGCTACGCCTGTTAGCAGGGCCTTTTTACCCCACCATGTTTTTTTATAATCCGAAATATCGAACATGATTTTTAGTACGCCGGGAATGCTGCCATTGTATTCGGGTGAAATAAAAATGAATTTGTCGGTAGGCGCCAGTATTTCATTTTCCAGTTGAATGAATTCGGGGGTTTTGTAAACGTATTTCCATCCTTCCAGGGTGATGAAATGCGGGTGAATACCTTTCAACTCCAGTATTTCGCGATAATGGTGGGCAATTTTGCTGGTTCTGCTGCCGGCCCTGTTGGTACCGGATATAATTGTATAATTTTCGCTCATTGTGGTTACAATAACAGCCTAAAAGGTTTTTAGTTTATTTTTGCCGCTTTACGATTCTAACTATGCATTTCACATATTACGGACATTCCTGCTTCCTTGTTGAGACCAAAGGTACTAAACTGTTATTCGATCCCTTTATCAGCGGTAACCCGCTGGCCAGCCAGGTGATTGATATGAATACCATCCAGGCCGATTATATCCTGGTTTCGCATGGACATGCCGATCATACCGCCGACCTGGTATCGGTTGCCGGCCGCACGGGTGCCAAAGTAATTTGCGCTTTTGAAATATCTGAATGGCTGGGCAAACAGGGTATTACCAATGTGCACCCCATGAATACCGGTGGCAAATGGGATTTCGGACCTTTTTCGGTAAAATGTGTCACCGCCCATCATTCCTCGGGTTTGCCCGACGGTTCCTATGGCGGCAACCCCATGGGTTTTATAGTGTATACCCCCGAAAAAACTTTCTATTACAGCGGCGATACCGCCCTCACCCTCGATATGCAGCTTATACCGCGCTGGGCTGTACTGGATTTCGCTGTGTTGCCCATTGGCGACAACTTCACCATGGGCCTGGCCGATGCCGTGGAAAGCGCCGGGATGATCAAGTGCCGGAACATCATCGGTGTGCATTACGACACCTTTGGATTTATCAAAATCGACCATGCCGCGGCAAAAAAGACCTTTACCGATGCGGGGTGCACCCTGCAGTTGCTGAAAATTGGCGAAACCATTGGCGTATGAGCCCGGAAGAACCAGGCCGTAGAAATTAAAATATTGATAATTAAGCGAATGTAATAATTTTGCATCCCAAACTTATTACATTTTTATTCAGATGCCTGCGGGTATACCTGAATGAATGCGGTAAATAAGTATATTGTCACCGAAATCACGCAAATAAACACTATGGCCCGAGTAATTGGAGTTGCCAATCAAAAAGGAGGAGTTGGAAAAACTACTTCCGCCATTAACCTGGCGGCCAG
>Ga0065721_10005490_pt1 | contig 18723 bp, 14 predicted proteins | sample Mesricmetagenome_FD_59108 | JGI IMG/M metagenome (GOLD analysis project Ga0065721, IMG submission 59108) | Mesophilic microbial community from rice straw/compost enrichment Sample: eDNA_1 v2 (version 2) | ecosystem: Engineered > Solid waste > Grass > Composting > Bioreactor | place: USA: Davis... | reverse complement strand
GGAGCCGAGGGGGATCGGCTACCGTCTGGCGAGGCGGCGGCTTCACCCCCGCAGGCCGATGCCGAGCCCGAAACGGAGTTTCCCGCCCCGGCAGACATGCCTGTGGGCGAATGGTTCAAGGATGATTACAGTCCCGATCCCTTCACGACCCCTTATGTTCCCTTCTCGCGCAAGGGCACGACGAAGGCGGTCATCGAGCGCACGATGGAGCATGAAACCTACGCGGCCCTGCGGCGCGTGGAAGAGGCCGTCCAGCAGCGCGGCTTGAGCGGGGTTGACGAATACGTCGCCAGCAAAATGGGCGTGTCGCTGGATGAGTTCATGTCCGACGCTGTGCTGTTCTATCCGGAACAGGTCGATTCTCTGGCCCTGACATTCTTCCGCCGTGAGGAAGGCCGCGCGTCGATCATTGGCGACCAGATGGGGGTCGGCAAAGGCATCCAGCTTGCCGCGCATGGCTATTCCGCTCTGGCGGTCGAAGGCCGCCCCATATTGTTCATGTCCAACAAGCCGAACCTGTTTACTGATTTCTGCGTTCGCGACATGCGCAACGCCTCTGGCCGGCGTTTCATGGACATGGTTGACGATGGGCTGATCCGGCCCTTTTTCTTCAACAAGGGGACGGAAGCGGGGCTCAAGGAAAACGAGAAGGTCGTATTCCGGACTAGCCCCGACCAGCACAAGGAAGCCGAGCGGACGGAAAGTCTGGGGGATGCGAATATGGTCGGGATGACCTATTCGCAGGTCCAGATCGCCAGTGGCGCGTGGCGTGCGCGGGCGATCATGAACTGGATCACCGACAATGCGGAAAGGGGCAGACCGCCTGTTCTGCTCTTGGACGAGATCCACAAGGCTGCGGGTATCGACAGCCGTACCGGTGAAATCATGCGCGCGATTATCAGCCATGCGGAGCGGCATGATTGCGAGATCGTGTATTCGTCCGCGACGAGCGTCAAATCGGGCAAGAACCTGCCCATTTACCGCCCGGCTCTGCCCGACACCGGCCTCGCGCATGAAGAATTGATGCTGGCCATCGAGCAGATGCCTTTAGCGATGCAGGAAGTGCTCGCTTCGGAAATGGCTCAAGGCGGCTCGTTGATCGAGCGCAAGATGCCTGATGCGGGGGTGGATCGCGATCTTGTCGTGCTTGCCGATATCTCCGCCGAGAAGATGGACTATGCCCGCAAGGCCAGCGACTTCATCGCCAGCAAGTTGCAGGAAATGCAGGAAATGTCTGCGGAGATCGCGCAGGCGGCAAAAAAGCAGTTCAAGGATCACGTTGGCGGGATGGCCGCTGCCGGGTCGCTCGACAAGATCAGGGTCGAGACCACCAGCCCGATGAGTCAGTTGGACAGCTTCTCGCGCTATCTCATGGGCTCGGTGAAGGGCATGTTCGTGCGCGAGCTTATCGAGGACAGCATCGCTCGCGGTGAGAAGCCGACGGTCGTTGTCGAATATACCGGGGACAGCGTGTCGGAATGGCTGATCGGCAACCAGCATCATCTCATGACGGGCGGACAAGGCGTGCCCGTCGCCGGGCACCCCAACATGGGCGATGTGCTCAAGCGGTTTGCCGAAAAACTGCTGATCATGAAAGGCACAGACGCTCTGGGAAACCAGTCAACCCTCAAGGTCGAGGGCTTTGACGGATGGCTTGCCGATTTTTTCGAGAGCATCGATCATTTCGACCTGTCAGAGTTGCGGATTAACGTATTCGACCGGGTTAGGGAGGCGTGCGAAGAGCTTGGCATGACCTTCGAGGACATCACGGGCCGCACCTATGAGTTCATCGAGGGCGAGGATGGGGTCGTTCGCGCGTATAATCGCGACATTCCCCCGGTGATTGATGCGGTCGAGCGCTACAATCGTGGTCAGACGGACGTTCTCGGCCTGAATTCGGGGTCGGCAACGGGTGTTTCGGCGCAGGCCAGCCCCCATAACGGCCCCGATCTGCGACGGCGCAGCATGATCAAGCTGGCCTATCAGCGCGAAATCACCGACGAGCGGCAGGTAGAAGGGCGTATTCACCGCGCCGGGCAGGTGTCTCCGCCGCGCTATATCACGCCCGTGACGGGATTTGCCGCTGACGACCGGATTGCCAATCTGTTCAACAGGGCGAACCGTTCGCTTACTTCTTCAACCTCGGCCACGCGCGACAGCAAGACAAATGCCAAGCACGCCGTCGATATTCTGAACCCGGTAGGCGAAATGGCGGTCGGTGCGGTGATGCAGCACAACCCGCAAATCGCGGCAATGCTCGGTTTCAGCGACAAGGAGCAGGACATGGCCCGCAAGCTGCTGGGCCGGTCTGTGCTTCTGCCACTCGATACCCAATCCGCGGTGCTTTCGGACGTGGACGCTACCTTCCACCTGATTAGCGACCAGTTGACGGCAGAAGGCCGCAACCCGCTCGAATTGGGCCGCTATGACTGGAAAGCCAAGATCGAAGAAGTCGAGGTTCTTGATGGTGGCGGGGTAGGTGTTGATGGCCTGTCCGCAAACAGGCTCGTGCTCAACCAAGTCACCTATGACGAACCAATCCGGTCGCTGCCGGTATCGCGGGCCTTGGAGCACGTTGATGACTATCTGGTACGGCGGCTTTCCGATCCCTTCCAGAATATGGCGGATTTCTTCGGTTACACCGAAGCCCTGCGCGCTGCGGGAGGGATGAACCTAGAGCACCATCTCTTCGGGGGTGTTACCGGACGCTCGAAGGAGGGCATGCGCTATCTCTTCCCGAGGCCGTTGCCGCAGGAAGTCAGCGCGCACCTTTACGGGCGAATGCGTTCTGAGGTTCTGGACAAGGAACGCAAGGTCAAGCGCACGATCAACGACGAGGAGCTGCGGGAGATCAGCGAACAGGTGGCCGAGCAGGCCATGAAATCGTCCGTTGGTCCCTTTGCGGAATTCCTTCGGTCGCCCCAGACATTGGACAAGGACGGCTCGTCGTTGTTCGAGGACTTCAAGATGGCGATGCCGTTACGGGCGCTCTACCGTCGCATCGAACAGGCAACCCGTCTCGAACCGATCCTGCGCGAGATCGAGCCCGGCAGGATGGTGGCCCTCGACAGCCGGGCAGTGAGCCCATGGGTTGGCGGTATGTGGGCCGACGCCTATCGGAAGGCCAATACGGACGGGTTCATTCCGGCCCTGATCGTCTCCGCGCGCTACGACGAAGACGCACCCTTCGCGGAGTCGAAGATGAACTTCTCGGTCTACGTGCCGGGCAATCAGCACATCGAGGGTCTTACTGTCTCGATGCTGAGCACCGCCATGGAGCACAATGACGCTTCGCGGGAGCGGGGCCTCGTGAACATCCGCAACTTCCTCTCCGATCTGGAACTGGCGGCTGATCCGCACCGGTACACGAGCGATCAGCGGAAGAAATCGGCTGCGGATGCCATCAGGGACCTGATGGGCGAAGAGGGCGCTCGCAAGGCGTTTCTGGCCGCAGCCGAACTGGCCTCGCAGCCGGAACTTGGGCCTGTCGTTTCGGCAGACCGCACGGTGAACAAGGTGGCCGTGGAGGCTCTATCGGGCATCGCAGCCGCGCTGCCGGCGAAATCGGTCAAGAAGAGCCGGCTGACCATGGAGGGCAATCTGTTCGCTGCCATGTCCATTGTGTCCAACGGGCACGGCAACAACATGGGCGAGAAGGTGGTCTACACCGATGCTGCCGGGAACAATCGCAACGCGATCCTTCTCAATGATCGCGGCGCGAAGGACATGATCCCCATTGTGAAGGCGAAGGCATCGCAGCGCTCGGTGCTGGCCACGGGTATCAACTCCCCGGATGATATCACTGCCTATCTGCGCGTCACCAACGCTGTCCTTTATGGTCTGCCTCGCTACGGTGGCACGCAGGAGGCGGCTCATGCTTTTGCGGAGGCGCTACACCGCCTTTACCCCAAGGCATACCCGCAGGACAGGATCGCGGAGATCGCTGCATACCCGGAGGCGGAAATCCACCGCATCCGCGCTCACGTGCAGCCCGTGGACAGCATCAAGAGCTACCCGCCCTCCTTGATGGCCGGCGGGGATATTTGGCGCTGGGCGGCTGATGAGAGCCAGCGGGCCACGGTAAGCAAGAGCAAAGGCGGCAGGATTGCGCTCAAACCGGGGGAGGGGGGCTCTACCCGGATGGAGGTCGTGATTGCGGACGATCCGAATGCCATGGGCGTTCGAGAAGTGTCCATCACCCAGCGTCATGACACCGACAGGATCGCCAAGGCTCTGTGCGAGAGCATGGATAAGAAGCAGATGGGCGTCATGATGTTCGCAGAGGGGGTTGCGGTCGTCGGTATCAAAAAGGACCACCCGGTACTGCGCAATGGCGACCATCCGATAATCAGTCACCTGTCCCAGAATTTCACGAACAAGAAGCTTACGAAGGGGACACTGAGCGGCACGTTTTACCTCAACGATCCGCGCGAAATCCAAATGGTCGCGGATTTGATGCAGGAAACCGCCCGCGAGAACCACGGCGAGATCATGATCGGCGGCACGCTCAAGCAGGTGCAGAACGCACTTGCCATGCATGTGCGCGAAACATTGGATGCTCGTCTTGCGGCAGAGCGGGAGCGAATGGCGCAAATCGAGCGCGACCGTGAGGCTTCGCTAGCCGCACCTACCACATTTCAGTCCGACGCTACGGTGGTGCAGCGCCCGCAGATGGGGTTGAGCCATGCGCCGGGTTGACGCACGAGCAGCGCACCTGCCGCCAATTCCGCTTCCGGGTGCAAATGCGCCCGGAAACCGTTGCGGTATCCGGGCGCTTTGGCCAACCCGAACCGGTACAGGTGTGCCGGATGGGTTATCGGAAAATGTAGCCATCGCCCGTATCCGCCGCAAGGCATTGATCTGGGGTGAAAAAGTTTTCTTGTCAAATATCTGGAAGATATTTTACGCTGTGGGTGATTTGGCCGAGTCGGGGGCTTTTACGTGTCCCTGCGCGCCAAGGAGCGCATACTCGCGACTATGCCCGATTCGTCCGAAAGGGGCCAGTTCGCGGATCACCAGAAAGGAGGGCTTATGGAGAAAAGCAGAACCCAAAAACGATAAAACCGATGCGGGTTTCCCACGCATCGGGTTCATCGTTTGCGGTAGATCGGTCGAAACGCCAATAACGACCGAAGCGCCTTAAAGTCCCGCTCAATCTACCGCATTCGATAGAACCCAATCAACCCGAAAAGTGCATTTTCGGGAATGAATTTTTGCGTGCCGAAATTCGCGTCTTTCGAACCCAATGAGGACTGAAAGATGCAAAGCTTATCAAGAGCTTATGTGCAGCCGCCCCGACCTGTGCCTGAAAAGACCAAGAGCACCACATCCCGTCGAACCCGGATACAGGGTGCTTTGCGCGCCGCCCATGAACTCGGCCTGATCACAGACGCGGAGTATGGGACCGCCGCAATGATGGCGTCCTATGTGAAGGATGATTTCGACCGCGCGCTCTGCGCTGTGGAGGTCCAGAGGATCGCCCGCGACCGAGGGCGCGACGAGCGGACCATACGCCGCCATATCCGCGCCTTGGAGAAGGCGGGGCTGGTAGAGAACCGAACAGCCGGGAACGGCCTGCGCGGCTGCTTCAATGGTGGGACTGTCGTCTTCGGCGTCTGCTTCGAAAGGGCCTATGATCGCTGGGACGAACTATGCAGCGACGTAAACGCCAAGCGGTTGGAGGAAAGCCGCCTTTTGAGCCTTCGACGGGCAATATCGTTCCTGCGCCGTCGCCTGCGCTCGACCTGCGAGGAATTGCAGGACATGGGTGTGCTGGAATGGCTCTCGACCTTGCCCCGCCGCTATCAAGGTCTCTCGCCAAACGAACTGGCCCGACTGGTGGAGGAATGCGAGCGGCGGCTGGAAGCGCTGACCGAGGCACGCCGGCAAGCTGCGCGGGCCGTAGCCGAGATAGCGGACGTGTCAGAACCGGCGAAGACCAGCCAGAACGACACGCCGCAGTCAGCGGAACCCGATCATCGGCCTGTGGATAAGTATAGCGTTGGTCGGCCAAAAATGTCCGATGGACCGGACAGAAATGACCGACCTTATACTCTTACTAAAAAAGATAATAACGAAAGAATGATAAGTACGACGCGGCGTGTGGATAAAGCTGCGGGGACAGCGCAGGCATCAACGTCTGTGTCGGGCAACGAAAACAGGCTCAACGTTGCTGCATGCCTTGCCGCTATACCGCCTGAGTGGCGCGAGTGGATCGACATATATCGCGAATCCGGAATGGACGAAACGAGTGCATTCGTTCTTGTTGCCAAGCAGTTCTTCAACCGGATGGGCGGCAGCGAGAGAGCGTGGCTGATAGCCAAATCACGAGCCGGTGATCTGATAGCTGCGATGCTGGTGCTTGTGGCCGTCGCAAATCCTGTCCGCTGCATGGATGCGTGGTTGCTCGCGATGGTGCATCGCGCGGAAAATCAGGCGGTCAACTGGACAACGCCGTTCCGGTTCCTCGCGCGAACATCGCACCTTTCCCCGGCCATGGCAGCGGAATGACGGCTTGCTTTGAATAGCTTGTGATTTCGGCTCCGATCCGGTAAAAAATGCAGTGGCAACTTTACCGTTGATTGGAGCGCAGGATGGACGAAGCGGAAATCTGCCGTGAATGCGCATCACTGGCCGCGCAACTGGCGGACAGGATTGCAAAGGAACCGGCACCAATTCGTCTCATCGAAGAGGACACCCAGACCCGCGAACAGCCCGGAGCAGGGTCATCGCTTGTTGGACGCCGTGTCGTTCTCTGCGCGACCTTATTGAACCCCCCCATCTGCCAGATGGCGGAGATGATCGAGGACTACGCAGGAGCACAGCGATGAAGAAGCAACTGGCCAGCATGGCGATCTGCCTTGGTATTCTGGCAAGCACGGCAGTGAGCGCCTACGCGCAGACGAATTGCAGGGTGGAGCAAGCCGCCCAGGCTGCTCTGGAGCGCGAGATCGAACTGATCAAGGCGCTGGCCACCGATCCGAAGGATAGTTTCCGGGGACCGGAATCGTGCATCAGCGGCGATATCCTGTCGTCTTTCGATCTCTCCAATGCCATTCCCGATCTGGCCGGGATGATGCAAAGCCTTTCCATGGACGCGATCAACAACGCGATCCAGTCGGCGCAACGGCAGGTCTGCCGGCAAATCAACGAGGCTGTTTCGGGAGCCATCGGCAAGGCGCAGGGGGCCATCAGCAATTTCAACTCGAACCTGACAGGCGAGCTTGATGGCATCTTGTCGAATGGTTGGAGCGATCTGAGTTTCTGACCATGATCGCCCGTTCCCAGCTCGCATCGGCATGCATGGCGGCGGCTCTTCTGGCCGCGCCAGCGCATGCCCAGACATTCGAGACGGCAATGGCCGGTCTCGCGCAATCGCTCGAACGCGCTGTCTCGGGACTGCGCATCGATACCCGCCAGCATTCGCTTGACGGCCAGCAGCTATCCAACTCGGCCACCGCTTCGAACATGGCGCTGTCGAATGTTGTAGTGGAGATGGAGCAGAACGTCGCCTTGCGGGATGCAGTTGCTCGCTACGAGAGCATGCAGAACGACATCAATGGTCTATGCGCGGCAGTGGCGGCGCAGCGGAACGTCTCGACCGCCTCCGACGCGACATCCAGCGCTTCGGCGTCTCTCGATGAGTATGAGCGAAATTGGCTGGCCGTAGGCGGGGATCGCAGTCAGACGCTGGCGCAGACGCAGCGCATTCGACGCACTGCGTTCTGCACCGATAGCGAGCTTGAGGCAGGGCTGTGCCTGCCGGAAGCCAGCAGGTCGATGGGCGGCATGCCAGCCGGTGACAGCGCTGCCGATGCTTGGCTCCTGCGGCGCGAATATGGAACCGCCGAAGCGCAATATGGCACCATATTCATGGACACCATTGCGCCCTTCCCAACAATCGAGACGCAAGAGGAAGCCTCCGGTTCGGTGCAGGGGCTGCTCAATCGCGCCGCCGCAAGACGCGAAATGGCGCTGATCGCCATTGCACGAGGCGGCTTCACCGATGTGCTGATGCGCGGCCTCGAAGGAGGACTGGAGCAATGATCATGACGAAATGGATGCGGCGCGGCGTAGCGCTTATAGCTCTTGCAGCGGGTTTGGCCGCTCCCGGCGTGGCGCTCGCCCAGACTTGTGCCGGTGTCGAATCGCGTGTCAACAGCGCCACCAGCCAGCTACAAGGCGCGGTGACGAGCCATATCACGACGCGAACGTCAGCGATGGTGGCGCAGGAGATCTACCAGCGGCAGCGCCTGCTCTCGGCCATGCATGTTCTCGTCCGTCAGGATGCTGTTTCCTCCGAACAGGTAACGAATGCGGATCGCGCCGCCAATGAAGCGTTGGCGAACGTCATCATTGAGCAGAGCGTGAACGACCAGATGCGGCAGGCGGTGGCCGACTATGGGTCCACCGGCCACAACGCATGCCAGCTTGTCGAGCAGGGAAGGAACGTCGCCGCTATGTATGCGGCCTACGGCTCTGCACGCGCCCAGATGGCCGAGAGCATCCGAGAGCAGCGCACCGCGACGAACGATGCGGAATTCCGCGAACGCCTTGCCGAGTGGAGCGAGTTGGTCGCGAATGCCGACGACGCAACCATCGCCAGCGTTCTTAACGGCGATACGGATGCGGCTCGCAAGTTTATCGCCATCGTGGCTGGTCCGCCTCGACCTCCTGTTCAGGCAGGGACGGGCAGCGTCCGCTCACAGCAGGACCGGGTGCTGGCGATGCGCGATGACGCGCGCAATTCGGCTGGTGTCTATGTCTTGGCCGATATCGCGGCCAATCAGCAGCTTCGCACGGCAATGGAGGATATGTCGGAAAACTGGGTCGCGGACGGCGGCGAAGAATGGGCCTCACGGATGGCGACCGAAAATCAGCGCACCGTCCTGCTCGATACGGCCCGGATCGAAGCCCAGAACATCGCCATGTCAGCGTTGGAATTGCGACAGCAGGTGATGGAGGAATTCGCGCTGGCGAGCTTCGCCCTGTCATATGTCGATGATCTGGCGTCCCGGCCAGCACCCGTCCAGCAGGCAGGAGGGGTCCAGTGATGCGCAAGGTGTTGCTGAAAGCGGCTTTTGCGGCGCTGACGGCCACGGCTGGCCTGATCCCGTTTTCGGCGCAGGCAGGTGGCGTGACGTGTTCGGTCACTGATCCGATCTGGCGATCCGGGCATAATTCCGCTCAAGCGGCGCTGATCAGTGCAGTCGATGCCTCTGCGGCCCAGATCACGACCGAGCGGATGCTGACCAATGAGCAACTGATTTCCGCGATCCGGGTTGCCACGCGCCAGTCGAGCGTGAACGCGGAAAGAGAGGCGAACGCTCGTGCGAGCACCGCAGAGGCGGTGTCGCAGGCATATATCGAGCAGCGCACGGCAGAGCAGATCAGGCAGGCGCACGAGACTTACGGCCCGCAGGGGCAGATGGTGGGCGCGTGCGACATGATCGCGAGCCTTGGTCAGGCGGAGGCAGCGCTGGCCTCCCGAGCAGAGCGTGCCGGCGAGGTCATGTCGAGCGATGCCATCGACGTTCAGCCGGGCAACGCTACGACGCCTTTGCAGGCGGCGGCGCGGCGGTTGCAGTTCGACGCGCCGGAAGCCGTCTCGGCGGCAGCTTTCTTCGACAGATCGACATCGAGCGCGATGCGCGATGCCTACATGAACAATCTGATCGGGCTCCCGTTCGCACGGCCTGAGAGCATGGACAGCACGTCCGATCAGCTTCAGTTCATGAGGGTGAGGCGATGGGAAGCTCTGCGCAGCCCGGCAATCGCGTCTCTGGCGGCTGTGCGGGCCGCTTCGGAGGCGGGCAGCGGCTCCATGAGCTACATGGAGGCGCTGGATTACTACATAAACCAGTTCGGGGGCGGCGACGGGTATGAGGAATGGTCAGCAGCCCTCGTAACCAAGTCGGAGCCGGGGCTGTTGAAGGAAATCGCCCGGCTGCGCGCCATCAATCTGACGCTGACCAATTACAGGCAGGAAGGCGCTGATCGCAGGCAGGCGATCATCGCGTCCCTTCTGGCCGGGGCGGCTGTCCGATGAACCGGCTCACTCCCCATGATGCGGTTGTGCGCACCGTCCTCCCTCAAATCTCGGACGATGAGGGTGAGCCCGGCTATTACCCGGATGGCTTCGATCCAGAGATCGAGACCTATGCCGGCGAGCATTGGGTCTCCCGGCTCAATCGCGATTGGGCGGGCCGGGCAGGGGAGGCGGAATTCATCGCCCCCTTGTCCGTGATTGCCGGACGCATAGCGGCGATCAGGGGAGTTGCCATGCCGGAAATCGCTCCGGCGACGGATGAGGGAACCGTGCTCTATCAACCAGAGCCCTTTGTTGACGATCTGGATTCGTCGGAGAGCGAATAGGCAGGCGACTTAATGGAGATGTTTCGCGATCAGGATATCGGAAAGCTCGTCCACACCGCCTATCGCACGGTGGCGACTGGCACGCTCGAAAGCCTGCTGACCGCAAAGCTCGAATATCTGCGCCGCCGCAAGGACGGGACGCTGTTCGGCAAGAACAGCTATCTGGTGGTCTATGATCGCCGGCAGGCGTCCAATGAGAACGATCTTGGACACTGGCTCTATGCCGAATGGTCGGACGATCAGATCGCCCGGATGGAAGGCGATCACGTCAAGAACCGGGGCGACCGGGTGATCGTGGGTATCGGGCAGGTCAAGAAGCGCGCCGATCAGAAGCCGGCGATCTCGATCACCAAGATCGCCGTAGGGCTGATCGAGGACATGCGCAACTTCTACTATGTCGGCGGAGCCTGTCTGGCCTCCAACGGGATGGTCGTCACCAAGGTGACGGAGATATCCGAGTCCAAGTTCTACGCTGACGCACAGCGCTTCAAGGCCGATGCGCGCGATGGCGTCACCTATTCCACCAATTCTTTGCCGGGGAGCGGAAGCGATGGCGGCTAAATGGTTCGACTTCAAGGATTACGATGCCAAACTGGAGCGGATATCGACCGCGCCGGGGCATTACATACTGCGGCTCGAAATGCCGACAGCGCGCCTGCCGGAGCCGGAGGGTGACACGCTGGTTGGCGATATGCTCATGGATATGGGGTGGACGGTCGAGGCGGGCGACGACAAACGGGTGGTGCTGGAAAACCACCAGCCGCTCAACACCGCCATGCAGATCGTGACGGCGATCCGCAGCTTCTTTTCCGAAGCGGAAGTGGCTGCTGCACACAAGCCGCTTCCTCAATTGCGGCAAGGCGAACGCGCCGAGGGCATCGAGGCACCGAAAATCATCAGCCTGAAGGAACTCGAAGGCAGCATTCACGGCGTCGAAAAGAACAATTTTGATCGCATTCGAGCTTCTGTCTCCAAGGCCATTGCCAATGTGGCCGAACGGGAGAAGCGGGCGGACAACGTGCTGTTCGCGGGCAAGGGTATGGCGGTGGGGGATCATCTGACCGACAGGATCGCCCAGCAAAAGGGCTGGATGGATTTGGAGGCGTCATATCTGGCCTACAGGACCATTGCCGAAGCAGCGGCGATGCCGAACTCAGGCATGGCCACACGCCTGACACAGCTTGGCAGGGCGCTCGCTGCCAGCGACGAGACGGAGACCAAATCCGCCGAGACGTGGATCATGGATGCGATCTTCGAGAACGCGGAAGGGCTTGGCGATCAGCAAGAGAAGCTGCGGCAGGAGCGCCTTTTCCAAGCCATATCCCTCCGGCTTGGTGAGGACAGCCTGATCCGCCCGCGCGATTTCGTGGCAGGCATGGTGATGAAGAATTCGTCGCACATGTCGGCGGCGATGATGACCGGCATAGCTGTCGGCCCGGATGACAGCTTCGAGGCGGCGGCAGCAAAGGTGCCGTTCCGCGTCCTGCGCGACAATTCAGTGCCGACACGCACACTCGTTCAGAATATGAAGGCCGTCGCCAAGGCGATCCGATACATCGCATCGGAAATGGAGATGAAGCCCAATGCTCTGTTCCCCGGTCAGGAAAACGTGCCTGCCCGGTTCTCCTTCGATGCGGTGAGTGCCGATAAAGGCGCAGAGGGTCGGGTTGCCTCCTTTCAGCAGAAAGCGGACGGGCAGGAAGGAGAAAACGACGCCACACGGCCACTGGTGCTCTCCCTGTCGGTTAAGAGAGGCGGCACTTTCATTCATGAGCTTGGCCATCTGGTGGATCAGGGGAACAAGCTCTCGGACGAGGAACGCCACGATATCCTTCGATCTTCCGGTGTCCTGATGCGGGTGAGGGAAGAGCTTGAACGCATCTTCCCCAATGGCGGCGAGCAATACGACTATTTCGCCATGGAAGAGGAAATCTTCGCGCGGACATTCGACGCCCATTTCGTCAATCTGGCGCGATCCCGAGGCGACAAGCTGCTTGAAACCATTGGGGGGAGGCAGGTCACTTATGGTGCCGATTTAGCCGCCCCGTTTGGTGATCTGGAAACCAGCAGCCGCTTCATGGACATGCTGAAATCAACGCTGGAAGCCAAGAAGGAAGCAAAGCACAGCGCGACGATCAAGCCGGCCAGCCCGATGGCGGAAATCCACGGGTCGATTGCTCCCTGACCCGAGGGTGAGGCGGGACCGGGCTACTGAGGGGCCGAGATGGAAGAACAACAATACGATTTCAGCAGCCTGTTCGAGCGTAGCGAGGGCGACTATGCCGGATCGCTGTTGGAGCGGTTGTTCGGCGGGGTTATCCCTTACTTGCAGGGAACCACCGACGATCTGGGTGCCGGCAACTGGCTCTCCACCATCTTCGGCCTGTTCAACACTGCCGGCCTGCTGGCTGTGCTGATCGTGACCTCTTACACGATCTACACAGTCATCATGGACACCGCATCCGATGGCAAGGTCTTCGGCCAGCGAACGGATACCAAGTACACGATCATGCGGACCATGGCCGGCTTGATTGCGTTCGTGCCGGTGTCGGGTGGGTATTCGCTGGCGCAGGTCGCAATGCTGTTCCTCGTCCTGCAAGGGTCCGCATTGGGCGATGTGGTCTGGACGCGGACGGCAGATGTGGCATTGAGAGGCCAGCCGCTGCTGGTGCAGCCAGCCGGCCAGACGGTCAGCAACTATGCTGTGCAGGGCCAGTTCGCGAGAGCTTATGATGCCTTGGTACTCGGGCATCTGTGCGCCATCAACGCGAACAGCTTGGCATCGGTCCTTGGCGGCGACTCCGATCCCGATCCCGATCTCTCTTCTCCAATCGTCGCCAAGAGTTCGGGCATCGTAGAAGTCAAAAACGACGCGGCTTGGGTCGGAGATGGCGGCATTAGTTTTTCATCCGGTGCGCTGCAACACGCCATCAGGTTCGAGGATACTTCGCAGTCATATGCCGGGCGCGACAATTTCTGCGGCGGGGTGGAGAATAGCGCTCTGATCCGCAATTCGGTGCCGGGCGTGGTCTCCTTTGTGGATCAGGTTGCCGGCGTCCGGGTGAGATCGCAGTTCGAAAACTACGTGAACACCATCAACACCCTGTCGAGCGATGCCCGCAATCTCGCCATGCAGATCTACAACGGGCAGCGCGATGTGCAGGCTATGCGCGATGCGGCGCGGGCGGCGATTCAGAAGGCCACCGCGAACTATGCCTCCGGGGCAAGCTCCAATCTTGCGTTCTCCAGCGAAGAGGCCGATCAACTACACAAAGGGCTTCTCACGGATGCCAGCGAAAATGGCTGGACCTTCGCGCCGGCATGGCAGCGAGGCATCTCCATGGGGGCCTCTTGGTATGGATCGCCGGATGGTGATTTGCGCATCCAAGCCTATCGCGAGGCAAATCTGGTTGAGTTTTTGTCGGGGCAGGGGCACCGGACAGGGTTCTTCGGAGACTCGACCACAAACGCGATGTTGGCGAAGGCCACCGATGATTTCGAGACATGGGACATGATGAGCCCGTATCTCGCCTCGCTTGCAGATGCAGATAGTGGAAGCAACGGGGAGGAAGGCAGCTATTCGTCTTTGAATAGAAATTCTGATGACCGCGTGATGGGCCGGATGATGAATTGGGTCTACCAGACCATGCTACAGTTCTTCAGCCCGACCAATCCCGGCTCGGACGAGGCATATGGTTATGTCGATCCCATGGTGCAGGTCACGCAGCAGGGCAAGGTTCTGATGATCTCCGGTGCGGCGGTCTCGTTGGGCGGAGCGGCAGCATCTGGCGTGCCGAGTTGGGTTCCTGTCATCGGTGGAATGGCGAATGCGGTGAGCGGATGGATGATCGCTGCCGGCACCATCCTGTTTGTGCTCGGGTTCGTGATCGGCACTTTGGTGCCCATGATCCCGCTCGTCTATTTCTATTCAGCGGTTCTTTCTTGGGTGATGCTGGTGGTGGAGAGCATGTTTGCCGTGCCGCTGGCTGTTCTGACCTTGTTTGCGCCCGCCCGCGAAGGAAGCCTGATAGGCTCGTGGAACCGGATACTGCTTTCCATCTTTGGCATCTTTTTCCGGCCATTCTTCACGGTAGTCGGGCTGATCTTTGCCATGATGGTCATCAGCTTTTCGCTGCTCTACCTTTACGATCTGTTCTATATCCTTATGGAATTCCTCGTGCCGGGAGAGACGATCTGGAACGTCTTCTCGATGATGGGCTTCCTGACGATGTACGTCATCGTCACAACCGTTACGGTGCTTCTGGGCGCGCAATTGATCAGCGAGCTTGGCGACGGGGCCATGAACTGGCTTGGAGTGACTTTCGGTGCGCTCTCGACGCGGCTCAACGTTGGCGAAGCAGCCGTTAGCGCCTCCGGTGGCGGTAGAATGACTAAGAATTTGGGAGATCAGTTGGAACTCGCTGGGCGCGGTGCCCATCGCGGGGCAACAAGAGCGATTAGCGGAACGGCGGGTTTGATCTCTGGGCGGATAGGCAGGATACGCGGAACGGGAGGTTCTTGACCTGACGAAATTACGTATTATATAATGCAATTGTAAGGATCACAAGCGGCTTCAGCGTCGCGGGAGTGATGCAATGAACCTAGAGGCAAGAGAGACGGGTTCGGTTTTTGATCGGATTGTCGCTGGCTTTCGTCGCTGGCAGGACCGTCAGGAAGCGAAGGCCCGCGCCCGCGACGTGCGTCTTTCCGCCTTTCGCACCGAAGCCGAGCGCCTGTATCGCCTGACGATGAAGCCACTGTCGCAGGCGGAGCTTGATGCCTTGGTTACGGAGAAGGGCAGGGACGCTGCTTTCACTGTCCTCGAAAAGAGGCTCAAGGGCCAGATAGTCGAGATCGTCCGCAGGGCGAACGAAGACTTCCGATTTGGTCTTCCGACTTTCAGTGCGGTGTGCCGCACGCTGCAAGAGCTTGATCTGGCCGGCATCGACAACATGCACGGCTTCGAACTGGTCGGCTGGTCCGATACTGGCCGGATCGTGCAGGACACGGTGAAGATCGCTGAACAGCGCCGGGCGGAGAGAATAAGGCGCGAAGAGGAAAGAAGGCGCGCCCTCGAAATGAGAGCGGCGCAGGAGCCCATGTACTATATCCATGGCCCGACAAACCAGCGGATTGAGACGATCAGGTATATCCAGCTTCATCCTTCGGATAAGCAGGCATGCAGACCGGTTTATTGACCCGGAAATCCACAAAGGGCGGCACTAAGCCGCCCTTTTTCATTTGCGGGTAGATTCGGTCTGATCGTTCTTCCGCAGGCAAAGCTGCAACTATGGCTATATATATCCAGCCCCTCACCAAGCAGTCAGAAGGCCAGAAAATCGCAGGATTTTCGTTGATAGTGTCAACGGCGGTGCAAAATCCGGCCACGCGGCGGCGCAAAACCAGGCCAGGTGGCAGTGGCCTGCGCCATGGCGCGCGCGCTTACCAATAGCTGGCGCGTGCCATGGCGCATTGGCCTCTTTGGGCCAAAACGAGCGATCTGATCTCAGGACTTTTGTTGCCGCTTTCGGGCAGTGCTGTTGGCGAGGCGATAGCTCTCGCCGTTCATCTCGAGGATGCTGACGTGGTGGGTCAGCCGGTCGAGCAGTGCGCCGGTGAGGCGCTCGGAGCCGAAGGTCTCGGTCCATTCATCGAAGGGCAGATTGCTGGTGATCAGGGTCGAGCCGCGCTCGTAGCGGTGCGAGATCAGCTCGAACAGCAACTCGGCGCCGGTCTTGGACAGCGGCACAAAGCCCAGTTCGTCGACGATCAGCAACTTGACGGCAGCCATCTGCTTCTGAAAGCGAAGCAGGCGACGTTCGTCGCGGGCCTCCATCAGTTCGTTGACCAGGGCTGCGGCGGTGGTGAAGCTGACCGACATGCCCTTCTGACAAGCCGCCAGCCCGAGGCCAAGGGCAATGTGCGTCTTGCCCGTGCCGCTTGGGCCAAGGGCAATGACGTTCTCGCGCCGCTCGATCCATTCGCAGCGGGCCAGTTCCAGCACCTGCATCTTGTTGAGCTTCGGGATGGCGCTGAAGTCGAAGCTGTCGAGGCTTTTGACCGTGGGGAATTTGGCGGCCTTGATGCGGCGCTCGACCATCCTCCGCTCCCGGTCGATCAACTCCAGTTCAACAAGCCGGGCGAGGTATCGGACATGATCCATGCCTTCGGCCGCACATTGCCGGGCCAGCTTCTGATGTTCCCGCAGGAACGTGGGCAGCTTCAGCGCCTTGAGGTGATGGGCGAGCAGGATTTCCGGACCATCGCTCATGCCGCGTCCTCCGCATCGCCCGACAACAACCGCATATAGGAGCCGGGCCTGGTTTTCTCGACTGTTGCCTTGGGTAGATAGGGATAACAGTCCAGGTCCAGCCGGGGCGGACGGTGTTCAACACGGCAAAGCAGCAGGTGCTTCACGGCGTCGAAGCCGATTGCGCCCATCTGAAGCGCCTGCTTCACCGCGGCATGCAGATCAGCCAGATCAAAGGTCTCGAGCAACCGCAGGACCTGGACGTATTCGCGTCGGCCATGTCGGTTCATGCGAGCTTCCATTAGCCGGCGCAACGTTGCGAACTCCTCGGGAAGCTCCCAGCCTTGCAATGGTGCGGCCTGATCGAGTGCGTTGATCTTCTGCTCCAGCAGCGGCAGGTAGTGGATCGGGTTGAAGACGATCTCCTCGCGATCCCAGCAGCGGGGATGGCGGGCAATGACCTCGCCCCGGCAGCCGATCACCACCTCGTGGACATAGGCCCGGATCCAGACATCCTGATGGCCGAAGGCAACCGGCACCGAGTAGTCGTTGGTCTTGTAGCGCACCAGACACTGGGACGAGACGCGGCCACTGTCCTGGTCACAGGCGTCGAAAGGCGCGACCGGGAGGGGGCGCATGGCAACCAGATCACGTTGCAACCGCTCGCCGATCGTCTCGCTCTCACCGCGCAGGACATCGTGCTGGCGCTTGCGGCATTGCTCCTCCAGCCAAAGGTTGAATGCCTCCCAGCTCGTGAACTCGGGAAGCGGCACCATGAAGTTGCGGCGGCAATAGCCCACCAAGCCCTCGACATTCCCCTTGTCATTGCCTTTGCCAGGACGGCCGTAGTGGTCCCGGATCAGGTAATGCGACAGGAAGCCGCTGAACAGGACGGCCCGCTTGCGGGTGCCATCGGGCAGGATCTTCGCCACCAGGCACCGGTCATTGTCATAGACGATCGACTGCGGCACTGCCCCAAAGAAGGCAAAGGCGTGGATGTGGCCGTCCACCCAAGCCTCGGCCACAGCCGCCGGATAGGCGCGGACGTAACAGGCGTCGCTGTGCGGCAGATCCAAAACAAAGAAGTGGGCCTTCTGCTCGACACCGCCAATCTTGACCATCGCCTCGCCGAAGTCGGCCTGCGCATGGCCCGGGGGATGCGCCAGCGGCACGAACACTTCCTGGCCCCGCCGTTCTCGCTCCCGGATGTAATCCTTGATGATCGTGTAGCCGCCGGTGAACCCGCACTCGTCACGAAGCCGGTCGAACACCCGCTTCGCCGTGTGCCGCTGCTTCCGCGGCATGGAGCGATCCGCCTCAAGCCAGCCCTCGATGATCGGGATAAAGGGATCAAGCTTCGGCCGCCTGACTTCGGCCGTCCGCCGGTAGCCCGGCGGCACCGAGAACGTCATCATCTTCGCAACCGTATCACGGGAGATGTTGAAGGCCTTCGCCGCCTGACGCTGGCTCATGCCCCCCGCGCAGGCCTGGCGAACCCTGAGATATAGTTCCACGCTGAAAATCCTCGCGCCCTCCCTGCTGTCGCAGAAAGGGAAAGGGTGGACGACTTTTACGCCGCCCGCAGCAGCTCCATGCCGCCGCTTCCGTGGCCTAATTTCTCACCGCCGTTCTCAACGTCGATACCTGCCTCTTCCATCAAGCGGTCGACTCGCGCCTGATCGAAAGGCGGCATGGCCGTTCTCGCCGAGGCGATATTCATGGATATCCTCCCTGTCGGTCTGGCCCGCAGCCGTAACGTTTCGGGCCCAGTTTGCCCTATCCAATCCATTCTGGTCCAGCCAGTAAAGGAAAATACACGCAATGGATCGGCCATATGCAGGTAGTCCGGCACGCTTGGTCCGGCCAGGAATTCACGCCCCCGTCCGAAAAGAACCGCGGCATACAAGAGGCCCGGACCTAACCGGTCAAGGTCTGTCTGAGTTCGACACGGCGGATCGAAGGAGCGTAACCCTTGGCGAGGATGACAACCCGTTCGCGCGGATTTTGTTGCTTGCTAGCTCGCGCACATTTGTCTATGAAGGCATTGTCGGTTTCCGTAAGGAAATAATAGGGAATCCGCCGCGGCTTGACCGTGAAAC
>Ga0065721_10050645_pt1 | contig 18740 bp, 12 predicted proteins | sample Mesricmetagenome_FD_59108 | JGI IMG/M metagenome (GOLD analysis project Ga0065721, IMG submission 59108) | Mesophilic microbial community from rice straw/compost enrichment Sample: eDNA_1 v2 (version 2) | ecosystem: Engineered > Solid waste > Grass > Composting > Bioreactor | place: USA: Davis... | reverse complement strand
CGGATTCATGACGCTGACGATGGAGGAGCGGGACGCGTACTCCCGAATCACGTTCGGACGAATCGAGGAGATCCCGTATTCGCGGATGACGCCTTCACGCTTCAACTGCTCGAACGCTTCGATCGTCTCGTCGATCGGATCGTCGATCGTGCCCCCGTGCAGCTGATAGAGATCTATGTAGTCCGTTCCGAGCCGCTGCAAGCTTTCTTTGACGGCAGATAAGATGTACTCCTTGGAAGGGTCCCACACCCAACCGTCCCGGCCCGGAATTCGGCGGTTGCCTACCTTCGTCGCAAGCACGACATCTCCGCGCCGCCCTTTAATCGCCTTGCCGACGAGCTCCTCGTTTCGTCCGCCGTCGTATAGATCCGCCGTATCGAGGAGAGTGACGCCGCGCTCCAACGCTTCGTGAATGATCGACGTCGCTTTTGCCTCTTCTGTTCCCAGGGACATACATCCGAGTCCGATCTCACCGACGAAAAAATCCGACTTGCCCAAGCGGTTTTTCTTCATGACGTGCCTCCTTGTCTTGCTTCATAAAGATGGCTCTCACCAAAATATATCATGGAGCTTTGCGAAAGCTCAAACGGAGGCCGCTTTTCCATTTCCGTTTTTTTTGTTATAATAAGACTCGTTGCGCGCCCGTAGCTCAGCAGGATAGAGCGACAGTTTCCTAAACTGCAGGTCGTACGTTCGAATCGTATCGGGCGCGCCAGCTTTCAAAATGAATGTTCAAGAACCGCACCGGGGTGCGGTTCTTTTTGTTTTAATGGACCCCAAACGGGGTGAGTTGTACGTTCGCGGATTATTAGCCTTATGGGCATGAGTACTGACGATACAAGCACCTAATCATATATTGTTGGAGTGACATCGTGCTGAGTCACAATAAAAATATGGTGGTGAATCCTTTGAGCGGAGTCGTTGGGTACGGCGGGATACAAGCTGCTGCTTTCGTCCTTGTCTTGTTTATCCTGTTGGTCATCATTCTTCGTGCTGGATCTGGAGTTTATTAAGTAGCCACTACCGGCACGACCAAATTCCTTCTTCGGCCCATCACGAGTAGCCGCCCGTGATGGGCACTTTTATGCGCAGTTTAAATAAACGGAGTTACATATGTTTCGTGTCGTATCGGGCGCGTCATCTCGGTCAAGCGCCCGATTTTCCGGTTTCGGCTGCAGAAGGAGACTCCGTGGCCAAAGCAAGACCGGCCCCGAACGTAAATGGCCCACTTTCGAAACGCCATAGAAGCGCTTCAAGAGTGGGCTCGAATAGGGGATGAAGTGCAGCAGCTTATAAGACTTGCTCTTCTTAGAGCGACTTAACCGTCGTTCCCGCCATCAAATCCGTCAGGGCATCCTGAATCGTCGACGCCGGAATGGCGAATCCTATGCCTTGCGCTTCCGAGTTAACCGCCGTGTTAACGCCGATGACTTCGCCTTGGGCATTCAGGAGAGGGCCGCCGGAGTTGCCGGGGTTGATCGATGCGTCGGTCTGCAGAAGGTGCTCGTAATTGTGCTCGGTGCCGTCGTCATCCGTAATCGTGATCGGGCGTTCCTTGGCGCTGAGCACGCCGACGGTCATCGTGTGGTCCAGGCCGTACGGGTTGCCGATCGCGATAACCCAATCCCCGATCTTAGCCGCATCCGAGTCTCCGATCGTCAGGGCGGGGAACTTCGAACCGTCCGGGCTTTCGACCTTAAGCACGGCCAGATCCAGATCCGCGTTCGAGTTCACGACCGTGGCCGTCAGCTGCTCGTCATATCCGGGAACGGTAACCTTAAGCTCCGTCGCGTCGGCGATGACGTGCTCGTTCGTCAGGATATACCCATCCTCGTTAAAAAAGAAGCCGGTTCCCGTGCCCATCAAGACAGGCTCCGCGTTGCTCTGTTCCTGTTGCTGCTGTTGTTGCCGCGGATCCATAAATCCGCCTCGTCCGCCGAAGAGCCAGTTGCCTTGCGAAGCCGTCTCGACTCCGTAATTCTCGATCTCCACGACCGCCGGGTTGGCTTCGTCGAAGACGGACGAGATCTTCTCGTCGACGTTCAGCGATGCCGTCGTAAGGCCTGCGGAGCTCGAATAGGAACTGCTGCCGGAGGCGGCCGATTCGACCACGGAGCTGCCTCCGGTGAACAGGTTCATCCGGTCCGACAGGAAGCTTAGTCCTCCAACGACCAGCGCTCCGGCCAGGAAGGAAGCGAGGATCGGACGAGCCGAGCCTTTCTTCGTACGGCCTTTGCGGCTGCCGCCGCCGCTGCCCGAAGTCCCTGCCGTCTCGGCCGCGTTCAATTCTTCCTCGTAAGACGACTTTAGGCTTGCCACCTGTCTCGACGACTCGTACCGGTAAACGGTTAAGGGTTCATTGCGGTTATCTATTTCATGCTTGCTGTCATTATGTTCATTCATTCGAATCATCCTCCCTTGCTTGCTGTGACTCTATCATGCGCCCCGAACCTAAAACGGAGCTTAAACGAGTCTAAAAGGTTCATAAAAGACAAGGAGGAAGGTTTGGAGGCTGCGATTTCCTTCTAGCGCATCGCGGTAATCTGGCGACAAAATAAAAAAGACAGCTCTAGAGCCGCCTTTGGTTGGAGAAGCGTGGGAGGGATTAGGACTCTTCTTCCGGATCCTCGGTATCTATAATATCGCGTGGCGAGTAGTATTCGAAGTTCAATTTCGAGAAGCCCTTGTCCCATGTAAGTACGGGAGAACCAAGCTCTTTGCTTAACACGCCGAGCTTTATGTCAACGATATCGAGGTTCGTTGTCGCATATTGCGACAAAGCGCGGCGTATCGTGTCTGTGGATTCAATGTTATCCGCTTCAAGCAGCGTCAGTATCTTCCGAGAGATATACTCCCGATCTAGGTTGTACACCTTGGACAAGACGAAAATCATTTCCTCAACAACAGCGTCAGGGAAGTACAGCGTGACCTTTCCATCAGACACCTGCGTTAGCAATGCCCGGGTGTCCTCGTACATCGCACGCAACATTTCTGCTTTCTCTGGCGTCTCAGCGGCGGCAATGTCTCTGTCGCCAACCAAGATTCTCATGCCAATATTGGCATCTGCAATGAACCTTCTCATCGTCGAGCTTCCTCCTAGTCGTCTTGCCGATGCAAGTCATCAGCTATCAACCCCTCTCGGTATTGATCTCTGACGTCCCTGACGTCTACAAGCGGTCGTGTAAAATCTATGTCAAGGCTTCCAAAGGCGTCCCATACGGACTTCTTCTTTACGCCGCGGACAACAACGATCTCATCGATCAATTGTTCTAAAATCTGATCTAATGCCGGCTGATCAACCTCCTTAATACCGAGTAGTTCTCTCAGTGTTACTTGTTCAAATTCGAGCTTATCGCCCTCCCCAATACCGAGTATGTTCCTAACGTTTTTAGGTATCGCAACGACTCCTTTAGCAGACAATCTTCCTGTTTCATATTTAGTCATCATTAACGTGTTCTCCTTAAGCGCGACCTGAAAAGGCACCATAAGGTAGAGAGCTATGGTTTAAGTACAATTGGTCGTGCATCAAAATTTTTAAGTGAGTAAGTTTGATATTCCATTTTTAAGGCGTTCAATCTACTTTCGAAGGTGGATCCGAATGAGCGGCCGTTCCATTCGCCTGATCGTTGAGTTGGTTAACTGGTCTGCTGTCAGCTACCCCTATCTCCGTATCGCTGCATCTCTATTCGGGAAGGTCAATCCCGCAAAGTAAATTCCAACCGCTTCGACTTTTCTTCACCTCCACCTATGTCAATATTATCATCCTATCACACTTTCAATATACTTCATACCAAAATTAAAAGTCAAACATTTTTAAAGGTTAAACACCATCGATGGTTATATCTTTTTTGTTAACAAGCCAGCAAATGAAAACGAGCGGTACCGGGGATCTCCCCCAGTGCCGCTCGCACGCGCCATTAAACAATCTTATAGAAACAGCTTCCGAAGCTCTTCCGCCTTCACTTCCGCTTGAGGCTTGAACGCTTCGGAGCGGGCGTAACGCGCGAGGCTGGTGAGGAACTCCCGCCCCTCCGGAGTCTCCTGCACCTTATCGGCATCGAGCGCGCAGAGGAGCAGCTTGCCGCTGCCCACGCGGCACTCGATCAGGAAACCGAGCTTGTGGTTGCGCTCGAAGTTGTCGATCGTCCGGACGATCGGCTTAAGCTCCGCCGGGAGGCCGTCCAGAATAAACGAGCGGGAATTCGAGACTAGCGACCACCAAGGATACGTGGAGTGCTCTTCGCTCGGGAATTCGGCTAGAGCGGGATGCCCGTTCTCGATCAGCAGGCCCATCGTGCCGATCGGGGCGGGCTTGCCCATGGTCTCGGAGATCGAACGGAACATCGGGTAGCACCAGAAATCGGTGGCGTACGTTCCCTCGATCGAACGCGAAGCGAGCTCCGGCTTCGCCGTCAGCAGGACGTTCTCGCCGCGCTCGAGAAGCCGAAGCACGTCGTCCGTCAGTCCCTCCGCCCAGTGAAGACCCTCGCCCGACAGGGATACTGCCTTCTCCTTAGGATAGATCCACAGATCGTACGTTTTGCGAATGTCCGTGTTCGCCAGCTCCAGAGAGAATACGGCCCTCGTCATCGCCTCGACGGAAGGCAGCTCGAAGCTCAAATCGGCGATGTCCACGTAAGCCTCGCCAACCGGTGCCGACGCAGCCGCCTGCCCGCCTGCCAGCACGGCATCCCCGGCGCGAAGCTCCCACCGTAGCTCAAGCGACGGCAACGGCGTCCCGCGATAATACGCCAGCTCAACATGAGCATCGAAACGCTCGCCAGACTCGTAATTGTACTTGTCGAATCTCGCGAGAAGAACCGCGTCCGAGCAGTACGTTCGCCATTCCTCCGGCGCGACGAGCCCTTTGCTATCCATGAACGCATCCAGGATGCCGACCAGGGCGGTGCCCTGCCCGCTGAAGTCCTGCAGGTCGAGAATTTGGAAGCCCGCCAGCTTCCGGGAGCGGAAGGCCGCCTCCAGCTCTTCCTTGTAGCAAGCCACGGCCAGCTGGCCGGAGCTCTCGAAGTACCGTTCGGCAAGCGCGCCCAGTCCCTTGGCGTCGAGGCGCTCGCGGAACGTCTCCAGGTTGCGCGCTTTCAGAGATCCCGTATATTTCTCGATCTCCGCGAACCGAGGGAACGTGGCATATTGGCCGATCTCGTGCGAGACGACCGGAATTCGCGGAATAAGCTCCTCCTCGGCCGATTCCGCTTGCACCGTGCGGGCCTCGGTACCGTACTGAATCTGAATGGCGCCGCTCTCGCCGGTCCCGGCCCCGGCGCCATCACTCCCGCCAGCCTTAGAAGGGACAATCTGCTCGTCATAATCCTTGCGCGTACCCGGCCGATCCAGCTGCACGTGGCCTTGAGGGGCGTCGCACATCGCGTACGACCCGCGGAACAGGCGGTCCCGGGAGAAGCGAACGCCGGTGTAGAAGTCCTCTTCCTCCAGAATGACGGGGACGAATTGGAAGTTGTTCGAGCCTTGCGTGTACAGGTGCCTGTCGTCGACCGCCTTATAGGCGCGCAGAATCTCGGAGATCCGGCTTTTGCTGCCCCACAGCTCGTTGCCGAGAGACATCATGACGAAGGAAGGATGATTGCCGAAGGCCTTCATCATGGCGAAGCCTTCCTCGATCAGATAGGCTTGTTCGGCCGCGTTATGATTGTCGTACGTTTCGTCCGTGACGGTTCCCCAGAACGGCAGCTCCGGCTCCATATAGATCCCGAGAATATCGGCGGCCTCGAAGGCGGCTTCCGGAGGGCAGCACGTATGGAAGCGGTAATGATTGATTCCGTAAGACTTGGAGATGCCGAGAATGCGCAGCCATTCCTCGATGCTAGTCGGCGCAAACCCGGTCAGCGGAAAAATAAGGCCGTCGTGCTTGCCCCGAAGGAAGGTGCGAGTCCCGTTGATCGAGAATTTGTCCCCGTCGGCCTTGAACTCCCGCAGGCCGACGGTCATCTCGTGCGTATCCAGCGCTTCGCCATCCGCGTCAAGCAACCGAACGGTCAGCTTATACAGGAACGGATTCGCCTCGCTCCATAGTCCGGCGTTTTCCCCCAGAACGAACGTCGCCGTAACCTCTTCGCCGCCTAAAGAGTATTCCTGCGCAGCGACTTCATGATCGTGACCGTTAAAGCAGGAAGCCGAGATGGCCATCCGATCCGCGCCGTCTCCGACAAGCCGGGCCTTCACCAAGAACGACCGATCCGTTACGTTCGGATAGACCTGCACGTCCTGCAGGTACGACTCCCCGTAGAACTGCAGCTCGATCCGTCCCGTAATCCCGTTCCAGTTCGTTTGGGTATCGGGAGAGGTCAGGTGGCCGCCCTTGGTCGGGTAATCGGTGTTGTCGACACGGATCGTAATCGTATGCCGGCCGGGGGAGAGACCTTCCTTCAGCTCGTAGAGATGAGGCGTGCCGAGGCTGTTCCGGGTTCCCGCCGCTTGACCGTCGATCCAGAGGGTGGTGACCCGGGTTCTCTCCAGCAACAGCGCAACGGTTTTGCCGGCCAGCCGCTCGGGAATCTCCACTTCCCTCGAGAACCAAGCCCAGCCCTCGAACTTGTATTCATCCGTTAAGTGGCTGATTTCGACAGCGTCGTTCGGCGCGCCCTTGCGGGCATGCGAAGTCGTTCCGGGCAGCTCCATCGTGTCGCCGTAAGGCAGCTTCAGCCCGCTTTTCCCCCCGTCCAATTGAAGCTTCCACGTTCCCGCCAAATCTATCTTCGTTAGCAATCGATCGTCCTCCGTTCTCTTTTGCGCCAACCTATGATGTCGAATCGTTGTAGTCGCGGTACTCCTGCGGCGTCGTTCCCGTGACTTTCTTGAAGAGATAAGTGAAGTAGGCCGCGGTCTGGAAGCCGACCTGTTCCGCCACCTCGTAGATCTTGACGTTCGGATCGCGAAGCAGGTCCTTCGCCTTGTTCATCCGCGCCTCCTGAACGAAGTCGGAGATCGTCCGGCCGGTCTCCTTCTTAAATAATACGCTGAGATAGCTCGCGTTCAAGTGAAATTGCTCCGCCAGCTGCTTGACCGTCATGTGGTCCTGCAGATGGTCCCCGATATACTCCGCGATGCGGCGGATGAGATTGTGCTGCAGTCCGGGCTCCTCCCGCCGGTTCGCCCGGCCGAAGCGGGCCATGTACTCCAGTACCGCGTCCCGGATCTCCTCGGTTCCCGTGCAGTCGATCAGCCTTTTCCAGATTAGGATGTTCTCGTCGCCGTCCTCCTGCTTCTCGAGGCCGATTTTGCGCGCCAGCTCGCTGATGAGCCCCATGGCGAAAGCCTGAACGTAAGAATAGGAGACCGGCTTCTGCGTCAGCAGCAGATCGAAGGCATGGTTGAACAGCACGATCGCTTTCTCGCCTTCGCCTCTCTCCAGCAGGCGGACGATCTCGGGCACGTCCTCTTCCTTCAAGCGATAATCTTGATAATCCTCCGCCTCTACCCGGTCGAAGTAGAGAATCCGTCCTCCGCCGCCCAGGCGCGCGTTGGCCATCATGTGCTTGATCTCCTTGTAGAGCAGGGGAACCTCTTCCCAGTCGTAGCATTCGCGACTCACGCCGATCGTCACGGAAGCGTCGTACTGCTCCCGGATGACTTCCTGCACGAACTGAAGCTGCTTCTCCATTCTCGCACGGTCGCTAGGCTCCGCATTCAGGTGGAGGACAGCCGCCTCGTCCGCTCCCGTCTTGCCGATATACGTTCCTTCCCGGCCGGACAAGCCGATCTTGACGGTCTTCAGAAGGCCGTCGGCCAGGAGGATCCGCCGGCGGGCATCCGGCGCCCCGGTCAGATCGAGCCGGTCGTACCCGATCAGGAACATCCGGATATGCTCAACGCCTAAGGGAAGGTCGAGCAGCCGGCTCCACGACTCCATAAGCGCCGCGTCATGCGCGCGGCCTTCGATCAGTTCGTTCACGAACCGATCCTGAACGACGTCCAGACTGCCGGTTACTTTCTCCTTGAGCAAGGTCGTCTCCCGTTCGATCTGGTTGCGCTTCTCGATCGTCGTTCGGAACGAGGCGAGCTTCTCCTCGATCTCTTCCGTCTTGATCGGCTTGAGCACGTAAGCCTTCGCCCCGAGATGGATCGCCTCCTGGACGAATTCGAACTCGTCGTAGCCGCTGATCATGAGCGTAAGAAGAGATTGCAGGCGGGGAAAATCCGACTTGCACCTCGCCAGCAGCTCGATCCCGGTCATCCCGGGCATGGAGACGTCGGTAATCAGAACGTCGATCTTCTTATCGGCCAGGATGGCGAGCGCGTCGTCGCCGGATTCCGCCGTATAGGGTACCTCGTAGCCCAACCGGCTCCAGTCCACGTGCCTAAGAAGTCCTTGGATGTGCAGCGGTTCGTCGTCGACGATTAATGCCTGTATCATGTGCCTTCACCTCGTTTGATCTCCGGGCGCTCCTCGCAGACGGGGATGCGGATCGAGACCGCCGTTCCTTCGTCCCAGACGCTGTCGACGGCAAGGCGACCCTCCGGTCCGAAATAAAGCCGCAGTCTCTCGCGGATGTTATTCATGCCGTAGCCGTTGTTTTTCCCCTCGTAGCTGCCGTTCCGTACCTTATCGAGCACCTCGGGCTTGATGCCTTTGCCGTTGTCGGACACGCGGAAATGCACCGAATCCTCTTCTCGCCGGACGGAGATTCGAATGAAGGCGTTCGGACGGTTCGTAATGCCGCCGTGCAGATAGCAATTCTCCACGATCGGCTGCAGCAGAAGCTTGATCGTATAGAGCTCCAGCGCCTCCTCTTCGATATCCCATTCCACGCTCACTCTTCCGGGATAGCGAAGCTGCTGAATCTCCAGATAGGCCTTCAAATGCTCGACTTCGTCCTTGATCCGCGTCACGTTAACCCGATTGTTCAAAGCCAGCCTGTAGAACGTCGTCAAGGCGTCGATCGTGCGCAGCTGCATGTCGTCCTGCAAATCCATCGCGCGCCAGCGGATCAGGCTGAGGGAATTATAAATAAAGTGCGGATTGATCTGGGCCTGAAGCGCTTGGAACGACTGCTCCTTCTCCTTGAGGTTCGCCTGCGTGTTCTCCTCGACAAGCCGCCCCAGCCGGCCGGACATCGAGTTGAACAGCACCTCCAGCTCGCCCAGCTCGTCGTTGTCCCGGTTCTTGACCGTGACCTCGAACACCCCGTGCGAGATATCGGTCATGCGGTTGCCCAGCTTGCGGATCCGCCACACGACGTTCTTCAGCACGGCCATGATGACGAAGACGGAGATGAAGAGGAAAAAAGCGATGCTGGCGCCGACGGTGTAATAGATGTGCTTGGACTGCTTCTCCATCTGGTCGATATGCACGAGCGCCGCGATCGACCAATTGTCGCTGAGCTTCTGGACGATCAGAACCTTCCCGCCGATCGGGGTGCTCACCTTGTTCTGGTGCTTCCAGTAAGGCTGCAGGGAAGAGCTGGAGAGCCGGTCCCCGATCTCGGACGATTCGGAGGACGCGATGATGCGTTCGTTCTTGTCGACGATGTACATGTCCCCGGCGCCGCTGAACGGATGGTTGAACGGCTCCGCGAACACGTCGTTGTAATCCAGCAGAAGATACACGAGTCCGTAGGAACGGCCGTAGCCGTCGATGATCTTGCTGGAGACGATCAGCTTCCGCGGGTCGTTCTGCGCGTTGGTCCAGCTCAAGATGTCATGCGAGGCCATCGTCTGCTCGAACCATTCGCTCTCCTTGATCCCGGCCAGCATCCGGTCCTCCGGCTTCCATAGGAGGCCGCCGTCCTGCACCAGATTGCCGTTCGTATGATAAATGCGGAAGTCTTCGATCCCCGGCAGGTACTTCGCGGTGAGCAGGAACGAACGATCGACGTAATTGACCGTCTCCAACTGCTCGACCATGTCCGCGTAGTCCCGGGACAGACGGGAGATGAGCTCCCCGTCGGTCGCGGTTCGCGTCGCCAGAAGATCGTAGCTCTGCTTCCGGAACTCGATGCTCTGCGCGGTCTGGCGAACCGCTTCCTTGATGGTAAGCAGGTAATTCTCCCGAACGCTGTGGAAGGTCAGGAAGCCCGCGCCCACGGCGAGAAGGACGGTGGGAATGAAGACGATCAGCCCGTAGAACAGCACGATTTTGCCGCGCAGGTGCATGGACCTCGTTCCCCGCAGAATCCATCTCTCCAGCGTTTGTTTGACGTTCACCGCTTCTCCCCCGTCCCGATGTCGCGCGGCCGCCGCCGAACGGCAAAGGGAGCAACCCGAAGGCTGCTCCTGCTCCGCTTAGAATTCCCCGTTGGCCGCCACGTCCGCTTGGTACGTCTCCAGCCATTCTTGCTTCATTTCGCTCCAGTGGGCGCGTTTCTCCAGAGCGTCCCGGAACGCCTTCCAGGTCGACTCGAATGCCGCGTCGTCCTTGGCCATCAGGAACTTCGCCCGGAATTCCTTGCGGATGTTCTCGAGCTCCGGAGCGTATTTCTCCCATACGCCGCCTTCCTTCGGAGTGAGCAGGTCGTAGTTGTGGGCCGCGCGCACGCCGCCCATCTGGCCGACCGCCGCCGTGAACTGCTGAGACTTGGCCGCGCCCGCCAGCTCGACCTCGTTGTTCCACCAAGGATACCAGGCGTTGTTGTAGGAAGAGGTCATGTACAGCTCCGGCGTTACCTTGGCCTTCGAGGCTTGGTCGCCCGAATTGCGAAGTTGCTTATAATTATCGTCGATGTAGTTCCACTTTCCAAGCGGCTGATCGACCCAATCCCAATATAGGCCCGCAGGACCTTCGTTGACGACCTGCTGCATCTCCGGCTTCGGCGAGAGCGTGTAGTCGAAGAATTTCAGAATGGCCTCGAGGTTCTTCGTGTTCTTGCTGATGTAGACGTCGTAGCCCGGATACGGGTTGACGACTTGGTTCGTGCCGACTTGCTCGACGCCCGGAACCTGCGGATACGGAATGACGTCGTAGTACCAACCGGTCTCGGTCGGGCCGTCCAGCGTCTCCCAGAGGGAGGCGTCCATGTTGAAGAAGCTGCCGACGTTAAGGGCCACGCGTCCGGACTTGTTCTTCTCCTTGTAGCGCTCCTTCTTGTCGGTCACGACTTCCGGATCGATCAGCTGTTCGCGGTACATTTTGTTCATCCACTGGTAGGCGGCCTTGTACTGCGGATCGTCGAAGGCGAAGACGAACTCGTCTCCCTTCTTTGCGACGCCCGATCCGGATGTCGACACGCCGAATGCGGTCAAGATCGCGTTCTCGTCGTTCCAGCCGGCCGTATCGTTCGTGTCCATCAGGAACGACATCGGAAGAAGGGACTTGCCGGAAACGTCCTTCTGCTCGGCGGCTTTCTTCAGGTAGGTCTCGACGCCCTCGATCGTCTTCAGATCGTCCTTCGTCATGCCGACCTGCTCCAGGACGTCCGTGCGAACGACCCAGGAGAGGGAGGACCAGCCCGGCCACGGATCGTCCGGGTTCTGGTCGAACCAGGTCGGAATGGACCAGATATGGCCGTCCTTATCCTTCATGCGCTCGAGGTATTGCTTCGGAATCGATGCGAGTCCCGGGTACTTATCCGGCATGTCGAAGTATTGCTCGAGAGACAGGATTTGATTGGAGCGGTTCATCGCGCTCTTGACCGTGTCGTTGCGGCCGAAGATCGCGGCATCCTTGAAGCCGCCCGTATTGATCTTCAGGTTCAGGGCCGTCAGGGCATCGCCTTGGGTTGCTTCCAGCTTCACCTCGACGCCAGGCTCATTCTCCTTCCAGTACTTCTGAACCAGGCTGTCGTTGTTGATCGTCGCCGTCCAGCCCAGCCATAGATCGAAAGCCAGCGGTCCGGAGGAATTGCCCGACGGCGCGGCTGGAGTGCCGGAAGCCTCGGAACCGGAATGGCTTGCCTCGTTGGAATTGCCCGAACCGGAGCAGCCTGCCGTTACGGCCAGAACGGCTGCCAGCGATAGGGCGGCCCACCCTTTTCTTCTGTTGATGGAGCTCATCGATAACTCCCCTGTCTGTTAGAGATTTTGGTATAGGAACAATTGCGTATACCCCATATGGAGACTTGCAAGTCAGCCTTTCACCGAGCCGATCAGCACGCCCTTCACGAAGTACTTCTGGAGGAAAGGATAGATGCACAGGATCGGAATCGAGCTGACCATGACGACGGCCATCTTGATGGACATCAGCGTGATATTGGCCATCTCGGAGCTTCTCGCCAGCGCTTCCTGGTTCGTGTTCGAACCTAGTACCGCCGACAGATCGCTAGCCGACAGCAGCTGCTGAAGGAACGTCTGGACCGGGATCAGGGACTGATCGGTGACGTAGAAGCTGCCCGCGAACCAGTCGTTCCAGTGGCCGACAGCCGTGAACAAGCCCAGAGCGGCGAGCATCGGCTTCGAGAGCGGGATGACGATCTGCAGCAGGGCGCGGACCGGGCCGGCTCCGTCCAGCTCGGCGGCCTCGATAAGCGCCTCCGGGATGCCTTGAATGAACTTCAGCATGACGAACATGTTCCAAGCCGAGAACAATCCCGGGAAAATGTATACCCAGAACGTATTGAGCAAGCCTAAATCGTTGAGCTGAATGTAGAAGGGGATAAGGCCCCCGTTGAACAGCATCGTGATCAGGATGTAGCCGAGAATCGTTCCCCGCAGCGGAAGCTTCTTGTACGACAGGCCGTACGCAGCCAGCAGGGTGACGAACAGGCCTCCGATCGTGCCGAGGACCGTTCTTCCGATCGTAATGAGATAAGAGTGCCGGATGACCTCGTTGCCGAGCACGATCTCGTAATTGATCGTCGTGAACGAACGCGGCCAGATATAGACTCCGCCCTTGGCCGCATCGGCGCCCTCGTTAAGCGAGATGGCGAGCATGTAGAGGAACGGGTAGATGACGCTTAGACACAACAGAGACAGGACGGCGATCACGACGGGGTAGGCGATTTTCTCCATTCGGGTTCTTTTCATACAATCACCATAGTCCTTCGCCGTTCAGTTTGCGGGACAGCTGGTTCGTCGCAAGGACAAGCACCAGGCCGATCACGGAAGAGAGCAGGCCGACGGCGGTCGACATCCCGAAGTAGCCTTGCTGCAGGCCGCTGCGAAGCACGTACGTATCCAGGACGTCCGATACTTGCATGTTGGCCGAGTTCATGAGCGGGTAAATCTGATCCATGCCAACGGTGATCAAGCTCGGGATGCTCAGGATCAGCACGATCGAGATCGTCGGCATGATGCCCGGAAGCGTAATGTGCCGGATCTGCGCGAGCTTCCCGGCTCCCTCGACCTTCGCGGCCTCGTAGAGCTGCGGATCGATCGTAGTGATGGCCGCCAGGTACAGAATCGTGTTCCAGCCGGTCTCCTTCCAGAGCCCGCTGCCGACGACGATCGGACGGAACCACTCGGTCGATCCCAGGAAGAAGATCGGTTCCCCGCCCGCCTTGGCGATCAATTGGTTGACCATTCCGCCGTCCAGCGTAAGGAACGATTGGAGCATATAAGCCACGACGATCCAGGAGAAGAAGTGGGGCAGATAGCTGACCGACTGCACGAATCTCTTGAACTTGGAGTGGGCGACTTCGTTAATGAGCAGAGCCAGAAGGATAGGCGCCGGAAAACCGAAAATAAATTTTAACACAGAAATGTACAGCGTGTTCTCCACGACCGTCCAGAATTGGGGTTCCCGAAGGAACGAGAAATTGTCGAACCCGACCCACGGGCTGTCCCAGATGGACGTGCCGATCCGGAAGTCGCGGAACGCGACGACGATTCCCGCCATCGGAACGTAGCTGAACAGAAACAACAGAACGACGCCGGGCAGGATCATGAGATACTGCCAACGATGCTTATAGAGCTTTGCGTACATGAGCCATCCTCCTCGTATTCCCATGATAACGAGGATAAGAAAGCGCATCCATGAGACGATGATTGGATTTCTTTCGTTTTGATTTGTTGTTGCGATTGTTTTGGGGGGATCTTAAGCGGATGGGGCGTAACGAGCGATAGGGGAGGGGCAGAAAGTGGGGAAGAGAAAACGGAAGAGAAAGGACAAGGGGCGAATAGGGGGGACTGTGGAGTTACTTTCCCTTGCCTTACCCCTTACGGACACACAGTCCGTTAGAACGCCTTAATAGCTCTCCTCGAATTGTAATGGACATAGGAAGCCCTTAGAACGGCGAGAACGTCCTGCCGTGGCCGCTTCGGGCTTCTTACGGACGGAATGTCCGTTACAATCCTAAAACGCGATAAATCGGCATTTAAGAGTCGCAGATGTCCGTTAGCCGAAGCGGGCTGCCGCGGATAGTAAAATCGCGGCCCGGGGCCGCGATACGGGGAAACTTCTTAGTGAAACTGAACGTCGATGCGCCGCTTCGAGTCGCCTTTCAGCTTCGGCATGCGAACCTCCAGCACGCCGTTCTTGTAACTCGCTTGAACGCCTTCCGACGAGACGCTCGTCGGCAACGCAACCTGCCGGTGGAACCGGCCGACGAAGCGCTCCTGACGGTGCATGTTCTCGTCCTTCACTTCGTTCGTCCGGTTTAACGTGCCACTGATGGTGAGCATGTCCCGGTCGACATCGATGTTGACGTCTTCCTTCTTCTCAAGACCCGGAATGTCGCAGGAAGCGACCACTTCGGTTTCGGTCTCGTACACGTCGACGTTCAGGTGCCCGAAGCCGCGGAGAGCGCCCGGCTTGAAGAGCGAAGTCTCGTCCGAGAAGAAACGGTCCCATTCTTTTCTGAAGTGATCGAGATGACGGAACGGTTCGTAGGGAACCAACGCCATGATCTTCTCCTCCTCGTAAAGGTTGTACGAGTATAAAGATTGCCCGAAGGAGGACGGAGCTATTCAGCGGAGCTTTCCGGGGGCGCTTCATGCTCATTGCCGATTGCCAAGCGCCTCTATTAAAGGTATTTTTATATCAATGGAAATCGGGTCGAGGGGAGGCCATCCCCACCCTCTGAAGCGACTAAATCGGAATGGCGGTCGGTACGAATATGTCGGTGAATATAAGAGATATAGCCAAAGCCGCCGGGGTATCGGTGTCAACGGTATCCAAGGCGCTTAACGGGTATTCGTCGGTCAACGAGGCGACGCGGGCGAAGGTGCTTCGGATCGTCGAGGAGCTGCGGTACGAGCCCAACGCGGCGGCGCGGGCGCTTGTCGGGCAGCGCTCGATGACGCTGGGCGTCTTCTTGACGACGGGGCTCGCGCATCCGTTCTTCGGAAGCCTGCTCGGCGGGGTCGACCGGGCGCTGCAGGAGAAGGGCTACGATCTGATCTATCTGGCGCAAGCCCAGATCGGCCCGGAGTACAGCTTGGTGCGCCACTGCCGGACTCGCAACGTGGAGGGCGTTCTGGTGTTCGGCTTCCAGGAGACGGACCGGAACTTCTCGGAGCTGGTGGAGGCTGATCTTCCCGCGGTGTTCATCGATCTGGACATCAAGGGCAGCCGCATCGGGATGGTTACCTCCGACAACGCGGAAGCGACCCGCGAGGCCGTCGGGCATCTGCATGCGTTGGGCCATCGGCGGATCGCTTACCTTGCGGGCCTTAAAGGCTCCTATGTCGAGAAGCACCGGAAGCGGGGCTTCCGTCAAGGGCTCGCGGACCATGGTTTGGCCGATTACCCTGACTATGCTGTCGGGGACGATTTTACTCAGTCGAGCGGGTACGAAGCGATGAACCGGCTCCTCGCCCTCGAGGAACGGCCCACCGCGGTCGTCTGCTGTTCCGACCTCAGCGCTCTCGGGGCGATGGATGCGGCCTCGGAGCGCGGGCTTGCGATCCCGGACGATATCTCCATCGTCGGCTTCGACGATATCGAAGCCGCCCGGGGAATGCGTCCGGCACTCACTACCATCCGGCAGGATATGCCGAGGATGGGCTACGAAGCGGTGACGCTGCTCGACCGCCTCATCACCGAAGAGCCGGAGCCCGCGTCCGAGGCGGAGAAGCAAGTCGTCCTTCCGACGGAGTGGGTGTCCCGCGATTCGTGCGGGCCGGCTCCGGGCGCGGAATAGCCCGGCCTAAACTTGGCTCCATGTTATATTGATAACTTATTGTCTTCAGTAACCGAGATGCCCGATCAAAGGTAAACCCCAGCCTAGTTACCCGGGCTGGGGTCTTCCTACTTAATTCTCCTCGCGAAGCGAATCGATCAGGTTTGTCTTGGCAAGGCGGCGAAGAGGCCCTTGCACGGAGAATAACCCGACGACGAAAGCGGCAGCGCAAGCGATAAGCGAACCATCCCACGGGAACTGGAAGGGCATTCCTTGCAGTTCCGTGAGCTGCATGTACAGGAAGTAGCAGAGGCCGATTCCGAGAACGAGTCCCCAGAAGGCGCCGAGAAGGCCGAACCAGACTCCCTCCAGAGTCGCCATTCTCTTCAGCTGTCCCATCGTCATGCCGACCGCTTGCAGCAGCCCGAATTCGCGGCGGCGAAGCAGCAGGTTCGTCTGAACCGTATTGAGGATATTCAAGCTTCCGATAAGCCCGATGACGGTAAGGAAGCCGTAAATGAAGATCTGCATCTGAAGGGTGAACTGCCGCTGCTCCTTCTGATCGGCGGCCGTATCAACCAGGTAGGCGCCCGGTGTCGAATCAACCAGCTGCTGCAGCGCTTCGCGAACGGGGCCGTCGTCCGACCCGTCTTCCATGGCGACGTCGATGCCGTACCGGGCCAAGTCGGCGGGCGAAGCCGCCTTGTCGCTAAGAACCAGATCGTCGTACAGATCGGCCGGGGCCATCACTCGGGCATAGTTATCCGTATAGATCGATCCGAACGGCGACTGCGAGAGAATGCCCCCGATCGTCACTTCGCGGAACAGAGCCTTATCGGCGTCGCCTTCCGAACCGCCTATGCCGGACGACATGTCCAGAAGCAGCTTATCCCCGACCTTGTACTTCGTCATGTCCAGAATCGTCTTTTTCCTCGTGTCCGGATCCATAGGCTTGACCGTCTGCACGAGCAGAACCCCGTTCATCGCCTTCAGCTTCTCCGGATCGGCCGTTCCGTCCGTCAGATAAGCCGCCGCCTCTCTCAGGCGGGAATCGTCATACTTCGACACCTCCATATTCACCAGGCTGTAATCGGTCTCGTCCTTAGTCGACTCCGTATATTGGATACGCGATATGTTCAAGAATTGCTCGTTGACCAGCTTCCTGGGAACCCAGGCGGTGGTCCCGAAGGTGTTGTACCTTCCGTAGACGCCGCGCACGCCCGGCAGGTCCTCGAGCTTGCCGATCTGCTCTTCGGAGAGGAAATCGGCTTTCTCGCCTTCCGTATTCCCTTGGGACGACATCGTTACCGAGAATGCGATCCGTTCTTCGTCGTTAGAGCCCGAAGTGAGCGAGAACATCTCTTGGGTGAAGTAATGGAACACGATAAACAACGTCACGCTGATAATAACCGAGAAGCTCGTAATGCGGAACTTGCTGCGGTTGCGGCGAATGTTCTTGGCGGCCATGTTGCCCCCGACGCCGATCGCTTGGAGCGGGGACGGGATTCGGAAGCGGCGGTACGATTCCCGCACGATGCTTCCCGCGCCCCGCACCGCTTCGACCGGCGAGACGGAAGCGGCTTTGCGCGCGGGGAGCCAAGCGGCCAGATAGACCGAGAGGAGCCCGATAACCACGCTGCCGGCCATGATCCACGTATGCCAGTTCAATTCGAATTGCTCCAGCGACAGGATGCGGAATCCGGCCTCGACCATCAGCGTGATGATCAGCCATAGCACGCCCCATCCGCATAACAGGCCGAGCGGAATGCCGACCGCCGCAAGAGTCGTCGCCTCGCGGAACACGAGCCCGCGAATCTGCGACGGCGTGGCTCCGAGCGTACGGAGCAGCCCGAATTGACGGATTCTCTCTAGAACGGAGATGTGGAAAATATTATAAATAACGGCGGCCGTCGACAGAACGACAAGGCCGATCAACGTTCCGAAGATGACGAGCAGGACCTGGTTGAAGTTGTCGTCCGGCGATTCTCCCATATAGGCGAGCACCAGATTGTTCGGGCTGAATTGTTCCCGCGCCAGTTCCCGGAACGAGTCCAGGTTGTCGCTGATATCGACGCCTGGCTTCAAGGTGGCGAATAAATCCAGTTCCCCGGTTGACGAACCCACCTCGCTATTCAAAGTAAAGGCGGAGGACTCGAGGTTCAGCTGGTTGATCCTCGTGTTGATCAAGAGCCCGGATACGATGTACTCATGAGGCTGCCCGTCCGGTCCGTTCAGCGTCGTCGTCTCTCCAAGCTTCGGTTCCCCCGGCAGGTAAGGAAGGATCCATTCCTCCACGATAATCTCGCCGGACGACTTCGGCCACTGTCCGGAAGCCAGATGCAGAGGCACCAATTGGAACAAATCCGCGTTGACCTCGTTCAGGGTCAGCTTGATGGAGTCCCGGAGCTCCATCTCCTTGCTCTCCTTCATAACGCCCGTTTTGTCGACGAGGACATTATTCGTTATTTCTTTATACAATCCGCTGTCTGTCTTGCTGTAAGCGAAGTGATAGGATCCGCTGTTATAGACTGCTTCCTTCAACAAGTTATCCTTGATGCTCATGCCCATGGTCCCGATTGCGCTGATAAGCGCTACCGAGAGAATGATGCCGATTACCGTCAGAATCGAGCGCTTGCGCTGCTGCTTCAGATAGCGCCCGGCGAGCGCGCCGTAGCCCTTCATGCCCGATTCCCCCCGCGAGTGTCGCTGACGAGGCGGCCGTCCTGCATGCGCAGCACGCGGTCCGCTTCGGCGGCGATGTTCATGTCG
>Ga0065721_10004978_pt1 | contig 18741 bp, 13 predicted proteins | sample Mesricmetagenome_FD_59108 | JGI IMG/M metagenome (GOLD analysis project Ga0065721, IMG submission 59108) | Mesophilic microbial community from rice straw/compost enrichment Sample: eDNA_1 v2 (version 2) | ecosystem: Engineered > Solid waste > Grass > Composting > Bioreactor | place: USA: Davis... | reverse complement strand
GACGCCCGTGAGCCAGTTCTGCGCCGGGAACGGCGCGATCCTCCCCGCCTCGAGCTCGCGCATGGCCCGGTTCGGGATGCCGCGCGCGAGCCGTCCGCTCATCGCACGGGTGAGGCGCGTGTCGGTGTCGGCCGCCCCGGCGATCGCCGCGCGATGCCCGGGCGTGGCCGCCGACTGGCGCGTCCGCAGGAACGCCGTGCCCACCTGCACACCCTCCGCGCCGAGTGCGAACGCCGCCGCGACGCCGCGGCGATCGGCGATGCCGCCGGCCGCGATGACCGGAGCCGACACGGCATCGACCACCTGGGGGACGAGGGCGAACGTGCCCACCAGCGAGTCGGCCGGCTCGCGCAGGAACGAGACGCGGTGACCCCCCGCCTCCGAGCCCGTCGCCACGATCGCATCGACGCCCGCCTCATCCAGCGCCCGCGCCTCGGCCACGGAGGTGGCGGTGCCGATCACGGCGATCCCGCGCTCACGGGCGCGCGAGAGCAGCGCGGCGTCCGGGACGCCGAAGACCACGCTGAGCACGTCGGGACGGGCGGCGAGCACGGCGTCGATCTGCGCCTCGACCGGCGGCACGAAGCTCTCCGGCGCGGCGGGCACGGACACCCCCGCCGCCTCGAACAGCGGACGCGCGGCATCCGCGTACGGTTCCAGGTCGATGTCGTCGGGGGTGATCTCGTCTCCGCGTGGCATCCACAGGTTCACCGCGACGGGGCGCGGCGTCGCCGCGCGCAGGGCGGCGACGGTTTCGGCGATGCGCGCGGGGGCGTAGCCGTAGAGCCCGAACGAGCCGAGGCCTCCGCCGTCGCTCACCGCCGCCGTCAGCGCGATCGACGACAGGCCGCCGAAGGGACCGAGGACGATCGGCAGCTCGATTCCCAGGAGATGCGTCAGGCGGTTCATCGTCCCAGGGTGCCACGGTCGGCCACCGGGTCGCTCCGCGCTCCCCCGGCGGTTCCGCACGCTTCGCGGAACGAGCCGACGGATGCCGCCGACTCAGGCCGGGTCGGGCCCGTCGAGCGGCCGCAGCAGACGGTCGAGGAAGCGTCGCGTGCGTTCCTTCTCGGGACGCGTGAACAGGGTCGCGGGAGCCCCGCGCTCGACGATGACGCCCTCGTCGAAGAACAGCACCTCGTCGGCGACCTCTCGCGCGAAGCCGAGCTCGTGCGTGACGATGACCATCGTCCAGCCCTCGTTCGCGAGCTCGCGCAGCACCTTGAGCACCTCGCCGACCAGCTCGGGGTCGAGAGCGCTGGTCGGCTCGTCGAAGAGCAGAAGGTCGGGCTCCAGGGCGAGGGCGCGCACGATCCCGACGCGCTGCTGCTGGCCGCCCGACAGCTCCGACGGGTAGGCGTCGCGCTTCTCGGCGAGGCCGACCCGGGCGAGAAGACGCTCGGCCGTGGTGATCGCCTCGGCTCGGGAGACGCCGTGCGCCTGCACGGGCCCCTCGATGACGTTCTGGATCACGGTCAGGTGGGGGAAGAGGTTGTGGTGCTGGAAGACCATCGCCGATCGGTCGCGCAGCGCCGCCCGGTCGGTCTTGGCGACCTTGCCCGCGAAGTCGACGCGCGGGCCGTCGGCGAAAGCGACGACACCGGCATCCGGTGTCTCGAGACCGTTGAGGCAGCGCAGCACCGTGGTCTTGCCCGACCCGGACGGCCCGATGAGCACCAGGACGTCGCCGCGGCGCACCTCGAGATCGACGCCGTCGAGGACGCGGTTCGTCCCGAAGCTCTTCTGCAGCCCCGTGACCTGCAGCAGGGGGGTCTCAGTGGGCGACATGATGGTCCAACCTCTTCTCGAGGGCGTTCTGCCCGAACGACAGCACGAGGCAGAAGAGCCAGTAGATGAGCGCCGCCTCGAGGTAGACGGCCATGAATTCGTACGAGAACGCCGCGATGTTCTGCGCCTGGCGGAACAGCTCGGAGACGAGGATGAGGGATGCCAGCGAGCTGTCCTTCACGAGCGAGATGAACGTGTTCGACAGCGGCGGCACCGACACCCGGGCGGCCTGCGGGAGGATGATGCGCGTCAGTGTCTTGCGCGGCGAGAGTCCCACGGTGTGGGCGGCCTCCCACTGCCCGCGCGGGACGGACAGGATCGCGGCGCGGATGACCTCGGCGGCGTATCCCCCGACGTTGAGCGAGAAGGCGATCACGGCCGCGGGGAACGGGTCGATCACGACGCCGACGGCGGGCAGCCCGTAGAAGATCACGAACAGCTGCACCAGCAGCGGCGTGCCGCGGATGATCGAGATGTAGAAGCGCGCGAAGCCCGACAGCACGACGTTCGGCGACAGGCGCAGCAGAGCCATGAGCAGCGCGATCACGAGACCGATCGCGAACGAGGCCAACGACAGCGGGATGGTGCCCGTGATCCCGGCCAGCAGCATCGGCCAGAACGAGTCGAGCAACAGCGTCCACAGGTCGTTCATGGGCCTCCTTTCCTTCGCGGACCTCCGCCCGCACGATCGACGCGGAGCGCGAAAGGCTCCCGCTCATGCGCGGATCGTCCGCCCCCACGCTAGAGGTGCGGGGCGGACGATCCGCGGGGCTTTACAGCGACGTCTTACTGGGTGACGTCGGAGCCGAAGTACTTCTCGCTGATCTGGGTCAGGGTGCCGTCGGCGCGGAGCTCCTCGAGCGCCGAGTCCACGGCATCCGCGAGGGCGTCCTGCCCCTTCTTGAACGCGAAGGCGCTCTCGGAGGTGTCCTCGGTCTCGGCGGCGATCTTCAGGCCCGTCGGGCTGTTGGTCTTCTCGTAGTCGAGGTAGGTGAGCTGGTCGTTGATCGTGGCATCCACGCGGCCCTGCTTGAGGAGGGCGACCGCCTGGGCCCAGCCCTCGACGGCCTCGACCTGAGCGCCGCTGGAGGTCGCGAGCTCGTACCAGTTGCTCGTGAGCGACTGCGCCGTGGTCTTGCCCGACAGGTCGGCGAAGCTCGAGATGGAGTCATCGCCCTCGGTCGTCACGACGACGCCGCGCGAGACGGTGTAGGGCGTGCTGAAGGTGTACTTCTCCTGGCGCTCGGGGTTGATCGACACCTGGTTCGCGACGACGTCGAAGCGTCCCGCGTCGAGGCCCGCGAAGATGGCATCCCACTGGGTCTCCTGGAACTTCACCTGCAGACCGAGCTTGTCGGCGACGGCCTTGGCGATCTCGACGTCGAAGCCGGTGAGCTCGCCCGCGCCCTCGTGGTACGAGAAGGGGCGGTAGGTGCCCTCGGTGGCGACGGTGAGGGTGCCGCCCGAGACCAGGCCGTACTCCGAACCGGCGTCGGAGGAGGCGCCCGAGGTGGCTCCGCCGCTGCAGGCGGTCAGCGCGAGGGCACTCAGGCCCAGGGTGGCGGCGAGGACGGTCAGACGACGACGGGGCATAGCTGTTCCAGACATGTGTGATCGGGGGCGGGTCGCGATGCGCGACCCTCCAGCACAACACGTCGTTGCGCAATCGTCTTCCCGGATGACGCTGTGTTGCACGTCCGTGCAGACGTGGGGCCCTGGGCACCGCCTCCGGGAACGCGAAAGCCCCGCCGGCGCAGAGCGCACACGACGGGGCTTCCGGTGACGAACGTCAGACGATGGCGTTGACGTCCAGGGGGATGCCGGGACCGAAGGTGGTCGAGACGGCGCCCTTCTGGATGTAACGGCCCTTCGAGCTGGACGGCTTGAGGCGGACGATCTCCTCGAGCGCAGCCTTCAGGTTCTCGTCGAGCTGCTCGGCCGAGAACGAGGCCTTGCCGACGACGAAGTGCACGTTGGCGTGCTTGTCGACGCGGAACTCGATCTTTCCGCCCTTGATCTCCTCGACGGCCTTGGCCGGGTTGGGGGTCACGGTGCCGGTCTTGGGGTTCGGCATGAGGCCGCGGGGTCCGAGGACCTTACCGAGGCGACCGACCTGGCCCATGAGCTCGGGGGTGGCGACGGCCGCGTCGAACGCGGTGTATCCGCCGGCGACCTTCTCGATGAGCTCGGTGCCACCGACCTCGTCGGCGCCGGCGGCGAGGGCCGCCTCGGCCGCGGGGCCGTTGGCGAAGACGATGACGCGGGCGGTCTTACCCGTGCCGTGGGGCAGGATGACCGTGCCGCGGACCATCTGGTCGGCCTTGCGGGGGTCGACCGAGAGCTTCAGCGCGACCTCGACGGTCGAGTCGAACTTCTTCGAGCCGGTCTCCTTCGCCAGGGCGACGGCCTCGGCGGGGGTGTAGAACGTGTCGGCCGCGATCTTCTCAGCAGCGGCGCGGAATGCCTTGGACTTGGTAGCCATTGTTATCTCCCTCAGTCCTCGACCGTGATGCCCATGGAACGGGCGGTGCCGGCGATGATCTTCGAGGCGGCCTCGATGTCGTTCGCGTTCAGGTCGGGCTGCTTCGTGGTGGCGATCTCGCGGACCTGCTCCTTGGTCAGCTTGCCGACCTTGGTGGTGTGCGGGGTGGGCGAACCCTTCGCGAGGCCGGCGGCCTTCTTGATGAGCTCTGCAGCCGGGGGCGTCTTCAGGATGAACGTGAAGCTGCGGTCCTCGTAGACGGTGATCTCGACGGGGATGACGTTGCCGCGCTGGGCCTCGGTCGCCGCGTTGTACGCCTTGCAGAACTCCATGATGTTGACGCCGTGCTGACCGAGCGCCGGACCGATCGGCGGCGCGGGGTTGGCCGCACCCGCCTTGATCTGGAGCTTGATCAGGCCGGTCACCTTCTTCTTGGGTGCCATATCCTTTTCCTCTCTCGAGCGGGACCCTCGCGGGTCCCTCTCTCCCGCGACCCGGCGGTTCCGGGCAGCGGTCGTCGCGCGCGCGGGCGCACGCAACCTCCTCATCATACGCGATGCCGGCCGCCCCGGCATCCCGCGCCCTCGCTCCCCGACGCGCCCTCGCCGAACGTCCTTCGTGGCGAGTCGAGCGCGCACGAACGGCGAACGCCCCGCCGGACGGAACCGGGCGGGGCGTTCGCGAAGACGCGCAGAGCGCGCGTCAGATCATCTTGGTGACCTGGTCGAACGACAGCTCGACGGGGGTCTCGCGCTCGAAGAGGGAGACGAGCACGGTGAGCTTGCCGCTCTCGGGCTTGATCTCGCTGATCGTGCCGGGAAGACCCGCGAACGAGCCCTCCTTGATCGTGATCGTCTCGCCGGCCTCGAAGTCCACCTCGGCGGGGATGACGCGCTGCGCGGCCGGGGCGCCCTTGGCGGCTCCGGACTTGGCGGGAGCGGACTCCTTGACCTCGACCAGGCTCTTCAGCATGTTGAAGGCCTCTTCGAAGCGCAGCGGGGTCGGGTTGTGGGCGTTGCCCACGAAGCCGGTGACACCCGGGGTGTGACGCACGACCGACCAGGTGTCTTCGTTGAGGTCCATGCGCACCAGCACGTAGCCGGGGATGCGCACGCGGTTGACCATCTTGCGCTGGCCGTTCTTGATCTCGACGACGTCCTCCATGGGGACCTCGACCTGGTAGATGTCGTCCTCGACCTCGAGCGTCGACTTGCGCTGCTCGATGTTGGCCTTCACCTTGCGCTCGAAACCGGCGTACGAGTGGATGACGTACCACTTGCCCGGGAGCATGCGCAGCTCGGTGCGGAACGTCTCGTACGGGTCGGCATCCTCGTCGTCGGTGGCGTCGACGTCGGTCGCCGCGTCGGCCGGGGACTCCTCGGCCTCGACCTCGTCGACCACGGATGCCGCGGCGGAGACCTCGTCGACGAAGTCCTCGTCGAGGACCGGCGCGTCGGGCTCGCCGTTCACGTCGGGACCGTCGTAGGGGGTGACCTCGTCAGCGGCCTCGGCCGCCTCTTCGGCCTGCTCCTCGGCGAGGGAGTCGGTCAGGACCTCGGCGGCAGCCTCGGCCTCGCTGGTCTCGTCGATCTCGAGAGCGTCGTTCACGATCGCGTCCGCCTCCGGGTCGGTGATGTCGATGTCGCCGAGGTCGGCGTCATCGGTGTCGGCCTCGTCGTCGACGATGTGGACGGCGGTGTGCTCGGCCGAGTCGGAGGCGCGCTCCTGCGACGCGAGCACGTTGCCCTCCTGGGCTTCGTCGTCTTCGCTCGACTGTTCGGCGGCCGTCGCCCAATCGGCGTCGTCGACATATCTTTCAGACACTGTGATCTCTTCCGTTCAGTGGCGGCCGCTCTCGGCGCCGCGCGTCCGCCCAGACGCCGGTCAGGCGCCGGCGGTACCGGGGACGCCGAAGACGGCGGTGGTGATCCACACGAACAACACGTCGAGGCCGTAGACGATCGCCATCATGACGACGACGAACCCGAGGACGACGGCGGTGAACTTGACCAGTTCCTGCCGCGTCGGCGTGACGACCTTGCGGAGTTCGGCGAAGACCTGACGAATGAAGAGGGCGATCCGCGCGAAGAAGTTGAGCTTCTTCTCGCGGGGCGCGCCGCGGTCTGCGACGACCTCGCCCTTCGCCTCGTCTTGCGTCATCGAACCACCCAGGTCTCTGTCTGTGCCAGCGTGCGCTGTGCGCAGGGCGGACAGGAATCGAACCTGCAACCTGCGGTTTTGGAGACCGCTGCTCTGCCAATTGAGCTACCGCCCTAAGATCCCGAAGGATCCAGGATGCGAAACCGACGCACTTCCGCAAGGAATCTCTCGGGGAGGGATGCCGCGTACCCGAGGGCACGGCGAAAGATTGCAGATTTCGACTGCACTCCCCAGTCTATGCCATGTCCCCCGACCTGGCGAACCGGGCCGGGGGACGAGACAGCCGAAGGGAGGGTGCGCGCGGAATCAGGGCGCGGAGTTCCCGGTGATGAAGAACGCCTTGTTGCGGTGCGACGACGTGAACACCGCGGTGACCGGTTGACCCTGCAGACCGATCACGTCGATAGGAGTCTGACGGTCCGTCGTCGTGCCGTCACCGAGCTGCCCCACGTCGTTGCTCCCCCACGCTTTGACCGATCCGCCGGGGAGGACCGCGTAGAAGCTCGACCCGTCGCCCCGCACCGAGACGACATCGTGCAGACCGTCGACGGGGGCAGACGTACGTCCGTCCTCCGAGACCACCCGGACGGACCCATCGGCGAGCAGCGCCACCCTGCCGCTCACCGCGGCGACGCCGGTCAAACCGGCGACCGGGGCGGGAGCGCCGTCCTGGCCCTGTCCCCAATACCAGGCGGTTCCGTCGTCGCGGAGCGCCAGAACCCCTCGCCCGTACGGGGCGAGGGATGTCGCCGCATCCAGGCCGCCGACCGCGACGAAGCTCGAGCTGTCGCTGCGCGAACCGTCGCCGAGCTGACCCGCATCGTTGAAGCCGGCCGCCCGCACGGTCCCGTCCGACGCCAAGGCGTAGACGGAGCCCCCGCCCCCGGCGACCTGCACGATGTCGGAAAGCTCATCGACCTCGCGGGGAGCGGACCACACATCGCCGTTCCTTGCCCCGCTGCCCAGTTGACCGTACCCGGAAGTGCCCCACGCGAGGACGGTGCCGTCTTTCTGCAGAGCCACGGCTGAGAACTCGGTCATCGCGATCTGCTGGATCTCGGACAGGCCCCCGATGCGTGTCCACTCGACGACGGGCCCGTCGCTTCCGGCGATCTCGTGGTACCCGTTCTGCCCCACGCCCCAGACCGTGCCGTCCTCCAGGAGGGCGATGACGCTGCCCCCGTTGGAGGCGAGCTGCGCGATCGGCGAGGTGAACACCGGTCGCAGCTGGTCCGGCGTGGTGAGGCGGACGGGCCACCCCGACGCGCGGGAGCCGAGGCCGCCCCAGGTGCCGGCGCCGACACCGAACGCGTTCGCCCCGGCGACGCGGGAGCGGCTGACAGCCGAGGTCGATCCTGATGACGCCGTCACCTCCACGAGCGTCCCCGGGCGCGTCCATGCCCCGGGCGTGAGCAGCGCCTGGAATGCGCCCGAGGCGTCGGGAACGATCGACGTGTCCGACAGTTCCCCCGTCGACGAGGACAGACCGACGGACGAGGGGCGAGACGACCCCGGCGAGACTCGCACGTGGCCGGAGACGGCCGTTTCCGCACCCGCCACGATGCGACCGTCGGCCGCGACATCCACGGAGGCCGCCCCCACCGTGAAGAGAGCCTTGTTGCCGACCGACGAGGGGAACACCCCCGTCACGGGCAAGCCGGGCAACCCGATGACGGCCATGGGCTCGGCCACGTCGCTTGCGAAACCGACGCCGAGCTGTCCCGTGTCGTTGCGTCCCCACGCCATCAGCGTCCCGTCGGCTCGCAGCGCCCAGTAGCTGGCGCCCGTCCCCGCGACGGCGCTCACCTCGGAGAGCCCATCGACGGACACGACGCGGGAACCGGCCGCCTGGATGAGAGATACCGTCCCGTTCTGATGCAGGGCGATTCCCCCGCTGAGGGAACGGACGTGTTCCAGGCCGGGTACCGCTCTCGGTGCGACCGGACGCCGGTTCTCGTCCGCTCCCCAGTACAGCACTGTGCCGTCGGCCCGGAGTGCCGTCGCCGACGCGCCGACCGCGGCGACCGACACGACGTCGGTCACCCCGCGTACGGGCGCATACGTGGATCGATCGGTGGTGGTTCCGTCGCCGAGCTGGCCGGCGTCGTTCCATCCGCACGCACGAACCGTGCCGTCCGCGAGAACCGCGTACGCGGACGCCGGGCTCGCGACGACTTGCACGACATTCGACAGCTCCTCGACGCGACGAGGAGACCCCCAGACGTCCCCGCCGACGTTTCCGCCTCCGAGTTGGCCATAGCCCGCACTCCCCCAGGCCATGACCGTGCCGTCGCTGAGCAACGCCGCCGTCGAGTACTCGGTCATCGCGATCTGCGTCACCTTCTCGAGACCCTCCACACGAGTCCACTCGACGGGCCCGTCGCTTCCGACGAGCTCGTGGTACCCGTTCTGCCCGGCAGCCCAGACCGTGCCGTCGGCCAGGACGACGGCCACGCTTGTCTTGTTCGAGGCGGACTGGACGATGGGAGAGGGGAACACCGGCTTGAGCTGGTCCGGTCGAGTCACCGAGAGGTTCCACCCACCCGTTCGCACGCCGAGGCCGCCCCAGACGTCCGTGCCGGCCCCGAGCGCGTTCGCCCCGACGACGCGGGAGGCCGCACGCGCGGTGCGGCCGTCGGCAGACGCCGTTACGGTCGCACGCGACCCGGGAACGGCCCACGCATCGATCAAAGCCGTCGTCGAGAACACGCCCCCGGCATTGAGCGATCCCTTCGTGTCGGCGGGCGCCATCCCCCCGTTTCCTTCGAGAGCGACGGATGCCGCGCCCTGGGCGGCCGAGGACCGCGACACGGTGACCGGGGTCATCGTCCCGGCGGTGACCGTGGGGGCGACATCGATGCTCAACCGCGCGTCGAGGTCCACCGTCTCTCGGAACAGGTCTGCGGCGGAGCGCAGGTTGGCGTACTGCATGGTCGAGGTCGCGGGGTCGGCGACGACGGCCACCCCGACGATCTTGCCGTCGACCACGAGCGGACCGCCGGAATCGAGCGCAAGATCGGGCGCCGCGTCCGTTCGAACCGCGATCGTGTCGCCGGCCCGACCGACCGCGACCGTCGTTTCCCGGCTCACGCTCCGGGGATGGGCGGGCCGCCCGACGGTGAACGCGGTCGCGACGTCGCCGTCCTGCGGCCGGTAGCTCAGGTCGAGGGTGGGGTAGGCCGCCAGAGCGTGCGGTTCTGCGAGATGAAGCAGACGAACATCGGCCCGTGGCGAGTCGACGATCCGGTCGACCGCGACGACGGGAGCGCCGGCGGTACCGTCCGCGGTATAGCGAACCTGCGTCGCCCGCGGACAGTGCTTCGCGGTGACGACCCACCTCTCATCGAGGGCCGTACCGGAGCACGCGTGGTCGTCGCCCTCGACGGTCACGAGCCATTCGGCTGAACTCGGCTGCGGCGCCACGTCCGCCGATCGCGTGGTCAACGTCGGCGCGGTCTTGAGGCAGAAGGGTTTGGTCGAGAGGGAATCGCACACGACCATCACGCTGGCCTTGCTCCCGTCGTTCTTGATCGGCAGCACGACGGTGGATTCTCCCGTCCACCCCTTGCCCGTGTCCTTGACGACGAACCGGATATTCCCCTTGACCTCCTGCGTGAGCTGCGCATAAGCGACCCATGCCATGGCGTTGACGGGCACCTGCACCTCGACCGATTGACTGATTTCTGTCGTGTCGGTCTTCGCCCTGTTCCAGCTCCAGGCGTTCTCGAGGGCGTACTCCTCTTTCGCGAACCCGAAGATGTTCGCCTCGACCTTCACGGTCAACTTCTGGGAGAACCCCCACGTGACGGTCGCGGTCTTCGTTTTCTTGACGCTGATCGTGTCCTTCAGCGTGGTTGACTGATAGTTGACCGCCGTCGCCGCGAGCATCTCCGGCGCCGTCAGCGCCGGCTGCGCGGTGGCACCCGGTGTATAGGAGCAGGTGATGTTGTCCTGCTTCTCGCACTGCAGGGAGGCGTACTTCGACGCCCTGTCGTAGATGCCGTCCCGCGCCGCCTGGCCCTTCGCCGCGTCGACGGCGGACCCACCGAACATCTGCCAGTCGGCGCCGGAATCCTTGCAGCGGTAGAGATGCATCCGACTGTCGACCCCGGGATGCCCGTCGTTCACGTCGAGACACCGGTCGTCGTGGTCACCGTTCTCCTTGGCGAAGTGGCGGACCGCGAACAGACCCGGTCGCCCCTGTCCCTGGAAGTACCATCGCTCGTTCGGCGCGAAGGCGCACTCCTGGAACTGCACTGCGTCCACTCCCGAGGAGGCCAGGCATCGTCCCCAGACATCGCGGATGTAGACGGTCCCGTCGCCGACGTCTTGGAAGGACAGTGCCTTCTGGGCGCCCAGGTACGCGGCGTCAGCGGAGTTCACGGCGACCATGCCCCGCCACGGAGCCGGCCGGGCCGCCAGGTATTCCCGTCCGCTCTTCGTCGTGAAGGTCACCCCGCACATGTCGTACGCGCAAGACCCTGCGGAGGCCGCGGTGAGAGCCGGTGACGACGCCGCAGCCGGCTCCGCAAGCCCGCCGAGCGAGACGGCGAGAGCGACGACGACGACGAGAAAACGATGCAGCAGGCCGGCGAGCGTGTGCGCCGCGACACGATGATGCCCCATGGGGAAGGCTCCTTCGATGTGGGATGCCGAGATCACGGCCACTCGAAAATGACAGAGTCTCCCGCGGCAGCTATCGGACCGCTTCCCACCGTCCGCGTCATCTGGCGCCTCACGGCGGTGGCGGGGCGCGAGGGATCATTCCGACGGTCACCTCGGCTACCTCGCGTCCCCCGTCGAGACACCGGGCGGACATCTCGGTGTCGCACGCGTCTTCACCCCGCGAAGAGCTCGCGGTCATGCGACGCCCCGGCCGCGCTGTCGCGCGGCCGGGGCGAATGAGCCGACGGGTCAGACCGTGCGGATGAGCTTCTTATTGACGAACTCGTCGGCCGCCAGCAGACCCATCTCGCGCGAGGTGCCGCTGCGCTTGACGCCGCCGAACGGCAGCTCGGGCGAGTCGGCGAGCACGACGTTGACGTAGACCATGCCGGCCTCGATCTTGTCGGCGATGCGCTGCGCCTGCTCGGCATCCGTCGTGAAGACGTAGGAGCCCAGGCCGTACCCGGTGTCGTTGGCCAGGGCGACGGCCTCGTCCTCGCTCGAGACGCGGTAGACGACGCCGACCGGGCCGAAGAACTCCTCGCCGTAGGCGTCCATGTCGGCGGTGACGCCGGTGAGGACGGTGCCGGGGTAGAAGGCGCCGTCGCGCTTCCCACCCACCTCGACGGTGGCGCCCTGCGAGACGGCGCGCTGCACCTGCTCGTCGAGGCGCTCGGCCGCCGTGAGCGACGACAGCGGGCCCAGCACCGTGTCGTCGGCGAACGGGTCGCCGACCTTCGCCTCGCCGAGCGCGGCCGTGAACTTCGACAGGAACCCGTCGTAGAGGTCGTCGGCGACGATGAAGCGCTTCGCGGCGTTGCACGACTGGCCGTTGTTGTCGAGGCGGGCGTCGACGGCCGCCTGCACGGCGGCATCCAGGTCATCCGTGGACAGCAGGATGAACGGGTCGGACCCACCCAGCTCGAGCGCGACCTTCTTGAGGTTGCGCCCGGCGATCTCGGCGACGGCCGCCCCGGCGCGCTCCGACCCGGTCACCGAGACGCCCTGCACGCGGCGGTCGGCGATGATGGTCGCCGCCTGGTCGTTGGTGGCGCGGATGTTGACGTAGGCGCCCTCGGGGAGCCCGGCGTCGCGGTAGATCGCCTGCAGCGCCTCGGCGGACTCGGGGCACTGCGGGGCGTGCTTGAGCAGGATGGTGTTGCCGACCGCGAGGTTCGGGGCCGCGAAACGCGCGACCTGGTAGTACGGGAAGTTCCACGGCATGATGCCCAGCAGCACGCCCAGCGGCGAGCGGCGGATGACCGCGGTTCCCTCGCCCAGGATGTCGAGCGGGGTGTCGCCGGTGATCTTGTCGATGTTGTCGGCGTAGTACTCGGTGATGTCGGCGGCGAAATCGACCTCGCCCTCGGCGGCGGCCAGCGGCTTGCCCATCTCGCGCACGATGATCGCGGCGAGCTCGTCGCGCCGCTCGCGGTGCAGCTCGGCGACGCGGCGGATGGCGGCGGCGCGCTCGGCGGGAGACGTGCGCGACCAGACGCCGTAGCCGTCGTGGGCGGAGGCGATCGCGCTCTCCACCCCGTCGTCGGTCAGGGTGTCGTACTCGGCGAGGGTCTCGCCGGTGGCGGGATTGACGACGGCGTAGTCGCTCATCGGACTGCTCCTTTTCGTTTCGTTGTCAGGTCGTGCGGCGGCGGCGGGCGCTGGCGGGCGCCTCCCGTCCCAGGGTCTCACCACGGAAGAAGGCGGGGCTCGCGATGCGCTGGGCGATCATCAGGACCACCCCCACGACGATGATGACGACCGTGATGACGAACACCAGGCCGACTCCCCCGATCTGCGAACCCGATCCGTAGTCGGGATTCGCGCTGTCGATGAGGGTCGTCACGAAGAGCACGGCGAGGATGCCGCCGCCCACGAGCGGTGCGAGGAGGGTGAGGAAGACGTTGCGCACCGAGTCGAACCACTGCTTGCGGAAGTACCAGACGCACGCGAACGCGGTCAGGCCGTAGTAGAAGCAGATCATCGCCCCGAGGGCGGTGATGGTGTCGGTGAGCACGTTCTCGCTCAGCACGCGCATGATCGCGTAGAACGCCGAGGCGACGATCGCCGAGACGATCGTGGCGTACCCGGGGGTGAAGAAGCGCGGGCTGACCTTCGCGAACTTCCGCGGCAGCGCGTCGTAGTGCGCCATCGCGAGGAGCGTGCGGGCCGGGCCGACGAAGGTCGCCTGCAGCGACGAGGCGGAGCTGGTCAGCACCGCGAGCGAGACGAGGAACGCGAGCGGTCCCAGGATCGGTCCGGACAGGTGGAAGAAGACGTTCTCCTGGATGTCCTCGTTGCCCAGGCCCAGCTCGCCCGTGCCGTTGCCGGCGAACATCAGCAGCGCGACGGCGATCAGCAGGTAGAGCGCGACGATGAGGAACACCGTCACGGTGGCCGCGCGGCCGGGGGTGCGGTCGGGGTCCTTGGTCTCCTCGTTCATGGTGAGGATGACGTCCCAGCCCCAGAAGATGAAGATCGACAGCGACAGACCGGCCGCGAAGGCGCTGAAGGAGTCGACCTCGAACGGGTTGAACCACGACGCCTGCACGGGACTGGGGTCGAAGGCGTTGCCGTTCATCATCTCGACGACGGCCGCCCCCGCGAAGACCAGCAGCACGAGGATCTGGAACCCCACCAGCCCGTACTGCAGCCGCTGGGTCGTCTGCAGGTCGCGGTACGACACGATCGTCGCCAGCAGCATGAAGAGCAGGCACACGGCGATGTTGATCGGCACGACGCGCGTGAGCTCCGCGATCTCGGCGTTCCCGCTGATCTGCGCGATGAGCAGGAAGAGGAAGTCCACCGCGATCCCGGCCAGATTCGACAGCACGATCACGGTCGCCGCCACCAGGCCCCAGCCCGCCATCCAGCCGACCCAGGGGCCGAAGGCGCGAGCGGCCCAGGTGAACGAGGTCCCGGCATCCGGCATGCGGGAATTGAGCTCGCGATAGCCGAGGGCGACCAGGAGCATCGGGATGAACCCCACGAGGATGATGGCCGGCACCTGGAAGCCGACGGCCGAGACCGTCGGGCCGAGGGCACCGGTCAGCGTGTAGGCCGGGGCGATCGTCGAGATGCCGATCACGACGGCGCCGATCAGGCCGATCGAGCCGACGCGCAGTCCCTTGTTGGAGATTCCGGTGGTGACGGCGCTGTCGGGTGCGGGGCTCGCGTCGTTGCGAGATGAGGTCATGAGGAAGCCTCCGAGGTGCGGGGCACCACGATCATGGGGACGGGCAGGGCGCGCAGGATGCGCCCCGCGGTGGAGCCGAGGAACAGCCGACGCGGCTGCGCGAGGCGGCTGGAGCCGACGAGGGCGATCTCGCCCGGGAGCCAGTCGAGGCGAGAGACGGCGTCTTCGATGTCGCTGCCGGTGCCGACCACGGCCTCGGCGGCGATCTCGGCGGGCAGCGACGAGCGCACCGTGTCGAGGACCTCCTGCGCGTGCGCCTGTCCGGCGAGACGGGTGAGTCCCGCGTCGACGCGGCCGGGCAGGTCGACTCCCGCGAGCGAGAGCAGACGAACGGGAGCGTGCGATCGGCGCGCGACCGACACGGCGGTGTCGAGGAGCACGTCGGCCCCGGGGCGGGTGCCGATCGCGGTCGTGATGCGCGGCAGTCCCACCGCGGCGTCGACGGTGCGGGCCCCCTCCGGGGCGAGCGCGACGGGAACGGGGGCGGAGTGCACGAGCTCCTCGGCGGTGGTGCCCAGGCGGTGGCGCCCGCGCGGCCCTCCCCCGCCGGTGCCGATGACGAGCACTCCCGCGCCGAACTCCTCGGCGGCGGCGACGAGACCGTCGGACACATCGGCGGCATAGCGGACGTGCCCCCGGATGCCGGGGAACGGCGCCAGGGCGTCGCGCAGCCAGCCGCGGGCGGTGTCCTCGACCAGGCGGTCGTACGAGGCGTCGCTGGGGATCGAGACGTTGCCCTGCGCCGACGGCAGGACGACGACGACGTGGACCGAGGTCCCGAGGGCCGCGCCCAGTCGGGCGCCCAACGCGAGGGCGTCCGCGCCCGCGTCGGTCGCCGTGTAGCCGACGACGACGCGGTCGCCGCTCATCCGCGCGTCCGCTCGAGGATCTCGTCGGCGGCGCGGTGACCTTGGCGGATCGCCCCGTCGACGTGCTGGTAGCCGGCGCCGGCCATGTCGCTGCAGGCGAGGTGGATCGGTCCGACGGGCTGCCGCTGGTCGGCACCGTAGCGGTGCAGGCCGCCCAGGTCGAAGCTGGCCGCGTACGCGCCGCGGGTCCACTCCTCGGTGCCCCAGTCGCTCTCGTAGTACACCGAGGGGTTCTTCGCCTCGGGGCCGTAGTAGTGCGAGAGCGACTCGAGGATGCGCTCCTTGCGCTCCTCGGCGCTCAGGCGGAACAGGTCGTCGGCGTTCTGGTCGGAGACGAAGCCGACCAGGGTTCCGCGCTCGTCGCCGTGGTTGGTGTTGTCGTAGGCCTCGTGGCACAGCTCGTAGGGGCTGAACGCGGTGCCCGACAGGCCCTGCTCGCGCCAGAACGGCGTCTCGTAGACCGCGTGCACCTTGATGACGAAGCCCATCGAGATGTGCTGGTGCATCTGGTGCTGCAGGCGCGGCATCGGCGGGTCGAACGAGATGCGCGAGTACAGCACGGGGGCGAGGGCGAGGATCGCGAAGCGGGCGCGCACCGTGACGTCGTCGGTGATCACGGTGACCCCGGTGGACGACTGCTTCGCCGCCTCGACGCGGGAGGTCAGCGCGCGCAGGTCTTCGACGCGGGGGCCCGTCGCCGAGTCGGTCGCGCGCGCGGGCGCCGCGGACTGCTCGCCCCACACGATGCGCCGCACCGGCTGGTTGAGCAGCACGTCGTCGCCCAGGCGTTCGGCGAGGAGCTCGGGAACCTGCTGGAGGCCGCCGGTCACGCGCTTGTCGAGGATGAAGTCGGCGTCGACGAGGTGGGAGTAGGAGCCCGCGGATGCCGCCATGAGCAGCGACTGCAGGAGCGAGAAGGTGTGCGTGGGCTTGGTGAGCATGGCCGAACCGGTGGCGAAGGCCAGGTTGCGCACGGCCTCGTCGTCGTCGGTCTGCTGGCGGAGCCAGGCGTCCCACGAGATCTTGTCCCACTCCGCGGCGTGCGGGTGCTCCCACGGCTTGTCGGGGTCGATCTCGGCGACCATCGCGTCCAGACGCGCGGTGATCTCGTCGATGGCCTTCTCGGTCTCGGGCGCGACGGGGAACATCTCGCCCGTGAACCGCTTGGTCTCCCCGTCGGGGCCGACGTAGACGCTGTCGCCCTCGCGGTAGCGGCTGTAGGTCGACAGGCCGAGGTCGGCCACGGTGTCGATCAGCGCGGTCTGGTCGGGAGAGACCCACTGACCGCCGAGCTCGAGCATCGCGCCGTCGACGACGTCGGTCCACAGGCGTCCGCCCACGCGGTCGCGGGCTTCGAGCACGACGACCGAGAGGCCGGCCTTGCGCAGGTCGTTGGCGGCGGTCAGACCGGCGGCGCCGGCCCCGATCACGACCACGTCACGGGTGATGTCGTCCATGGGAGCTTCCTTCGTTGTGTCGTTCACGTCTTCGTGTGTGGCCCCGACGGCGGCGGGCTCTCGGGTCGACCGCCGCCGCCGGGACGGGGGTCAGCTGCGGGCGAGGGCGGCCGCGACGACGTCGAGGCCCTCGTTCAGCAGGTCGTCGCCGATCGACAGCGGCGGGAGGAACCGGATGACGTTGCCGTAGGTGCCGCAGGTGAGGACGATGACGCCCTCGGCGATGGCGGCCTTGGCCACCGCGCCGGTGAGCGCGGCGTCGGGGGCGCCGGTGGTGGGGTCGACGAACTCGACGGCGATCATCGCGCCGTGTCCGCGCACGTCGCCGATGCGCGGGTCGTTCTGCTGCAGGGCGTGCAGGCGGTCCTTCAGCAGCACGCCGATCTCGCGCGCGCGCTCGACGAAGCCCTCGTTCTCGAAGGCGTCGATGGATGCCAGAGCCGCGGCGCACGCGATCGGGTTGCCGCCGTAGGTGCCGCCCAGACCGCCCGTGTGGGTGGCATCCATGATCTCGGCGCGGCCGGTCACGGCCGCCAGCGGGAGGCCGCCGGCGATGCCCTTGGCGGTGGTGACGAGGTCGGGGACGATGCCGAAGTGCTCGCTCGCGAACATCGCGCCGGTGCGGGCGAAGCCCGACTGCACCTCGTCGGCGATGAAGACGACGCCGTTGTCGCGGCACCAGTCGACGATCGCGTTGAGGAAGCCGTCGGCGGGGACGATGAAGCCGCCCTCGCCCTGGATCGGCTCGATGATGACGGCGGCGAGGTTCTCCGCCCCGACCTGCTTCTCGATCACCGAGATCGCCTTGGCCGCGGCCTCGGGTCCGGTGAGCCCGTCGCGGAAGGGGTACGACAGCGGTGCGCGGTAGACCTCTGCGGCGAAGGGACCGAAGCCGCTCTTGTACGGCATGTTCTTCGCCGTGAGCGCCATGGTCAGGTTGGTGCGGCCGTGGTAACCGTGGTCGAAGGCGACGACGGCCTGGCGCTTGGTGTACTTGCGGGCGATCTTGACGGCGTTCTCGACGGCCTCGGCGCCCGAGTTGAACAGCGCGCTCTTCTTGGCGTGGTCGCCGGGGGTGAGGCGGTTGAGCGCCTCGGCGACCGACACGTACGAGTCGTAGGGCGAGATCATGAAGCACGTGTGGGTGAAGGCCGCGACCTGCTCCTGCACGGCCTTCACGACCGCGGGGTGCGCGTTGCCGACACTGGTGACAGCGATGCCGGAGCCGAGGTCGATGAGGGAGTTGCCGTCGGCGTCGACGACGACTCCGCCTCCGGCGGCGACGGCCTGAATCGGCACGGTGTGACCGACGCCGGATGCCACGGCGGCGGCCTTGCGCTCGAGCAGTTCCTGCGAACGCGGGCCGGGGATGGCGGTGACGATGCGGCGCTCCTGGGCGAGGGACGGACCGCCGACGAGGGGAAGGGTGTCGAGGCTCATGGCCGCGATGCTACGGACGCCGCGCCGCGCCCCGCACTCTCCTGCGTGTACAGTCGCAGGCGCCGTCGTATACGAGTCGTACAGGAGCTGTCATGGCCGACACCGTCCCCGCGCCGCCCAGCCTGCGCGCGCTGCTCTCTCGCCGCGACCTGCACCTGCGTCTCGTCGCCGACGACGACCTCGCCCCCGGCATCCTGGATCGCCCCGTGAGATGGGTGCACTCGAGCGACCTCGTCGATCCCACGCCCTTCCTCAGCGAGGGCCTCGTGCTGCTGACCACGGGCACCCAGTTCGCCGACGCCGACGCCGCCGACTACGAGGCGTACGTCGGCCGCCTTCTCGCGCGGGGCGTCCAGGGCCTCGGCTTCGGCACGGAGGTCGTGCGCGACGGCATCCCCTCTCCCCTGGTCTCGGCGTGCCGACGGGCCGGGATGCCGCTGTTCGAGGTGCCCTACCGCACGCCGTTCATCGCCGTCGCGCGCGCGGGGGCCGAGGCCATCGCCGCCGACGCCTACGCGCGTCGCAGCTGGTCGCTCGCGGCGCAGCGCGCCGTCTCGCTCGCCGCCCTGCGCCCCGACGGGCTGTCGGCCACCCTGGCCGAGCTCGCGCGGCAGCTCGACTGCTGGGTCGGGCTCTACGACGCGGCGGGGGCGTTGCGCAGCGCCTTCCCCGCCGATGCCCTGC
>Ga0065721_10050641_pt1 | contig 18743 bp, 18 predicted proteins | sample Mesricmetagenome_FD_59108 | JGI IMG/M metagenome (GOLD analysis project Ga0065721, IMG submission 59108) | Mesophilic microbial community from rice straw/compost enrichment Sample: eDNA_1 v2 (version 2) | ecosystem: Engineered > Solid waste > Grass > Composting > Bioreactor | place: USA: Davis... | reverse complement strand
TATAGCGGAACACAGTTCCGTTATCCTGAGTGCTAGGCTGCTTTTGTGCGGAATAGCGGAACACAGTTCCGTTATCTCGCGCCTCCCGGTTCCTGCGTGTCCCGGTTCCCGATCCCCCAGTCACCGACCACACCTGGCGCCCCAACAAAAAAGACCCGCCTCTGTCATAGACAGGGACGAGTCATCGCGGTACCACCCTAGTTGAGAACGCCGGATCGGCGATTCTCCGCTCATGCCCGTTAACGGCGGGCAACCGTCTTTGCCTTCTGCACCTGTTCAACGGGCAGTTTCGGCGAAAGAAGCTCCGGGACGTAATTCGCTCTCGCTGGAGTACCGGCTTGCACCAACCGCCGGCTCTCTGTACCTCCGGGTACGATAGCTACTGATTCCCTTCATGGCTGTAAGTCATTCGATTAGTACACTTTATACCACTTCCGCGAGCTTGTGTCAAATAGAATCGACTGCGGGAAGTCTGCGCGTCATCGCTTGGGGAATACTGGTTGGTATCCATACAGTATCGATCGGACATGCAGGGGGCCGGGTTACAATGAATCGGTTAGGAGCTATGCGCGCGTTCCATGTGCTGCTGTTGATTGCCGTCATCTTCGGTGTCGAGGAGGCGCGGCTTGCGTGGCTGCAGCTGGGCTTCGGGGGAGCGCGGACGGCAGGCAGCACGCTCGTCGACAACGCGGTGCTGCAGCGCTCGGACGGACTTATTCTCGATAGCGGCAGAGGGCAATTCCGAGACAGGCGAGGACGTCTGCTCACGGGAGAGCCCGTGCAGACGCTAGCCGCTTTCCCGGATGACGGTAAGCCAAGAGGGAAGTCATCGACCACCTCCAAGGTGGCTAAGGAATTGAACGTAGACACGGCGACGCTCGAGAATTGGTTCGCCGGCATGCGCGAGCCCGCGTTCTGGAAGGAGCCCGGCTCGAGTCGCGCGCTCGACCTATCCGATTCGCAGATCCGAGCGGTTAACGAAGCCAAGCTGACAGGCGTGGCCGTGCTGCCGGTTCTTAACCGGTATCCGTCCAACATCGAACCGATGCATGCGATCGGCTATATCTCTCAACATCCCGAGCGTGTACAGCAGCTATACGCCGCTCAGTTATCGGAGCATAGCATGGCGATTACCCGGCCGATCGGCGGCGCCGGGTTAGAAAGGTCGCTCGACCGTCTGCTTCAGGGGATCGGCCCGACGGCGGTCATCCAGGTGACCGACGGGACGAGACAGCCGCTGAACGGCCTCGGCTTGCGCATGATGCAGCCGACGAATCCTCATTATCCGCTCCAGATCACAACGACGATCGATCTGGATATTCAGCAAGCGGTGGAGCGGGTATTACGGGCCCAACGCGTCAAGAAAGGCGCCGTCGTCGTCCTCGACGCGGCGAATGCCGATATCGCGGCGATGGCGTCGCTTCCCCGGCTGAATCCGTATCGGATCGGAGAAATCGGGACGGACGAGCGCAACCATGCGCTGCAGGCGGAGCCCCCGGGCTCCGTATTCAAGACGGTCACGCTTGCCGCCGCGATCGAATCCGGTATCGCGACTTGGGACGAAGAGTTCATATGCAACGGACATTACGGCAAATACGGGCTCAAGTGCTGGAAGCATGAAGGACATGGCGTAATCACGCTGAAGGAAGCCTACGCGGAGTCGTGCAACGTCGTGTTCGCGCAGCTTGCGGAGCGGATGGACCCCGCATGGCTGCAAATTACGGCAGACCGGCTTGGGCTGGCGAGGCAGGTTGGCTGGTACACGGATCAATTCGTGGACGGGACGCCGCTTAGGCTGCTGCAAGAGGAAGAGAACGGCGCGGTGTTCCTAAGCCGCAAGCTGGCGGAGGACGGCGGCATTCGCGCGGGTACGGGGATCGGACAGCGGGACGTGCGCGTCACGCCGCTGCAGGCGGCGAATATGGTCGTCTCCGTGCTGCATGACGGCAAGGTGTTCTCTCCCCGCCTCGTCAAGGATGTTCGCTATGCGGACGGAACGCTGATGACGAATATATCGGTGCATACGTCCAAGTCGAAGCATGGTCAAATTAAGCCGAGTACGGCAAAGCTCCTAAGGGAGGGAATGCGGGCAGTCGTGCAGGAGGGGACGGCAAGAGGAGCGCTCAAGAACGCGTCCTGGCCGCTTGCGGGCAAGTCGGGAACCGCGGAGCTCGCGGGCAAACAGCAAGCCCGTAACGACCATTGGTTCGTCGGTTACGGGCCTGCGAAAGGTAAACCAAGATATGCGGTTGCCGTGCTGCTGGAGGATCAACCCGCGGGCTTGCGCAATCGCGCGGCCGAGGTGTTCGGTGCGATCATGGAGCAGATTCGCCTTCTGGAGCTGCGTTCACAGAATCGGCGCGAGGATCATTCCTGCGACGCCGAACAGCGACAGCGAGATCATCATGAACGCCAGCATCGTGAACGCCGATACGCCGACCGTCTGTCCGGTAATGCGCGGCTCGAGCAGCTGTCTGGAGACGGTAACGACGATAAGCAGGCCGGTCAGCCACAAGCCAAGCTCGTTATCCCCGGTGAAGAACAAATACACGATCCAAGGGATGAACAGCGTATTCACCCCGAGCAGCGGCAGCACGTCGAATATGCCGGCTAGCAGAGCGATGGAGAATGCATTGCCTACTCCTAACGCCAATAGGGTGATGAAAATAATCAGGAACGTAATGCTGATCAGCATGCCCTGTGCTTTCAGATAGACGCCGATGCCGCGGAAGACGTTATTGCGCAGGAATTCCAAAGTGATCTTGAGCGTTCGAGGCGCCCGATCTCTGCCCAGCTTTTTCCACGTGTCGATCTCGACGCTCAGAAAGTAGGCAAGGATGATCGCGATCGAGAAGTTGAATACGAACGAAGAGAAGGAAGCGAGCGCGCCAACGAGCCAATTCAGGAAGTCTCTCGCCAGCTCGGCACCCTTCTGCGTAACGAAGCCGGACGCTTCGTTCAGCTTCTCGGCAATTTCCGGCGGCAACGCTTCGGTATGTCCCTTCATGCCGGTCGTCCATTCGTTGATCTGCGCCTGCAGCAGATTCTGATAGACGGGAAGCCTCTCAGCCAATTGGGTGATCTGTTGCGTGAATATATAGCCGAGACCGATAAACGCCGCCAGGATGATCAGCGTAAACAGCAGCACGCTGATGCCGGAGGCGATCGATTTGCGCAGTCCCAGACGGCTCAGCAGCCGCGCGAGCGGTTCGATAATCCAGAATATGACGAACGAGAGGAACACCGGAGTCGCCAAATCGTACAAAAAGCTGAAGACGTACATGACAAGCCATACCGTGACGAAAATAACGGCGATGTCGAACGCGGTGCGCCAATATTTCTGATACAACGAGATCATCTTTTACTCCACCTATTCTCCAAAGAAACTAGTTTAATTCCTATATTTTCTATTGTACATGAATCCAAAAAAGATGCCTACTTGGACACCTATTTATGAGCGATTATGATAGAATAGATGAAGCATACCGACACGGAAACAATCATTATTGCGATCAAGACGGTGAGGACAGGCATGGAGCTTATACTGTGGATCGGGATTTATTTTTTGACTTTTTACGCCTTTTTGCCGGCGATCGTTAGCCGGATATTCGGCTTCAGGGTGTTCATGCGCGGCAGATCCGAGCGGGAGCTCGCGTTGACCTTCGATGACGGTCCGGACCCTGAGTATACGCCGAAGCTGCTCGATTTGCTCAAGAGTCAAGGCGCGAAGGCGACGTTCTTCGTCGTAGGGGAGAATGCGGAGAAGCATCCGGACATTATCGCTCGTATCCACGAGGAAGGTCATGTTCTAGCGATTCATAACTATGTACACAAATCGAACTGGATCATGCGACCTAGCACGGTGAGAAAACAAATTCAGCGCACATCCGACGTGATCGAAAGAATCACCGGCACGAAGCCGAAGTATTATCGTCCGCCATGGGGAATCGTGAACCTGTTCGACTTCGCGTCCAAAGGGCGGATTCAGATCGTGCTATGGACGTCGATGTTCGGGGATTGGAGCGCGAAGGTAGGCGCGGACAAGCTGTATAGCCGGATGAGAAGCAAGCTGAAGCCAGGCGAGGTATTCCTGCTGCACGATTGCGGCACCACCTTCGGAGCGGATCGCGATGCGCCAGCCCATACGATCGCGGCGTTGTCGCGGATACTGGAAGACGGCCGGGAGCAGGGGCTCCAGTTCGTCGGCATCGACGATTTGATCGCCTCTACGGTGGCGCGCAAGAGCAAGATCGGTCTGATGAAGAAGCTGGTCGTCACGCTGTGGCTGCAATACGAGAAGTTGTTCCACATCGTGTTCCGACTGCAGCCTGTCGGCAACGGCAAATCGTTCAATTATCGTATTCGCAAATACGCGGGACCTCCGATCGAGCTGCATAATGCCGAGACGCTGCGTTCCGGCGACGCAATCATGGAGCTTCATTTTGAGAATAAAATGATGTTCGAGATGGGGATGAACGCGCGGAATACGATGCAAATCGGCATTAAGATCATTCGAGAGGTAGAGAAGGCGCTGCCTGACCTCGGCAGAGCATTAAGCGACGTACCTAACGGGGACAAGGTTAAGGCGCTGTACGGCGTATCGATGATCCACCGCGGCGCGGAGTCGCTCGGATTCCAAGTGTTCGATCTTCCTCGCGGTTTTTTCGCCTGGGCTACGAACATTTACTTGCGAATCCTCATTCGCGTCATTCATCCGAAGGGCAACGAACGCGTCAAGGAGCACGGGCAGTCGTTGGAGCCTCGAATGCTGCTGATGTCTCGGGACGTCCTTCAGCTTTGGGCCGTCGAACCGGATGCCAGACGCCAATTACGTCCTCTTATGAATAAATAATAATGCTCTACATGCGAAGACCCCTCAGGTTCATGCCTGAAGGGGTCTTTGTGCCATGCTCGTATTAGGTTGTTTGCTCATCATCGTCGTCATCATCGTCATCATCGTCATCGTCGTCATCGTCATCGTCGTCATCGTCATCGTCGTCGCCATCATCGTCATCATCGTCATCATCGTCATCATCGTCATCATCATCATCATCATCATCATCATCGTCGTCATCCGGATCTAAGTCGATCTCGTCTTTGTCCCCGTTCGCGAATTCCACTTCGACTTCCTCGACCTCTTCCCAGTTCACGGAGCTTAGCAATGAGGCTATCGTGGACTCTCTAGTCGCGCCATCCGCGTCCAGCTCGTAATCGGCGGTGCTTCCGTCTTTGTACTCGACTTGAATTTCGGCGACGTCCGAGTTCGATTCGAGATATCGGCTAACGATTTCTTTTGCATCCATTTTCGGTTCATACCTCCATTATGATAAAGCGTTATACACTCACTCGTATAGTATGGCTGTGCGCTTTTCTTGGTCCTAGGCGAATGCATCTTTAAGTAGACTAATTTGAGGAGCGTCGATACTAGCCCTTACAGGTTTGACTCATTGTACATAGCTTATTATCACCATTGCTAATGGTAGAGAAGTTCATCCTGCTTGTACATCGAGGGAGAATGCGGATGAAAGGCTTAATTCTAGGCGCCGGAAACGGGACGAGACTTCATCCGTTCACGCGCGTGACGCCGAAGGTGCTGCTTCCGGTAGCGAATAAACCCATCGTCCATTACTGCATCGAAAAGCTTGTACAACTCGGAATTGATGAGATCGGCATCGTCATTCAACCCGTACACAAAATTCAGTTCATGAAGCAAGTCGGCGAGGGCTCCCGGTGGGGCGTTCGCATTCGGTACGTATACCAGCATCATCCTCAGGGTATCGCGGACGCCGTAAAACGAGCGGGGGACTTCATCCGGAACGAAGCTTTCCTCTTGCTGCTCGGGGACAACATGCTCGAGGATTCGCTTGAGAGGCTAAGAGACTCCGTCCTTCATGAGCGTCGCGATGCCGCGCTTCTACTCGGGGAGGTGACCAACCCGCAGGATTACGGGATTGCGCAGATCGAGGGGGACAGAATCGTCGGACTTGAGGAGAAGCCGTCCAACCCGAGGACGAATTTGGCCGTGCTTGGCGCGTATGCTTTCGGACCGCGGGCGTTCGATGCCGTTCGCGCGATAGCCCCTTCGGCGCGAGGAGAATACGAGATTACGGACGCGCTGAATTGGCTGCTTCGGGAGAGCGCATCGATCTCCTATCGCATCACGACAATGGAGCACTCGGATGTCGGCAGGCCCGATCGATGGTTGAATGCCAATCGATGGGTTCTGCGTCAGGCGGCGGGCGGGAACGGAATGTACGAACGTTTGACGTCATCGGGCAACGTGATCAACGGCCCGGTTATCGTGGATGACGAAGCCGAGCTTGAGAACTGCGTCATCGGCCCTTATGTTGCGATCGGTCCTTACGTCCGGTTAAGAGATTGCGTCGTCACCGACAGCATCGTGCTTGCGGGCGTCGGCGTTATGAACAAGATCATTAGGCACGCGATCGTCAGTCCTAGACATTCGCACTATCTTAATCGCATGGAGGATTCCCAATGAGCATCTTAATCATGGGCACGGGCTACGTAGGACTAACGACCGCGATTATGTTCGCAGAGCTGGGCGTTCAGGCGACCGGATTCGATTCGAACGCCGCCAAGATCGCCCTGCTCAATCAAGGTTATGTACCGTTCTACGAGAATGGTATGGAGCCGCTATTGCAGCGGCATCTGGCGGAACGCACGATTCGCTTCGTTCAGGACGAACAGACGGCGATAGAGGAGCACTCGATCATTTTCTTATGCGTAGGAACCCCGTCGAACTCGGACGGCAGCGCGAATCTGTTCGCGATTAAACAAGCTTCGGAGTGGATCGGCAAGTACATGCGGGAGCAGACGCTCGTCGTCATCAAGAGCACGGTGCCGGTCGGCGTCGACGAGCGGGTGAGCGAATGGATCGCAAGCAAGCTAACGAAGCCGATTCCGTTCGACGTCGTCGTGAATCCGGAGTTTCTGCGCGAAGGGTCTGCCGTCGCGGACGCGCTTGCCCCCGATCGCATCGTCGTCGGCAGCGACAGCGAGGAGGCGGCGCAGCGTCTGTTATCGTTGTACGCGAAGATAGACTGCCCCAAAATCGTAACGAATCCGAAGGCGGCTATCATGATTAAATATGCTTCAAACGCCTTTTTGGCGACTAAAATATCGTTCGTTAACGAACTGGCCAGGTTATGCGACGGGCTTGGGATCGACATCTCGGTCATTGCTAACGGGATGGGACTGGACCCTCGAATCGGCGGTATGTTCCTGAAGGCGGGCATCGGCTACGGCGGATCGTGTTTTCCGAAGGACGTCGATGCTTTGTTGCATACCGCGAGCGCCAATCGTAAGCGCCTCTCGATTATCGAGCATGCTGCGGTAGTGAACCGAACGCAGCCTTTACATGCGTTGGACGTCTGGGAGAGAGTCATGCCTTCTACGTTCAAGAAAGCGACGGTAGCCATTCTGGGGCTATCCTTTAAGCCGCATACGGACGATCTGCGAGAGGCGCCGTCTCTCGTCGTCATATCCGAGCTTCTGTCGCGTCAGGCGAAGGTTCGCGTTCATGATCCGATCGCCGTGCTGCCCGTTCATTTCCGAGCGTTAGGCGTTCAGCAATCGGACACGATCGAAGAGACGCTGCAAGGCGCCGATGCCGTCATTCTATGTACGGAGTGGCCGGAATACAAGAGGATCGATTGGGTAGCCTTGAAGCCGGTATTAAACGGACATATCGTATTCGACGGCCGCAACGCGCTGGACGGGCGTAGCTTGATTCGGTCCGGCTACGAGTATTTCGGGATCAGCAGCCACTAAAGAGAGCTTGGGGTGGCGATAACCCAAGCCATGCCCCGCCCGGCCCCATATACTGGGTTAAGTGAAGGATAGTCTATGGGGCTTGGAGGAGATATGGGTGGAGGAGTATCGAATCGTTCCGTGGGACCAAGACGAATCGATTCCGATCGGAATTGATCGCGAGTTTTATATTCCCCCGGAAATCGAACGAATCGCGCAAGAGGTCATCGCTCAGTATGATATGCAAGTCAGCGAGATGACCTTGATTACGTCCAAGCCGGACAAAGGCGGCGCGATCTGGCGGATCATGACCGACAAAGGTCCGCGAAGCTTGAAGGTGCTGCATCGCGAGCCGAGGAGAAGCCTGTTCTGCGTCTATGCGCAGCAATGGCTGGTTGAGCAAGGTGCGCGCGTTCCGGCGTTGATCAAGACGAGGAACGGCCAGCTGTACGTGGAAGCCGGACAGAAGCTGTGGATCGTCACGGATTGGATATCGCTCACCCCTGCGTCCAAAGTCGACATCGAAGGTGCCGAGGCGTTGGTATACGGGCTTGGTGAGTTTCATCGTGCTTCCCGCGGGTATGTACCTCCCGAGCTGGCGCAGCAGAAGTCGAGAATTCACCATTATCCGAAGTACTATGCGAAAATGATCGAGAAAATCGGTTGGATGAGGGATTTGGCCAAAGCTTACCCGGATGCCGCAGGGAGCGGGCAGTTGCTCTCCGTCGTCGATCAATTCGAGAGTCAGGCGAGGGAAGCGCTCGCTAAGTTCGAGAAGTCGAGCTTTCGCAAGATGGTCGCTAAGGGCGATCCGCACTGGGGATTGGTCCATCAGGACTACGGATTTTCGAACGGTCAGCTGGGAGAAGGCGGGATCTGGGTCATCGACCTGGACGGCGTCGCTTACGATTTTCCAATACGGGACTTGCGTAAAATGATCACGAGCATGATGGACGACATGGGCGTATGGGACCCGGCGATTATGAGAAGGCTCATTCAGTCTTATCACAGCGCGAATCCGATCGACCGCGAAACGTATGAATTGCTCGTGATCGATATGTTTTTCCCGAACGAGTTCTATAAACATATTAAAGAGATGATCTTCGATCCGCTGCTGTTCATGAACACGGAGATGGGGCCGATCTTGGAACGCGTGATCGCGTCCCAAGAGAGCAAGCAGGCGGCGCTTGCCGAGTTGGAGCTCGAGGCGGAGAACTTCGCTCCGGGGGACTACGAGGAAGTGCCGGAGGTCGTGCGCGCGGTGCCCCGGTGGATCGATCGGGCTGGAAGCCTCGAGGAGCCGTTCGGGCCGCAGCTTGCTCCTAGTGCTCCGAGCGCTCCGAGTGTTCCGAGCGAAGCCGAGGAGTCGATGGCGCCTGCCATGGAGGAATCGGTGGCAGCCGCTCGTCCGAGTATCGTCCCGGCCGTTACGGCCGGAATCGATGTTCCGGAAGGCGTCTCGCCTATCACCATCGAACCGCTTGCTGAGATACCTGCGGCGAGCGCTGCTCCGGTTCCGACCGCAGCTCCGACCGCAGTTCCGACCGCAGTTCCTGCCCAGATCCCGGCGCACGCAGAGCTGCGGCCTGTTCCACCCGCTGCAGATCTCCCTGCGATCGTCCTGCCGAGGAGAGCCGTGCAACGCCCGATCCGGACGCTGCGGCGTCGTAAGCGGATCGCTAGGCGCCTTACCGCGATTCGACCGCTCCGCAGAAGACGGGCGAAGCCGGCCGTTCGCCTGGCGCCGCGCCGTAGATCGAAGCCGAAGCAGCGAATCGTGCGCAAGCCGCTTAACGTCAGAAGACGCAAGACCGGACGTAAGAAGGCAAGGAGAGCGGTCAGACGTGCCTAGGGCAAGTAACGGAAAGGAGAGTCTCGGGTGAACGTATTAATGATTTGCACGGAGAAGCTTCCGGTTCCCAATATTAGAGGCGGAGCGATTCAAACGTATATTGGCGGCGTCGCGCCGATGATCGGCCGCAGGCATCGCCTTACGATACTCGGCCGAACCGACCCGGACTTGCCGGACGTCGAGACCGTGGACGGCATTCATTACGTGCGGGTTCGTTCCGACGATTCCTTCGAGCAGTACATGATGAACGTATATGAATATTTGCGCGGGACGCCGGAGAAGTTCGACATCATTCATATCTTCAATCGGCCTAGGCTCGTGGCGGCCGTTCGTCAAGCGGCGCCTCAGGCAAGATTGTTCCTGAGCATGCACAACGATATGTTCAAACCGGAGAAAATATCGGCCTTGGAAGGCAGCGAAGCGATCGAGCAGACCGAGAAAATCGTGACGATCAGCAACTACATCGGCCACTCGATCAGCGGATATTACCCGGAAGCGGCGACGAAAGTGCGGACGATCTACTCGGGGGTCGACTTATCGAGATTCACGCCTTGGCTGATGTCCGACGAGACGAGGCAGGCGAGAGACAGCCTGCGCGCACAGCACGAGCTATCCGGCAAAAAAGTCATTCTGTTCGTCGGCCGTCTTACCCGTAATAAAGGGCCTCATGTGCTCATTAAAGCTTTGGAGCACGTCGAGCATAGCGACGCCGTGCTCGTCATCGTCGGCGGAACCTGGTATCATAACGAAACGGCGTTCAGCGACTACGTCAGCTATATGCGGGCGCTTGCGGCCAGATCCAAGCTCCCCGTCATCATGACCGGCTACGTGCCGGCTCATGAGGTCCACCGTTGGTTCTATGCGGGCGACATATTCGTCTGCACCTCGATGTGGGAGGAACCGCTCGCGAGAGTGCACTTCGAAGCGATGGCGGCCGGTTTGCCGTTCCTCACCACGGCCAGAGGCGGCAACCCGGAAGTCATCCATGGAGGCAACGGTATTCTCATTCAAGATCCGAACGATCCGCTCGAATATGCGAGCCATCTTAACGCGTTATTGTCCGACATGGGCGGGGCGAGGCAGATGGGGATGCACGGCAGACAGCTCGTCGAACGGCATTTCACGTGGGATCGCGTCGCGCGCGAGATTATGGACGTATGGGAATCGGTATAGGAATAGAAAAACGGTTGGGCAGTCATAATCTGATATGCTCCCCATACGGTAGACAGGTGAAATAATAAAAACCTGTTTACTGTGGGGAGCATTTTTCATGCCTAAAAATAAACTGAATGCTTTAGAAAAACTGGCTATTCTTCAAGAGATCGAATCTGGCCGTATTGGGTTTAGAGAGGCTGTTAGAAAGTATGGTTTTTCTCAAACCACGCTGGCGAATTGGCAACGTCGTTATCGGTTGTATAGTTACGAGGGGTTAGAGATTCGTACACACAATCGCAGTTATTCCGCAGAGCATAAGCATCAAGCGGTTTTGGATTATCTGAATGGGGGAATGTCACAGACCCAAATCATTGATAAATACAAAATTGCTAGTCGAACTCAGCTCTTCGATTGGGTCAAGAAGTATAATGGTCATAGCCGCTTAAGAGCTTATTTAGAGGGAGCAACAGCTATGACCAAGGGACGAACAACAACATTGCAGGAGAGAATCGACATTGTCTTGTACTGCCTTGCTAATGGTCAAGACTACACGAAGGCAGCGAATCAGTTCCAGGTTTCTTACCAGCAAGTATACGGATGGGTTAAAAAGTACGAAGTAGGCGGCCAAGATGCGTTAAAGGATGGCAGAGGCCGTACAAAAGCACCTGAAGAGCTGACTGAAGCAGATCAACAGAAGCTTGCCATGAAGAAGCTTGAATACGAGATGGAGCGTCTTAGAGCGGAGAATGCCTTCTTAAAAAAGCTACACGAGTTCCAAAGGAGGCGTCGCTAAGCCAACATCGTCAGGAGAACGTCTATCTCGCGATACAAGCCGTTCAGCAGGCAGAATCGCTCAGTATACAGCTTCTGTGCAAGGTTGCAGGGATTCAAAGGTCAAGTTATTACAAGTGGCTGAACCACAAGCCCAGTCAGCGACAATTGGAGAACCAGGAGCTGACGGAAGTCATGATGTTCATCTATAAGAAAGTCGAGGGTACCTTCGGCTACCGTCAACTTACGTTGCATATGTGCAGCAAGCTGCAGAAGCTAATTAACCACAAACGCGTACAGCGCTTAATGAAGATACAGGGGATCCAGTCGGTGATCCGCCGAAAGAAAAAGAAATATCCGCGCTCTACCCCTCAGCATGTGGCCGAGAATATACTGGATCGCGAGTTCCGAGCGGACGCGCCGAACGAGAAGTGGGTAACAGACGTAACAGAATTCAAATACGGTCATGGCCAGAAGGCATATCTAAGCGCGATCCTTGACCTCCATGACAATTCGATTGTGTCCTACGTGCTGGGGCATTCCAACAACAATCCACTGGTGTTTAAGACGTTGGAATTAGCACTGGAAACTGCGTCCGGAAGTAAGCCAATGATTCACAGTGACCGAGGCTACCAGTACACTTCAACGGACTTTAAAGAGAAGTTAGCAGCCGCCAACATGAAGCAGAGCATGTCCCGAGTTGGACGATGCATCGATAACGGACCAATGGAATCCTTCTGGGGTACGTTGAAGTGTGAGAGATATTACTTACATACCTACCGAACATTTGAGCAACTGAAACACGACATTGAGGACTACATCCACTTCTATAATTACGAACGATTGCAGAAAAAGTTAAACGGCCTCAGTCCCATGGAATTTAGGACGAAGGCCGCTTAATGAGCTTTTATTTTTTATACTGTCTACTTGACGGGGTGCAGTTCAATCGCTGCCCAACCGTGTGTATGAATGAGTATTGGAGTTATATCTTCATAACGCCGCCGCGGCTCGCGTTCGTCACGAGAGCGGAGTAGCGGGCGAGATAGCCGCGTTTGATCTTCGGCTCGAAGCCTTTCCATTCCGAACGGCGCTTCTCGAGCTCTTCGTCGCTCACTTCCAGCGTAATCTTGCGGTTGTTCATATCGAGCTCGATGATGTCTCCGTCGTGTACGAAAGCGATTGGACCGCCTTCGGCCGCTTCAGGAGACACGTGACCGATGGAGATACCGCGCGACGCGCCGGAGAAGCGTCCGTCGGTAATGAGACCGACTTTCGTTCCGAGACCCATGCCGACGATCTGGGACGTAGGCGCGAGCATCTCCGGCATACCGGGACCACCCTTCGGTCCTTCGTAGCGGATAACGACGACGTGTCCTTCTTTGACTTTGCCGTTCGCGATTCCCGCGAGCGCTTCTTCTTGCGAGTCGAAGCAGATGGCAGGACCGCGGTGATAGCCGCCGACGGATTTGTCCACGGCGCCGACCTTGATGATCGAGCCGTTAGGGGCAAGGTTGCCGAACATAACGGACAAGCCGCCTTCCTTCGTATGCGGATCGTCGATCGGGCGGATAACGCTGTGGTCCGTGATCTCGCAGCCCGCAACGTTCTCGCGAAGCGTCTTGCCGGTTACCGTCAGCTCGTCGCCGAACAGTGCGCCGTCTTTCTTGAGCAGCTCGTTGATGATCGCGCTGACGCCGCCCGCGTTGTGCAGGTCTTCGATGTGGTGATCGGAAGCAGGCGCAAGCTTGGACAAGTAAGGAACCTTCTTGGCAACTTCGTTAATGCGCTCGATTGGATAGTCGATATCCGCTTCGTGCGCAATCGCGAGCGTGTGCAGCACGGTGTTCGTGGAGCCGCCCATCGCCATGTCGAGCGCGAACGCGTTGTCGATCGTGTTCTTCGTCACGATGTCGCGAGGCTTGATGTCTTGCTTGATCAGCTCCATCAGCTGGCGAGCGGATCTCTTAACGAATTCCTTACGCTCCGGAGAGACGGCGAGAATGGTGCCGTTGCCTGGCAGGGCAAGTCCAAGCACCTCGGACAGACAGTTCATCGAGTTCGCCGTGAACATGCCGGAGCAGGAGCCGCAAGTCGGACAGCCGTATTGCTCGAGCTCGGTCAAGCTCTTCTCGTCGATCTTGCCGGACATATAAGCGCCGACGCCTTCGAATACGGATGTAAGCGAGATCGCTCGTCCGTCGCTCGTACGGCCTGCTTTCATTGGACCGCCGCTGACGACGATCGTCGGAATATTGATGCGCAGGGCAGCCATCAGCATGCCCGGCGTGATTTTGTCGCAGTTCGGGATGCAGACCATGCCGTCGAACCAGTGCGCGTTAACGACCGTCTCGACGGAGTCCGCGATGATCTCGCGGCTAGCGAGCGAGTAGCGCATGCCGATGTGGCCCATGGCGATGCCGTCGTCTACGCCGATCGTATTGAATTCGAACGGAACGCCGCCGGCTTCCCTAATCGCTTCTTTGACGATTTTGCCGAATTCTTGCAGATGGACGTGTCCCGGCACGATGTCGATGTAAGAATTGCAAACCGCGATGAAAGGTTTTCCGAAATCTTCTTCTTTAACGCCTGCCGCACGCAGCAAGCTGCGGTGAGGAGCGCGGTCGAAGCCTTTGGTAATCATGTCTGAACGCATTTTTTTCCTGTCGGACATCGGGTTGACCCTCTCTTTCAAAGGAATATTCCTGTAAGTCTTATCCTTGAGTTTATCATAGAAATAGAGGAGTTGACCAGTTGAAGGTTAAACGGGAAAAGACGGTATTCTTGTGTGACGTATATGTAAGGTTAAAGTCGATATTTCATAGTGATTTACAAATTTCAAGCTCGAAATGACTCTTATATGTTATAAAACATTACATAAAATGATTTACTTCCGCTTGTGCCTTTTCTATAATGGAAGAAAGTTGCGTAGAAGGAGCATGGAGATGAATCTGACGGAACGCGAGAAAGAGAAGCTGCTCATTACGGTTGCCGCGGATTTGGCGGAGCGGCGGCTGGCGCGGGGCGTGAAGCTGAATTATCCGGAGAGCGTCGCGCTCATTACCTCCGCGATAATGGAAGGCGCGAGAGACGGCAAATCCGTCGCGGAGCTGATGGCTTACGGGACAACGCTCCTCACTCGAGACCAAGTCATGGATGGTATTCCCGAGATGATCCATGAGGTGCAGGTGGAGGCGACGTTCCCGGACGGGACGAAGCTTGTGACGGTACATCGACCGATTACTTGACGGAAGAAGGGGTAGCGCATGATTCCGGGACAAATATTGGCGAAAGCCGGGATGATCGAGCTGAATGCCGGCAGACGGACAGTGACGATTATCGTGAACAACGCGGGGGATCGACCGGTGCAGGTGGGGTCTCATTTTCATTTTTTCGAGGTGAACCGGGCTTTGCGCTTCGATCGGTCTGAAGCTTACGGCATGCGGCTTAACATTCCGGCCGGCACGGCGATTCGATTCGAGCCGGGCGAGGAGAAGCCTGTCGAGCTGACGGAGCTGTCGGGCACGAAGGAGAGCTACGGCTTAAACGGAATAGCGAACGGATCGGTTGGAGGCAAAATGACGAAGTCCGTAGCGAAGCGGCTGGCCGCATGGCAGGCGCTCGGCGAATAGCGTTGACGGGGAGGGGCGCTTCATGCGCATGGATCGGCAGCATTACGCGGAGATGTTCGGCCCGACGACGGGCGATGCGATAAGATTGGCGGACACCGGATTGTGGGCCGTCATCGAGCACGATCATACGGTATACGGGGACGAGTGCAAGTTCGGCGGAGGCAAAGTCATCCGCGACGGCATGGGCCAATCGAGCCGCGCCGTCAGAGCTGACGGAGTGATCGACACGCTGATCACGAACGCCGTCATTATCGATCATTCGGGCATCGTTAAGGGAGACATCGGCATTAAGGACGGCTACATCGTAGCCATTGGCAAGGCCGGCAATCCGGACATTATGGAAGGCGTTCATCCGAGTCTGATCGTCGGGGCGAGCACGGAAGTGATCGCAGGAGAAGGGAAGATCGTGACGGCTGGCGGCATCGACACGCACATCCACTACATCTGCCCGCAGCAGATCGAGACGGCGCTGTCGTCCGGCGTGACGACGATGATCGGGGGAGGCACGGGGCCGGCGACGGGGACGAACGCGACGACGTGCACGCCCGGCGCTTGGCATCTACGCCGCATGCTGGAGGCGGCGGAGGCTTTCCCGATGAACCTCGGCTTTCTTGGCAAAGGTAACGCGTCAACGCTTCCGCCTCTCGTCGAGCAGATCGAAGCAGGCGCCATCGGTCTCAAGCTTCACGAGGACTGGGGGACGACGCCGGCGTCGATCGACGCGTGCCTGTCCGCGGCGGATGCGTACGACGTTCAAGTCGCGATACATACCGATACGCTCAACGAAGCGGGGTTCGTAGAGGATACGCTTCGCGCGATCGGCGGTCGTACGATTCATACGTACCATACGGAAGGCGCCGGCGGCGGTCACGCTCCGGATATCATTCGAGCAGCGGGAGAGCCGAACATTATTCCGTCTTCCACGAACCCGACTCGGCCGTTCACGGTCAACACGATCGAGGAACACCTCGACATGCTGATGGTATGCCACCATCTGGACAGCCGTATTCCAGAGGACGTTGCGTTCGCGGACTCTCGCATCCGGCCGGAGACGATCGCGGCGGAGGATATTCTGCACGACCTCGGCGCTTTCAGCATTATCAGCTCGGATTCGCAGGCGATGGGAAGAGTCGGGGAAGTTATCATCAGAACGTGGCAGACGGCGGACAAGATGAAAGCCCAGCGCGGGCAACTGCCGGAAGACGGCGAGGACGGGGACAACGGACGCATTAAGCGGTACATCGCGAAATATACGATCAACCCCGCAATCGCGCACGGCATCTCGCACGTCGTCGGTTCGCTCGAGCCCGGCAAGTTCGCGGACATCGTCGTATGGTCGCCGGCCTTTTTCGGCGTTAAGCCGGATTTGGTGCTCAAGGGCGGCAGCATCGCTTATGCGCAGATGGGCGATCCGAACGCGTCGATCCCGACGCCGCAGCCGGTGTTCGGCAGGCCGATGTTCGCGTCATACGGGCGGTCGCTCTCCAAGAGCTCCATCACCTTCGTCTCTCAAGCCGCCTACGATCGCGGTATCGCGAAGAAGCTTGGGCTGAAGAAACGCGTCGAGCCGGTGAAGAACTGCCGGAGCATCGGCAAGAAGGATATGATCCACAACAACGCCACGCCGGACATCCAAGTGGATCCGGATACTTATAAGGTAACGGTGGACGGAGAGCTTGCGACCTGCGAGCCGGCGACCGTCGTGCCGATGGCGCAGCGATATTTTCTGTTCTGACGGAGGTGGCGGGTTTGGCGGATAATTGGCTGTCGATGCAGCTGTTGCTCGATTCCGCGCTGCCGATCGGCGGCTTCTCGCACTCGTTCGGATTAGAGACGCTCGTGCAAGACGGTGCGATTGAGGATGGCGCCGGCTTGCGGGCCTACTGTGAAGCGATGCTGCTTCATGGCTGGTCGACCAGCGATCTGATGATCGTGAAGGCGGCGTATGTCGGCGATGACGACTACGCTTATGGCATCGAGCGGCTCATCCATGTTCAGCGCGTAGCCTCGGAGACGAGGGACGGCATGGAGAAAATGGGGCGAAGGCTGCTGAAGCTCGCTGCGGAGCTGTTCCCGGATTTGGCTATCCGCCACGTGGCAGAGGCGGCTCGCGCCGGTCGCTGCTTCGGCAGTTATCCTCTCGCTTATGCCGTCATCTGCAGAGAGCTTGGCGTAACCCTAGATCGTGCGGCGGAAGGTTACCTATACGCCTCCGTAGCAACGACCGTGAACGCGGGTCTGCGGCTCATCTCGATCGGGCAGACGGAGGCGCAGCGGATTACCGCTTCTCTGTTCGCGCGAATCGGCGAAGCTTGGGCAAGCGTGCGGGAGCTGCCGCCGGAGGAAGCCTACGGTGCGATGCCGCTGGCGGATCTGGCGATGATCCGCCACGAGACGCTGTATTCCAGGTTGTTCATGTCTTAAACCAATATAGATATTATTCGGAGGGATCGCTATGTGCCAAGGACAAGGACATCATCATCACCATGAGTGGGAGACGCCGCCGGCAGCGCCCGGAAGACCGATGCGAATCGGCATCGGAGGTCCGGTCGGATCGGGCAAGACGAAGCTGGTCGAGCAGCTCGCTTTTCAATTGAAGGATAAGCTGAACCTGGCTGTCATTACGAACGACATCTATACGAAGGAAGATGCGCGGATCTTGTCGGATACGGGTTGCTTGCCTACCGAGCGCATTATCGGCGTCGAGACGGGCGGCTGCCCGCATACGGCGATCCGCGAGGACGCTTCGATGAACTTCGAGGCGGTCGAGGAGCTTGAAGGACGGTTCCCCGATCTTGATCTGATCTTGATCGAGAGCGGCGGCGACAACTTGGCTGCAGCTTTCAGCCCCGAGCTTGTCGACCGGTTCATCTACATTATCGACGTCGCCCAAGGCGAGAAAATCCCGCGCAAGGGCGGGCCAGGCATCATGCGCTCCGACCTCCTCATTATCAACAAGATCGATCTGGCTCCGTACGTCGGAGCGAGCTTGCAGGTGATGGAGGACGACTCGAAGCGGATGCGCGGCGACCGGCCGTTCGTGTTCACGAACCTGTTCGGCGGCGACGGACTGGACGTCGTGGCGGGCTGGGTCGCGCAGGAAGCGGGCCGCCATGCGGCCGCCGTCTAACGCGGCGTTAGCCGTTGCGCCGGAAGGTTCGATTCGCCGCGCGGAGCTTCGTGCCGTCGTTGGGAACGTGGGCGGTCGATCGGAGCTGGTATCCCGTTATCACACGTCGCCGCTGAAGCTCGCGAAGACGTTCCATGAGGACGTGAACGGGGCGAAGCAGCTGGCTGTCGTGCAGATGGACGTCTCTCCGGGGCTGCTGGAAGGGGACGATTACGTCTTCGATTGGCGGTTGCAAGAAGGGACATGGCTGTACGCGACGAACCAAGCGTATACGAGGGTGCACCCTTGCGAGGGCGGCGGGCATGCGCGATTGACGCAGCGCTTGGCGTTGGAGCGGGACGCCGTGCTGGAATGGATGCCGGAGCCGATCATGCTGTACAGGGACGCTCGATTGGAATGCGATACCGAGATCGACCTCGCGGAGGGAGCGATCTGC
>Ga0065721_10050644_pt1 | contig 18745 bp, 17 predicted proteins | sample Mesricmetagenome_FD_59108 | JGI IMG/M metagenome (GOLD analysis project Ga0065721, IMG submission 59108) | Mesophilic microbial community from rice straw/compost enrichment Sample: eDNA_1 v2 (version 2) | ecosystem: Engineered > Solid waste > Grass > Composting > Bioreactor | place: USA: Davis... | reverse complement strand
CGAGGCTGACGCCCGCGGCGAGCCGCGACCGGTCGTAGACGGGGGTGTCGGTGAACTGGCCGTCGAAGTAGACGGATCTCATCTCCTTCAGGGCGTCCGCGAGACTCGCTTCACCGCCCGTCTCGCGCTGGATGTCCGTGTGGCCGCTCAGTCCGGTGGCGACGACCCGCAGGTTGACGATCTCGGAGGCCTCCGGCTCGCGACGGAACTCGTAGCGCTCCTGGTAGAGGTCGCCGAACCAGGTGCCGAGGTCGTCGAGGTCGAAGTCGAGGTCCTTGAGGATCAGCTCTTCCTCGAAGATCTGGCCCTGGTACCTCATCCCGACCTTGTAGGCGATGTCGATCGAATCGTCCGTGAATCCGTCCTCGACGAGGCGGGAACGCCCCTCCGACCCCATGATCGAGAGTTGCTCGGTGATCTCGGACAGCTCGGCTCGAGGGAGGGTTCGGATGTAGGAGCGGACGTGGTCGTAGCGGCGGTCGGAGACGAGCATCCCGAAGGCCGAGAAGTTGCCGGCGTCACGAGGGACGACGACCTTGGGCATCGAGAGTCGCTCGGCGACCGGGATGGCGTGGAGCCCGCCGGCACCGCCGAAGGCGATCAGAGCCATCTCCTCGGGGTTCTCGCCCCGCTCGACCGAGACCTCGCGGATCGCTCCGTACATGTTCGTGACGCAGATCTCGATCACGCCGGCAGCGAGCTCGTTGATGTCGGCGATCTCGGCCGCTTCCGAGAGGCGCTCGGCCGCCTTGGTCGAAAGCTCCTTGTCCAACGTCACGCTCCCGTCCAGTAGCGATGAGGTGCCGAGCCGGCCGAGGATGAGGTTGGCGTCCGTGACGGTGAGTTCGGTGCCCCCGGCCCCGTAACAGGCGGGTCCGGGCGAGGCGCCCGCGCTCTGCGGACCGACCTTGATGATCCCGTCCTCGCTCAACCACGCGATGCTCCCGCCGCCGGCGCCGACCGTGTTCACCTCGAGGTCGGGCAGGGCGATCGGGAAGGCCTCGAGCACCCGGCTCGGGGCGACGTGCGTCTTGAAGTCCTTGACGAACCCGACGTCGGAGCTGGTGCCGCCCATGTCGAAGGTGGCGACGTTCGGCGCTCCGATCCGCTCGGCCATGAAGGCGGAGGCGGTGACCCCGCCCGCGACGCCTCCGAGCAGGAGGCGCAGGGGTTCCGCGATCACGAACTCCTCGGTGATGAGGCCGCCGGAGGAGGTCATGTACTGGACCTCTCCGCGGTAGCCCGATTCCTTCAGGGCGGCCCCCAGACCCCTGACGTATTCCTTGATCATCGGGGAAATGGAGGCGTTGAACACGGCGGTGATGAACCGCGGGTATTCCCGGAACTCCGGGTTCGTCGACGAGAGCGTGACGTGGACGTTCGGCAGCCGCTTCGCGATGTACTCGGCGGCCCGGAGCTCGTTCTCGTCGCTCTGGTACGAGTTGAGGAAGCAGATCGCGACCGCCTCGACGCCCTGCTGCTGCAGCGCTTCGACGATCGAGTCCAGGTCGCCCTCGTCCGGCGGGAGCTCCACCTCGCCCTGGGGCGAGACGCGTTCCTTGATCTCGAACCTCCGCTCGTGCGGGACCGGGTAGGGGCGGGTCCTCGTCCACTTGTGGTCGAACAGTCCCCCCGTGTAGCGAAGGGTGTCACCGATCTCGATGTGGTCCCGGAAGCCGGCGGTCGTGAGGATCGCCGTCGTGGCCCCACGCTGCTGGAGCACGGCGTTGATCGCCACGGTCGTCCCGTGGACGATCGACGAGACATCGGCCAGATCGATCCCCTCGAGGCCCTTGAGGACGGTTCCGGGCAGGTCGTCCGGGTTTGTCTGAACCTTGTTGACCCTTACCGCATCCTTCTGCTCCTCAGACAGAAAGACGAAATCCGTGAAGGTACCTCCAACATCGATGCCGATGTCGATCATCTCAATCTCCTCTCTCAGAGCGAACCAGTTCGCTCAAACACTGCGTTATTCTTATCATGATTGTATTGAATAGTCAACACGCTCACGAGTACTGGCCGGAACCCTCGATCTTTCGGCCGTCCTCGTCGTAGCGATAGAAGCCTCGCCCGGCCTTCCGGCCGTACCTGCCATCCGCGACGAGGTTCCTGACCCCCACCGGGGGACGGAACCGCTCCCCATGCGCATCGGCGAGGGCGGAAACCGCGTCGACGTAGACGTCGAGCCCGTTGAAGTCGGAGAGCTCGAGCGGCCCCATCGGGAAATTGAAAGCGAGCCGCAGCGCCTTGTCGATGTCCTCGGGGCTGGCCAGGTCCTCTTCGAGCATCCGGAGGCACTCCTGGCGCAGGGCCGCGTACGCGCGGGTGGTGATGAAGCCCGGGCTGTCCTTGCGGCACACCACCACCTCCTTGCCGATCCCCTCGGCGAACGCGGTGGCGCGCGCCACCGACTCGTCGGTGGTCGCGAGCCCGCGCACGAGCTCGACCAGCCTCATCATCACCGGAGGGTTGAAGAAGTGCATGCCGACGAGGCGCTCGGCGGCGTCCCCCAACGGGGACCCGAGCGCGGTTATGCTGAGCTGCGATGTGTTGGTTCCGAGGAGGGCCTCCGCCGGAGCCGATGACGCGACTTCCCGGAGCAGCATCTGTTTCAGCTCGAGGCTTTCGGGCGCAGCCTCGATCACGACCCCGGCCTCCCCGACGGCCTCCGAGGCTGAAGCGACCCGCGCGATCCTACGCTCGGCTTCGTCGGCCTCTCCCGACCCGACCTTGCTCGACTTCACGAAACGGTCCAGGCTCTTGCGGATCGCGTTCGACGCCCGATCCAAGGCGCCGGGGCTCGGATCGAACAGCCGCACCTCATGGCCGGCCATGGCCGAGGCCTGCGCGATCCCGCTGCCCATGGTGCCGGCCCCTAGGACCGCGACCCGTGCCTTGCCGCCGGTAGAGCCTCCGCCGCTCATTCAGGCACCTGACCTCAGGCCGAGGTTCATCTCGCCGATGAGGGCGCGGTGGAGGTCGTTGCTTCCCTCGACGATCTGGAGGACCTTGGCGTCCCGGTACATCCTCGACACCCGGTAGTCCGAGGAGGCGCCGTAGGCACCGTGGATCTGGACCGCGTCCGCCGCGGACCGGGCGGCGATGTCGCTCGCGTACATCTTCGCCATGCTGGTCAGTCGTCGGGCCCGCTCGCCGCGTTCCAGCGCCTCGGCGCACTCCCTGACCAGCAGGCTCGCGGTTTCGAGCCCGACGCTCATGTCCGTGATCTTGCTCTGGACCAGTTGGAACTCGGAGATCGGGTGCCCGAACGCCATGCGCTCCTGCGCGTAGGCGACGGAGTCTTGGAGGCATGCGTGGATGACTCCGACCGAGCGGGACGCCACACCGAGCCGGCCACGCTCGACGGCGGTCATCGCGACCGGGAAGCCGTCGCCCTCTTCTCCGAGCAGGGAGTCCGGAGGGAGCTTCATCTCGTCGAAGGCGACGTCGCCCGTTGACAGCGGTCGGAACCCGAGCTTGTTCTTGTACGGGCTGAGAATCAGGCCGGGCGTGTCGCGCGGCACGATGAAGGCGGAGATGCCACGGTGGCGCTTCGAGCGATCGAAGGAAGCGAACGTGACGAAGAAATCGGCGATGTTGAGGTTGGATATCCACGCCTTCGACCCGTTGAGGACGAAGCCGTCGTCGACCCTGCGATAGGTCGTCTGCATGCCGGCGACGTCGCTCCCGGAGTTGGGCTCCGTGACGGCTGCCCCTCCGAAGGACCGGCCCTGCGCGAGGGGCTTGAGCCAACGATCCTTCTGCTCGTCGGTCCCGAACGCGTCGATGCTCGACCCAACCAGGCCGGAAGGCATTGACACCAGTGTCCCGAGTACCTGGCAGACCTTGCTGATCTCGATGATCAGGTCGGAGAAGGTCATGTAGTCGAGCCCCAAGCCTCCCAGTTCGGGGTCGATGACTCCGCCGAACATGTTCAGTTCGGCCATGCCCTCGAGGATCTCGCGCGGGATCTCCTCGGCCTGGTCGTAGGCGGCGACCCGAGGCGCGATCTCCTTATTCGAAAAGTCCGCGACCGCTTCCAGCAGCGCAGATTTTTCCGACACCGTTACTGACACTTCGTGACCTCGCTTGATCGATGGATACGTCGCCGGCGGGGCTTGCCTTCCGGTTTATGATCATAATAATATCCAATCGACCTGATTAACGCAAGCGCAACAGGACCTCGGCCGCCTCGCGAGCCGTCTGGCCCTCCTTCACTCCCCGCGCTCGAGCCGCTCCGTTGCACGCGCTGATGACCCCGTCGTAGTAGGTGCTGAGGCCGTCCCCCATGCGGGCGGTGCGCGCGTCCACGGCCGCGCCCGCGAGCCCGGACCGGTCGACGATCTCCAGGCCGGCGATGCCCGCGTCGTCCTTCCCCCTTCCGCCGTCGGAGCAGATGAAGCCGAGCGGCGAGGTCTTCAGCAGGTAGGGCACCGCGCTTCGCCCCGTGTGCCCCGCGGTGCATAGGACGTTCCGATCGCGGTCCTCGGGGAGGCCGAAGGCGATCGAGTCGGTGCAGACGACCGCGCGGCCATCGTCGCCGCGCCGGACGACGGTCCGGTGGGACACCTCACTCGCCGGTTGCGGCTCGGGGTCGCGGTCGAGCATCAGCCGGGAGGCCTCGGCCACCGGCTGGCCCGGCTCGACCCCGAGGGTCTCCGCGACGGCGTTCACCCTGCTGACGGTTCCGGTTCGCCAGACGTCGGCGCCGTCGCCGAGCTGGACGGTGCCAACGTCCGCCGCGGCCGCCGACATCCCGAGCGCCTCGAGATACCAGAGGCCCGCTATGCCCGCTCCGTCGAGGCCGATGCCGCAATCTACGCCGATGACCCCACGAGGCGACATCTCCGCCACGAACCGAGCCGGGAGCACACCCATGTAGGAGGCGGCGACCACGACGTCCCGCCCCCGGTTCGATTCCTCGACCAGATAGGCGGAGTCGATCGCGACCACCCGTCCCCGATCCGACGACGCGACCTCGAGCTGGGCACTCCAATGCGGTTCGCTCATGACCACACGTTCTCCCAGCTGAGCGGCTGGTCCAAGACCTTGGGGAACTTGTGTTGGAGGTAGGCGGCGTAATCGTCGAGGTGCGCCCTCATCCGTTCCTCGGCCAGGGGCGCGTCGTGCGCCGAGATCGCCTCGAGTATCGACTCGTGGACCTCGAGAACGTGGACGCGCGAACGCTTCGGATAGTCGACGCCGAGCGCCGTCCCGTCGGTGATCCACCCCAGAGAGGCGAGCAGCTGTTCGAACAGCACGTTGCGCGCGATCCGGGTGGTGATGTCGTGAAAGGCCCGGTTCTCCTCCAGGAAGTCCGGGAGGCTCTTCGTCACGCCCGCCATCCGTTCGACCGAGTCGGCCAGCTCCTGGATCTCCTCTTCGGTGGCAACCTCCGCCGCCTGCGCCGCCATGCGCGGCTCGATCACCTGGCGTGCCTCGACGACGGTCCGGTACGGCGCGCCCGTCATTTCCAGCATGAGCGCGAGCGTGCTCGCCAGGTACCGGGGATCCGGCGTGGTCACCACGGGCCCGCCCTTGGGCCCCGGTCTGATCTCGAGGACTCCCTGGCTTTCCAGATACCGGAGCGCCTCCCGCAACGTCCCCCGCGCCACCCCGTAGACCGTCAGCATCTCCCCCTCCGGCGGGAGCGTCGCCCCGGGCTCGAGGCCCTTCTCGGTGATCTCCGCCACGATGCGCTGAGCCAGCAGCATCGCGGTCTTCTGAGGCTTGTAGTTGCGCCTGGTCCGGGCGGCGACGCTACCGCCGATGAGGACGCTCAACGTCGATCCTCTGCCGCGCCGATCTCGGCGGCGGCGAGCGCCTCCGGCCCGGCGGCTTCCCTGAGCTCGGCCTTTCGCACCTTGCCCGAAGGCGTCTTCGGCAGACCGTCGACCACACGTATGTATCTGGGCATCGCGAAGGCCGGTAACCGGTCGCGGCACCACGAGTGGATCTCGTCCGTGGTGATCGCCTCCCGGGCGACGACGAAGATCATCACCTCGTCTTCTCCCGCGTCGACGTCGGCCGCCACCCCGATAGCCGCGCACTCCAGGACCTCGGGGCAACCCAACACCGCCTGCTCCACCTCGTACGAGCTGATGTTCTCGCCGCGACGGCGGATCGCGTCCTTCAATCGATCGACGAAGTAGAACCAGCCGTCCTCGTCCCTCTTCAAGCCGTCTCCGGTGTGGAACCAGAGGTTCCGGAACGCTTCGACCGTCTTCTCGGGCATGCCGAAGTAGCCCGAGCAAGTGGTCCAAGGATGCTTCGGACGCACCACGAGCTCTCCGACCTCGCCGGTGCCCACCTCCTCGTCCGTCTCCGAGTCGACCAGCCGTACGTCGAACCACTCCTCGTTCGCCAAGCCGCATGCGCCGAGCGGGCGGTCCTCGCCGTAGGGGCTGAGGATCGGCATCGAGGTCTCCGTCAGCCCGAAGACCTCGACGAATGCCTCGACCCCGAACCGGCGGCGGAAGTCCTCGAGGATGGAGCCGGCGGTGGGTGCAGCGAAGACGCAACGGAGCCGGTTGTCGGCGTCGTCTTCCCGCGGTTCCTGCTTGTGGACGAAATCCATCATGACCCCGACGAAGTTGGTCACGGTCGCCCCGGAGTCGCGGATCCAGTCGATCCAGCGGCTGGCGCTGAACCGTTCCCTGAGCACGAACCGTGCCCCGGCGATCAATGCCGGGTAGGCCGCCAGGAACTGAGCGTTCCCGTGGAAGAGGGGACCGACGGACATGAACGCGTCCGCCTCGGTCAACCTGGTGAGCGATACGCACTCGTCGGCGAAGAACGTCATCTGTGCGTGCGGCATCATCACGCCCTTCGAGAGGCCGGTTGTGCCCGAGGTGAAGAAGACGGATCCGAGGTCCCGGGGACGGACCTCCGGGAGGTCGACCTTCGAAGCTTGCAGGAGGTCGGCGAACGGGTCCGCCGCCCAGCCGGCGGCACGGAGGGCTTCCGAGGCGCGCTCCAGCTCCGGCCCCTTGCCCAAGACGTAGAAACGCTCTATGGATGCGGCGGCCTCCGATCCCTCGACGAAGCGTTCGGCGTACTCGGGCTCGATCACAGCGAACCTCGGCGCCGTCGTCCGCACCTGATGCTCCAGGAAGCTCCCCCGGTAGGCCGTGTTGATCGGGACCTCGGCCAGCCCCGCGAACGCCGAGCCGAACCAGGCCAGGATCACCTCCGACCGGTTGGCCGACATGATCAGGATCCGGTCCCCCCTTTCTCCGCCCGCGGCGACCAGGCCGGAGCCCACGGCCTCCGCCCGAGCCAGGGTCTCGGCGAAGGTCAGCTCGAGGTCCTCTCCGGGAACGTCCAGAAAGATCCGGTCGCCGTGGGCGCTCGCCCGGTGACGCAGGACGTGCGGCAAGGTCCAGTCACGGCGATCCGGGAAGGTCGGCGAGTACTCGTCGTAGACGCGGGTCATCGTGAACCCTCCCTCCTCGCCTCGCGGAACCGCGGTGGTCGCTTCTCCATGAATGCCTTGGCGCCCTCCCTCATGTCATCGGACCCGGCCGCCTGCCCGAGCATCCCCAAGCCGGACAGGAAGGATCCCCGGCAGGCGTCCCACCACATGTTCGAGCTGGTCTTCGCGATCTCCAGGTACCGGGGGCTGAGAGCGAGCAGCTCGTCGGCCCATCTCGTCGTCTCCTCCTCCAGCTCCGCGTCCGGCACGACTCTGTTGATCATCCCCATCTCGAGCGCCTGGGCCGCCGTGTACTTGCGGCACATCAGGGAGATCTCCTTCGCCCTCTTCTCGCCGACCATCAGCGCGAGCATGTTGGTCCCGCCGAGGACCGGCGCGCTACCGACCCGGGGCCCCGTCTGACCGAAGGTCGCCGACTCTCCCGCGACCGCCAGGTCGCAAGCGACGACGAGTTCGTTGCCGCCCCCGGCCGCGGCTCCATTCACCGACGCGATCACCGGACGGGGGTGGCGCCGGATGGCGTCGAACAGGGTCAGCGACCCCTGGAAGAGCCTCCTCAGCTCCGACTCGGTCGACTCGGCCAGGTTCTCCAGGAAACCCCCGGCGCAGAAGGCCCGCCCGGCGCCGGCCAGGACCACGACCCCTGCCTCATCCGCGGCTTCGATCGCCTCGGTGAGCTCGGACGCCATCGCGAAGTCGTACGCGTTCATCCGCTCGGGCCGGTTCAGCCTGATCCAGGCGACCTCGCCCCTTTCCTCGACGAGGATGTCTCGCTGGTTCTCGGAGTCGCGCGAAAAGTTTGACATGATAATGATTATTCCTTAAACCAGGGAACCCTGTCAAATCCACTGTTCATCGAAGAAACTCCTCTCGCTCGCTTGACCACCCAACCATAATCTATGATCACCAATCGTATGGATAACCCAAGGATCAGATCCGAGACCCACGGCCCCGTTTCGGTCGTAACCATCGACTACCCGGAGAAGCGAAACTCGCTCAGCGACCCCGTGCTGTCCGATCTGGTCGACGCGATGACCCGGGCGGACAGGGAACCGGGCATCAGGGCGATCGTGCTCACCGGGTCCCCGAAGGTGTTCGCCTCGGGTGCCGATGTGGCGGCCCTCCTGGAGAGATCCACGGCCGAGGCGTTCGAGGGCGAACGAAGCCGAGCCTGGGAGTCGCTACGCCGGGTGAAGACCCCGACCGTCTCAGCAGTCTCGGGGTTCTGCCTCGGAGGCGGGTGCGAGTTGGCGCTCGGCACCGACGTGATCGTCGCTTCCGAGAGCGCTCGGTTCGGTCTCCCCGAGACCCGGCTCGGACTCATCCCCGGGGCGGGCGGCACTCAGATGCTGCCCCGGCTGGTCGGCAAGGCGCTCGCCATGGACCTCGTCCTCACCGGCCGCATGCTCGGTGCCGCCGAGGCCCTCCAGCAAGGGCTGGTCTCTCGGGTGTCGACCGTCGACGACTACCTGGACGACGCCGTCGCGATCGCGGAGGAGATCGCCAACCGACCCGCCATCGCCCAGCGACTCGCCAAGCAGGTGATCGACGAATCTCTCGGCACGGATCTCGAGACAGGGATCGCAAACGAAAGGAAGGCGTTCGCGGTGGCCTTCGGCAGCAAGGACGCGCGGGAGGGCATGTCAGCCTTCCTCGAAGGTCGCGAGCCGACCTGGACCCACGACTGAGGCCCGTTCAAAGCGTCGACGACTCGGCCCCGTCGGCCACGACCACGCTCCCGCTCATGAAGTCCGACAGCGGCGACGCCAGCAGGCAGACCAGCGGACCGAACTCCTGGGGCAGGCCCATCCGCCCCGCCGGGATTTTCCGCAGACGACGCTTCAGTATCTCCTCGGATTCCAAGACCACGGACTGCGCCTGGGTCTCGTAGGCCCCCGGAGCGATCGCGTTGACCTGGACGCCGGCCCGAGCCCACTCCCCGGCGACGGCCTTCGTGAACTGGAGCAGCGCTCCCTTGGAGGCCGAGTATGCCGCGAGCGTCGGCTTGCCGAGGATCCCGGAGGTCGAGGCGACGTTGATCACCTTTCCCGCGCCGTTCTCGAGCATGACGCGACCGGCCGCCCGCGTGAGCGTCACCGGAGCGAACACGTTCACCTCGAACACCTCACGCCAAACCGAGTCATCGACCTCGTCGAAGCGTCCCGCCGGGGCGATCCCGGCGTTGTTCACCACGATGTCGAGCCGCCCGAGGCGCTCCATGGCGAGATCGACGAGCCCGCCCACCTGTAGCGAGTCGCGCATGTCGCAGGCGGTCCCCGTCACCATGCCACCGCTTTCGTCCTCGAGCGACCGCAGGCTTTCCTCGGTCCGCCCGGCCCCGAGCACTCGTACCCCCTGGGCGGCCAGGCTCAGGGCCGAGGCCCGCCCGAGCCCACGGGTGGCGCCCGTCACGATCGCGACCTTGCCTTCGAGCTCAAGATCCAGCATCGTGTCGCCGCCTTCCCATCTCGTTGACCAGTTCCCTTGCGATGCCCAACCTCAGGACCTGTGAGCCGCCCTCGTAGATGCGCATCGGCCTCGCCTGGCGGTAGAGCCGCTCGATCTTCGAGTCGCGGACGAGCCCCCACCGGCCCATGATCTGCACGGACCTGTCGACGATCCGTCCGGCCACCTCGCTCGCTTGCAGCTTCGCCATCGACGAGAGATGCAGGGAGCCCTCGGGATCGGTCCTGGCCTGTTCGCCGGCACGGTACGTCAGAAGCCGAGCGGCCTCCAGCTCGGCCCAGGACTCGCCGAGCATGCCGGCGATCGGTCCGAGACGGGCCATCGGTCGCCCGAACTGCTCCCTGTTGGAAGCGTGAACCGCGCCTTCTTCCAGGGCCGCCTGCGCCAGTCCGAGCGAGGCCCCCGCGACAGACACCCGGAAGACCGACAGGGTGGCGAACACGAGGTCGAAGCCCGCTCGCCGCTGCCCGAGGATCCACTCCGGGTCGATTGGCACGTCGTCGAACTCGACCTCGGCCAGCACGTGGGGAGCGATGATCTCGGGAGTGGGTTCGGTGCGAAGCCCGGGTGAATCGGCCGGAACGAAGACCATCGTGTGGCCGTCGCCGTCGCGCGCGAGCACCGTGTAGAAGCCCGCAGCCCCACCGTTCGAGATGAACGACTTCGAGCCGCTCAACCGCAGGCCATCGTCTCCGTCGCGTAGCTCGGTGGTGACGCTCTTCAGGTCGGATCCCGCCTCCGGCTCGGTCAGGCCAAGGGCCGCCAGCACTTCGCCGGTGGCCACCCGGGGCAGCCACTCGTCCTTCAGGTCCGGCCGCCCTCCGCGCGACAGGGCGAAGCTCCCGATGCCCTGGAGGGCGAAGAGCGAATCCAGGTGGGACGAGGTCGCCATGAGGACCTCCCGGGCCACGGCGACCGCGAGCGGGTCGACCCGCTCGAACCTCCCCCCGTGCGACGCCGGGACCATCAGCTCGCACAAGCGACTTGCGCGCAGGGCCTCGAGCACCCCGGGATGAACCGTGCTCATGCCGTCCGCTTCCGCGGCGAGCGGCTCCACGGCGCGGGCCACGGCTCCCGCCTCGGACTGGATCTCCAGGTAGACCTCCGCAAGCTCGAACGACATGGCGTCAGCCCTCGAGCGTTTCGATCAGCGTCGCCGTCCCGAGACCGCCGCCGCAGCACATGGTCACGAGGCCCAGCCGGCCACCCGTGTCCTCCAGCTCGTGCAGGAGGGTAGTCATCAGTCGGGCCCCCGTCGAACCCAGGGGATGGCCGACCGCGATCGCGCCCCCGCGAGGGTTAACCCGTTCCATGTCGGGACCGTACTCCCGCTGCCAGGCCAAGACCACGGATGCGAACGCCTCGTTTATCTCGATCGCATCGATGTCCTCCATCCTCAATCGGTTGCGGTCGAGGATCTTGCGGGTGGCGGGTATCGGACCGGTGAGCATCGTGATCGGGTCCACGCCGAGCACCACCTGGTCCACGATCCTGGCGCGCGGCCGGACTCCCAGCTCGCGCGCCTTCTCCGCCGATCCGATGAGCAGGGCCGCGGCACCGTCGGACACCTGCGACGAGTTGCCCGCGGTCACCCTGCCGTCCTCCCGGAACACGGTGCGGAGGGAGGAGAGCTGGTCGAGGTCGGTGTCGGGCCGGACCCCCTGGTCGGCGTCCATGGTCCCGTCCGGGGTCTCGATGGGGAGCATCTCGCGATCGAAGGCGCCGGACTCCGTGGCGGCGGCGGCGCGCCGGTGGGACGTGAGCGCGAACTCGTCCATTTCCTCGCGCGTGAGGCGATACCGGTCGGCGATCATCTCGGCACCCTCTCCCTGCGGCACGAGGTCGTACCGCTCCAGGAGCTCGGGGGTGAACCCCGATCCCCACTCCTTCTGGGCACCTTCGTTCACCCGGAACCCCACACGGCCCATGTGCTCGACCCCCGCCGCCACCACGAGATCGTCGACGCCGCCCGCGACCTTCAGAGCCGCGAAGTTCACGGCCTGCTGCCCCGAGCCGCACCGGATATCGATGGTGGTGGCGCCGGTCGTCTCGGCCAGACCCTTTTGCAGCCAGGCGTTTCGCGAGATTCCCTGGGCCTGCTCGCCGGACTGGTAAACGCAGCCGGCGATGACGTTGTCGACCTCGGCGGATTCGACACCCGTGCGCTCCAACAGGCCCTCGAAGGTGCGGCCGAGCAGGTCGGCGGGATGGATCTCCCGGAGGGCTCCCTTCTCGGGATGGCCACGCCCCACGGGCGTTCGCACGGCGCCCAGGATCAACGCATCGTTCGTCTTCATCGTCTACCTCGCGGTTTCTTCGATTAGTCGGGCGAAGTTCTCGCCCAGGATCAGGTCCGTGTCGGCGGGGTCGAGCCCGAGATCCCGGATCGCCTGAATCTCGGCGGCCGGATCGGCCATCGGCCAATCCGTTGCGAACACGATCCGTTCGGCCCCATGCCTCGCGACGATCTCGCGCATGCGCTCGCGGCCGACGCCGGCAAGCGTCGGCGGCCAGGAGGTGTCCAGATGCACCGCGGTTCCGATCAGGTGTTCGACGGCCTCTTCGTAGACGTGATACCCACCGAAGTGGGCGGCGACGATCTTGAGCCCCGGCAGCTCGTCGTGGATCCTGCGGACCATGGCAGGCGTCGCTCGGCTCTCGGGATGCCCTTTCTGCTCTAGCCCCACGTGGAACACGGCGACGAAATCCTCCCGCAGGGCGTCGAGCACCTCGAGCAGGCCGGGGTCGTCGAGGGAGAATCCCTGGAAGAGCGGGTGGACCTTGACGCCGCGTAGATCGTGCCGGAGGAGGCTCGCCCTGTTCTCCTCGGGGGACAATCCCGGGTGCACGGAGCCGAAGCCGATGAAACGGTCCCGATCGAGCCCTCCCACGAACCGGTTGGCGGGCTCGAGCCGGTCCGGCGTGTCGGCGACGGCCAAGCACACGCTCCGGTCGATTCCCGCCCAGTCCATCGCCTCCAGCGCCGAGGAAACCGTTCCGTCTCCGAATCTGCGGAGACCGTCGCTGGGCGAGCCCAACGCGCGGGCCGCGATACGGTCGGGCCAGACGTGGATGTGGCTGTCTATGATCATGTCGGGACTATACTAGTATAAGGATTATATGAAAGTGGTTCTAGGGCCCTCGCCGACCATCTCCCCCCTCCGAGGGAGCTTCCGTCTGACAAGACGGTCAGAATCCGTACCCAATGGCTGACCGAACTACAAGCGGTGGCGCGTCCCGGCTTGGGCTGAAACCGCAGAAGACCGCGATGCTCATCGCCCAGCGGATCGTCTCCGAGATCGCGGACAACAACCTGCCGCCCGGCACGCCGATCTCCCCGGAGAAGGAGATGCTGGCCGAGTTCGGGGTCGCCCGGGGCACCCTGCGGGAGGCGCTCCGCTTCCTCGAGATCCACGGCGTGATCACCATCAAGACCGGGCCCGGAGGAGGACCGATGGTCGCTCGCCCCGGCTCCCGTCATCTCGGGGGGATCATCGCCATGATGATGCAGCTCGAGCATGCGTCGTTCGAGTCGGTCTTGGAGGCACGCGCGACGATCGAGCCGACCCTCGCACGGAGCGCCGCGGAACAGATCTCGGACGGCGCCGCCAACGACCTATACGAGTCGATCCAGCGCATGCGGGACAACATCGAGGACGGCGACTTCTTCCTCGCCGAGAACGAGCGCTTCCACGCGGCGGTCTCGACCGCGTCCGGCAACGACCTCCTGGCGATGGTCATCGGCTCCCTCAGCTGGATCTGCGACGCGTCTCCGCTCGGCGTCGAGTATCCGCCGGAATCGCGGGAGGCAGTCATCGAGATGCACACGAAGATCGCCGACGCGATCGCCGCCCACAATCCCGACGCCGCCGAGCGGGAGATGGCTCTGCACATCGAGAGCTTCGAGATCTACCTCGCCAAGAGGTACCCACAGGTGATCGGTGACCCGATCCGGTGGGATCAGCTCGAACCCTAGCCCGCGACCTAGAACGCCTGGCTCGTCGGCCGTACGAGTATCTCGTTCATCGAGACCTCCCGGGGTAGGGTCACCGCGAAGCGGATGATCTCGGCGATGTGATCCGGGGAGATCGCGTGTTCTTCGTACCTCGCCTCGACCGCCGTCTTGGTCTCCGGGTCGGTGATGTGGCCGGTCAGCTCGGTGCTGACCGCTCCGGGTTCGATCACGATCACCCGGACCTCGGGGAGGAGCTCCTGGCGCAGGCCCTCCGACCAGCCCCCCATGCCCCACTTGGTGGCGGCGTAGACGGCGTTTCCCGGTCGGGCCGTGCGTCCGGCGACGGAGGACACGTTGATCAGGTCCCCTCCCCCGTCCCTCAGCGAGTCGAGGAAGACCTCGGTGGTGGTCATCGCTCCGAGCAGGTTCGTCTCGACCATCCGGCGCATCTCCGTGCGCTGCTCCGAACCGAACGGCGCCAGCAGCATGACCCCGGCGTTGTTCACCAGGACGTCGACCCGGCCGAGCCGCTCGGAGACTGTATTCTCGGCGCGGACGATGCTCTCGCGGTCGGTGACGTCCGCCTCGATCGCGACTGACCCACCACCGAGTTCGTCGGCGAGGCGCCGGATCCGGTCGACTCGCCGGGCGAGCAGCGCGACCCGGTAGCCCTCCTCGGCCAATTCCCTGGCAGTCGCCTCGCCGATGCCCGACGAAGCGCCCGTGATCACCGCCACCGGGCCGGCTTCTTCCCGCTCGACCCTCAAGACGAGACCGCGACTTCCTCGTCGACCCACTCGTCCCAAACGTCGTCGTTGTTCTCCCCGACCCGGGGCGAGCGCCCGAGCGGGGCGAGCTCGCGGCCCGGAAGCTTCACCGGGAAGCCGAGCGCTTCGAGCTCGATCCCGTTGCCGAGCTCGACCTTCTCGATCAGACCGAGATGCGCGACCTGCTCGTCGGCGAGTACCTCGGCGAAGTTCTTGATGAGCGAACAGGGCACCCCGCGGGACTCCAGCTTCTCCATCCACTCCGACCTGGTGCGCTTCGCGAACTCCGCGTTCAGGATCTCGGCCAGCTCGACCTGGTTGCGGGCGCGCAGCACCTGGTCCTCGAAGCGGGGATCGTCAACCAGGTCGACCCGGTCGATCTCCTCGCACACGGCGCGCCAGAGCGACTGCGTCCCGGCCGCGACGACGAAGTCGCCGTCGGAGGCGCGGTAGGCCTGGTACGGGGCGTTGCGGGGATGGGCCGAGCCCAGCCGACCGGCCGGGACCCCGGTGCCGAAGTACTCGCTGGTCTGGAGGGCCGCGATGCCGAGGATCGAACCGAGCATCGAGCAGTCGATGTACGCGCCGCCGCCCTCGTGCAGCGTGGCCATGATCGTGAACGCCGCGTAGAGGCCGGCGCAGAAGTCCCCGACCGGCACGCCCACCTTGACGGGCTCGCCGTCCGGCTCCCCGGTGCAGCTCATGAGGCCGCTGGCCGCCTGCACCGTCACGTCGAAGGCGCCCCGCGACGCCTGCGGCCCGGTCTGGCCGAAGCCCGAGATGGAGCAGAACACCACGTCGGGGTTGAGCTTGGAGACGATCTCGTAGCCCAGCCCGATCCGGTCCATCACGCCGGGGCGGAAGTTCTCGACGATCACGTCGGCGGTCGCGCAGAGCCGCTTCACCTTCTCCAGGTCCGCGTCATCCTTCAGATCCGCCGCGAAGCTGCGCTTGCCGCGGTTCAGCGACGCGAAGTTGGCGCTGTACTCCTCCCCGTCCTCGTTCTCCAGGATCGGCGGCCAGCCCCGCATCTGGTCGCCCGTCCCCGAACGCTCGATCTTGACCACGTCGGCGCCGAGGTCCGCGAAGAGCGACCCCGCGAACGGGCCGGCCGCGATCTGGGTGAACTCCAGGACCCGGATCCCGGCCAGGGGGCCGGCGGAGTTCGATCTGCGCTCTCGAGGTACTTCTTCCATCCGGTTCAGCCTTTCTCAGCCGTGGGTTGTTCGGTCTTGCCGGCACGCAGACGCAGCCGCCGGCCCAGCGGGGCCAGGACGTCGTCGATCTCGCGGTCGCCGAGGAGGCCGCCCGGGCGGCGGACCATGATCGCGATGACGATCGTGCCGAGTATCAGGGGGGTGAGCGATCCGACCTCGGTCTCGACGGATCCGATCGAGATCTGGCCGTTGAACTGGCGCATGATCTCGTTGATCGCGGTGACCAGCAGAGCCCCGACGAAGGCGCCGGACGTCCCGCGCCCGCCGATGATGACCATGGTCACCACGACGAAGGTCAGCTGGAGCGAGAACGAGGCCGGGCTGATCGCGGTGACGTAGTGCGCGTAGAGCGAGCCCCCCGCCGCGACGATCGCGATGCTGAGCACCCAGGCGTAGAGACGGTACCGGCGCACCGGCACCCCGCTCCCGGCCGCGCTCAGCTGGTCCTCCCGGCTCGCCCTGAGCAACAACCCGACCCGGGAGTCCTGGAACACCCTCGCGACCGCGATGGCCGCGACCGCGAACAGGATCGCCATCCCGACGGTCGTCTCCTTCGGGATCCCGTAGAAGGTCTGGTTGCCGCGGGTGACGTCCGGGAGGTTGATGATCGCGATGCCGACGATCACCAGCAGCGCGTAGGTGGAGATGGTCGCCGACGTGCCCGAAAGGCGGACTATCGCGAACCCGACCAGGCACCCCACGAAGCAGGTGAAGAGGACCGCGAGCACCGTCGCCGGCAGGAAGCTGAGGTCGGCGTCCCGGAGGAAGCCCGGCGCGTCCGGTATCGAAGACTTCTTGAGGACGGACGGCGTCGTCAGCAACGCCGCCGCGTAGGCGCCGATGCCCATGAACGCGATGTGCCCGAACGAGACCACGCCCGTCGTGCCCATGAACGTCTGCAGCCCGATCGCCGCGACCAGGTTGATCGCGAACAGGACGAACACCCGCTCGGTGGTGGCGCTGGCGCCGCCATACGTCAACCCGACGAGCACGACCACCGCCCCGAGGATCGCGATCCCGGCGAGGGTCCTGAGATGGCGCCCGCCGCGCGTCTCTGCGTTCATACCTCCCGGCCCACCTTTCCGAATAGCCCCTCGGGGCGGATCAGCAAAACGACGATGATCGCCACGAACACGAGCCCATCGGAGAGCCCGAGCATCCCGTCGGGAAGGACGTTGCGCAGGAGGATCTCCAGGATGCCGAGGCCCAGGCCGGCGACCACGGCGCCGCCGAGGCTCCCGAGACCGCCCAGCACCGCGGCGATGAAGCCCTTCATCAGCGGCTCGAACCCCGAGCTAGGGGTCACCGTGCCCGAGTTCGAGAACCACATGATCCCCGCCAGCCCGGCCAGGGCGCCCGAGATCGCGAAGGCGGCGACGATCACCTTGCGGGGATCGACCCCGAGCAGCCGGGCGACGTCGCGGTCCTCGGCCGAGGCTCGGAGCGCCAGCCCCACGACGCTCTGCTTGAGGAAGCGCACCAGCGCGATCAGGACCGCGAAGGTGACGACGCAGGTCGCGACGTCGCGCCAGGCGACGTTCACACCGCCCAGCGTGAACGAGGCCTGGACCCACGACGGGTAGTCGATCGACTTCGCGGTGCCGCCCATCATGATCAGCAGAACGGCCTGGATCATCAGGCTCAGCGCGAAGGAGACGATCAGGAGGGCGACCGGATCGGCGCTCTTCACCCGCCGGAACACGCCGCGCTCCATCACGACCGCGGCGGCCGACGCCGCGGCGATCGCGCCGGCGATCGCGACCGGCCAGGGGACGCGGCCGAACAGGCCATAGAGCGTGTAGCCGGCGATCGTGAGCAGCTCGCCGTGGGCGAAGTTGACCATGCGAGCGATGCTGAACACCACCCCGAGCCCGATCGCGACCAGGGCGTAGATGCTGCCCAGCGACAGCGCGTTGATCGTCTGCTGCGCGAACTGCGACAGATCCATCAGAAAGAACCCCCCGGGGTCGTGGCCAATCCGAGATAGGCCCTCTCGATTTCCTCGCCGGACAGGTTCCGCGCGTCCTCCGAGATCGACACCCGGCCGGTTTCGAGCACGTAGGCCCGGTCGGCGAGCTCCAGCGCCCTCGTCACGTTCTGCTCCGCCAACAGGATCGAGAGGCCCCGCTCCTTCAGGCTGCCGAGCGAGTCGAAGATCTTCCCGGTGTTGATGGGGTCCAACCCGAGCGAGGGCTCGTCCAGCAAGAGCAGGTCGGGATCGGAGAGCAGCGCGCGGGCGATCGCGAGCTGTTGCTGCTCGCCGCCCGAAAGGAACCCGCCCGACGAGTCGAGCTTCCGTTCGAGCACCGGGAACAGCTCGAACATCTCCCCGATCCGGCCGGCCTGGTCCCCCTTGGGCAACCGCGCCGCGGCGAGCCGCAGGTTCTCCCGGACGGTGAGATCCGCCAGGATGCGCCGGCCCTCGGGAGAGAGCGAGATGCCGGCGTGGTTGCGCTTGTGGCAGGAGACTCCGGTCACGTCCTTGCCGGAGAATTCGATCCTTCCCTCTGCGAGGGGGACCAGGCCGGCCACGGCATTCAGGAGCGAGCTCTTCCCCGCCCCGTTGGCGCCCAGCAGGCAGACGAGCTCGCCCTTGCCGACGACGAGGTCGATGCCGTGGAGGGCGGTGATGCGCCCGTACTTGACGACCGCACCCGAGACCGCGAGCACGTTGGCGCCGGTATCCATCAAGCCGCCTTCCTGGCCTGCGAGGCCTTCGAGTAGAGGACGCCGATCTCGCCGGCGTTTCCGTCGGGCGCGAGCCCGAGAGCGATGGAGCGGGCCGCGGTCATGACGTTCGCGGCCCGCCGGGGAAGGTCCTTGTCGAGGATGCGGTCGACGAAGCCGGAGATGCTCACGGCCCCCACCGCGGTGCCGCTCGAGGTCCGGATCGGGGTCGCCACCC
>Ga0065721_10004904_pt1 | contig 18745 bp, 14 predicted proteins | sample Mesricmetagenome_FD_59108 | JGI IMG/M metagenome (GOLD analysis project Ga0065721, IMG submission 59108) | Mesophilic microbial community from rice straw/compost enrichment Sample: eDNA_1 v2 (version 2) | ecosystem: Engineered > Solid waste > Grass > Composting > Bioreactor | place: USA: Davis... | reverse complement strand
CCCGGGAGCCGGTCGGTTCCCAACCCCCTGATGTGCGGTCGTGGCGGAACTGGTAGACGCGCAACGTTGAGGTCGTTGTGGGCGAAAGCCCGTGGAAGTTCGAGTCTTCTCGACCGCACCATTCCCGCTCAAAGATGGGCACCAAACCATCTGGCCGGCTGTCGCCCTGAACGAGTGCACACTCCAGGGCGGATTTCCTCTCCGAAGATGCAGATTTCTTCCGCCGTGCGTCGTCAGAACGAAAGCGCGGGTCGACCGCGCTGAGCGCTTGCCGATCTTGAGCACGAATGCTTCGATAGTCTGAGGGAGGGGTAATGCGCTGACGTGCCAAAATCCGCATCCCGGACGCGAGGCAGCACTCGGCTCTCCAACCGCTCTCAATCGCGCCGACATAAAAGGCGCATGTTTCCCGTATCGCCTAGATGCCAATACCGATGCCGTTCGGAACGATGTCGCGGGGCCAGAGCAGCGACATACATCGCTTTCGGCCGCGCTTTACAGCCTGCCGGCCTGAAGTTCCCGCACGGCATAGTCACACGCCCGCGCGGTCAGCGCCATATAGGTGAGTGACGGATTTTGGCAGGCCGACGAACTCATCTGTGCGCCGTCCGTGACAAAGAGGTTGGGCACATCATGCGCCTGGCTCCAGCGGTTCAGCACAGACGAGCCCCGATCGTGCCCCATCCGGGCACCGCCCATTTCATGGATCGATGTGCCGCCATTGTTCGGCTGATCGAAGCCCATGATGACCTGCGCCCCTCCGGCGGCCATCATTGCGCCTGCCTCTCGCTTGGCATCGGCAAGAGCCGCCAGCTCTTCCTTCCCATGGGCGAAATGGATCTCGAGTTGGGGAATGCCATGGCGGTCCGTCTGTTTGCTGAGGACGAGGCGATTGCGCGCGCGGGGGAGAGACTCGGCGAAAGCCACGAGTACCATCGTCCACGGCCCGACCTTTTGCAGCTCGTCCTTGAACCCCTGACCGATGCCCGCCATGCGCTTGCCGCGGGTCCACGTCCCCTGAAGAGCGCCCCCCTGAAAGGAATAGCCTCGGGTAAATCCGTCCCCGTCAAGCTGGTCGAGATTGCGAAAGCGAGGAACGACGATGCCGGTCGGACGATTTCCGTATGTCGTGCGGTCCTCGAACCCCGGCACCATGGCGAGTGCGGAAATCGTGTTCGCATGGTCCATGATGTGCGTGCCAAGGACACCGCTGGCATTGGCAAGACCGTTGGGCATCGCTTCGCTGGCGGAATTCAGCATCAGCTGAACCGAATTGAACGCGCCGGCATTGAGAAACACGATCCGCGATGACGCCGAGCTGCGCTCGCCCGTGTTGCGATCCACCCAGCGGACACCTGTGACCCGGCGCTGCGTCGCATCATAGTCGACCCGCTCGACGATGGCGTCGGTCACGACCGTCAAGCGCCCCGTCTTCATCGCGGCGGGCAAGGTCGAGGACTGCGCTGAAAAATAGGCACCGTAGGAGCATCCGCGCGCGCAGATATTGCGGTTCTGGCAGGCGCCGCGCCCCTCACCCTCCTTCGCCTGCGTCAGGTTCGCAGTGCGACCGATGGTGATCAGCCGATCAGGATATTGCGCCAGAATGCGCTCGCGGAGCGCCTGTTCCACCACGTTGAGGGCCATGGCCGGCTGAAAGCGACCATCGGGCAGTTGAGGGAGGCCCTCGGCCGCACCTGACACGCCGATGAACTCTTCGACCTTGTCGTACCATGGTGCCAGATCAGCATAGCGGATCGGCCAGTCCGTACCGTGCCCATCCCGTTTATTGCCTTCGAAGTCGTAGTCCGACCAGCGGTAGCATTGCCGGCCCCATGTCAGCGAGCGCCCGCCAAGCTGATAGCCGCGAAACCAGTCGAACGCCGTTCCCTGCCCCGTCTGATAGGGGTTTTCCCGATCATTCACGAAATGGCCCTGGGTGAACTCGTTGAAGTGGCGGTTCAACATCTGGACGGGGTAATCCCGCGCGTACTGCTCGGCATCCCCAACGCCGCGGAACGGCAGCTCCCAGGGGGCTTTCTGCTCGGTCGCATAGTCGACTTGATGGTCGATATTGCGTCCCCGCTCGATCATGAGAACCTTGAGGCCTGCCTCCGTCAGCTCCTTGGCGGCCCATCCTCCCGTGATGCCGGAGCCCACAACGATGGCGTCAAATTGGGTGCTTACTTCAGCCATCAACCAAACTCCACGGCTGTCCAGTCGCTCGACCAGGCGCGATCACCCGGTCGGAGCGGAAGATCGGGGTCGAACCTGCCGGGCACGAGTTCATAGCGCAGTTCCTGCGACGCACCCGCCTGCGAGGTATAATAACCGGTCAGGATGAGACCCTTGATGGCCACCCAGGGCGACCACGGAGCCCCCGGCGCCATGGCCGCCGCATCGATTTTTGCGAGGATATCTTCACGCTCAGCCGGCGTTCGTCTGAAAAAATCTCCGTTTGCCGCCTGATCGAGCGTTCTCTCGAGCCACGGCAGGTAGCGCAAGGATCCGTCGCGACGCATGAAGCTGCTTAGCGCCGGTGTGATTGCGCCGCTCGCCACAGGCGCTTTCGTGCCGGATAGGCCATGCGCCAGAGCAAGAATGACGAAATCGCCGGTGCCGACGTCCCGCGCGCCGGGCGTATCGGTGCGCGGGATGACGAGCTCGGTCACTTCCGCCATCATGTCCCTCACGCGTTCGCTGGGTTCATCATCCTCATCCAGCTTGCTCAGGCGCACCGTCGCGACGGGAACGCCGATGCACAATGCCAGCAGCGTCGCTGCACCGAGAAAGTCCCGCCGATCCCAGGGTGCGCCTTCACTCATGCCCGATGCCCATGATTTGTCGATTGAGCGCGCGATCCGCGCCGCCAGCGGCGAAATCATCGAAGGCGTGGTCCGTCACGCGGATGATGTGGCGGGCAATGAACGGTGCGCCTTCTGCAGCGCCCTGCTCGGGATGCTTGAGCGCACATTCCCACTCAAGCACGGCCCAGCCGGCAAAATCATATTGCGCGAGCTTGGAGAAGATGCCCGGAAAATTGACCTGCCCGTCACCCAGCGACCGGAAACGGCCGGGCCGATCGACCCACGACTGATAGCCGCCATAGACGCCCATCCGACCATTGGGCCGGAACTCGGCATCCTTGATGTGCACGCATTTGATGCGCTCATGATAAATGTCGAGAAACGCCAGATAGTCGAGCTGCTGCAGCACGAGGTGCGACGGATCGTAGAGAATGTTGGCGCGAGGATGATTGCCGACGCGATCGAGGAACATCTCGAACGTCACCCCGTCGTGGAGGTCCTCGCCGGGATGGATCTCGAAACCGATGTCCACACCCTGCTCATCGAAATGGTCGAGGATCGGCGTCCAGCGCCGGGCCAGTTCATCGAATGCGTCTTCGACCAGCCCCGCGGGGCGCTGGGGCCAGGGGTAAAAATAGGGCCAGGCGAGCGCGCCAGAGAAGCTGGCGTGTGCGTTCAGGCCAAGGCGGCGGCTGGCGATGGCCGCCTTCTTCACCTGGTCCACGGCCCAGGCCTGCCTCGCCACCGGATTGCCGCGCACCGCAGGGGCCGCGAACCCGTCGAACTGGGCGTCATAGGCCGGGTGGACCGCGACAAGCTGCCCCTGAAGATGCGTTGAAAGCTCGGTGATGACCAAGCCTTTCTCCGCCAGCATGCCGCTGATCTCGTCACAATAGTCCTGGCTGGAGGCGCCGCGATCCAGATCGAACAGGCGCGCATCCCAGCTGGGAATCTGCACGCCCTTGTAGCCGAGCGCCGCGACCCAGTCGGCAATTGCCTCCAGACTGTTGAACGGAGCAGCATCGCCAGCGAACTGGGCGAGGAATATCGCCGGCCCCTTGATTGTCTTCATGCTGTGCTCACTCCCTCAGTCACACCGTCAGCGCGACCCAGCCTGCTTGTGAAGCGCTGGCTCGAACGGCGGTGTCGATGAATGTCATGCCGCGCAGGCCGTCGGTCGCACCGGGCAGCAGCGAGCCGGGTTCGCCACGCAGCACTTTTGCGAAATCCCGGTAAAGGTTGGCAAATGCCTCGAGATAGCCTTCCGGATGGCCGCCGGGCGTGCGGACGCGGGCGCGCGTTTGGGGCGTGCCGGCTCGCAAGATCTCGGTGCGACCGTCGAGATGCTTGAGCAGCATGGTATTCGGCTCCTCCTGCTGCCAGGAAAGGCCGGCCTTGTCTCCATACACCCGGATGCGCACGCCGTTGAGTTCACCAACCTCGATCTGGCTGGCGAGGAGGACGCCCCGCGCCCCGTTCTCGAAACGCAGCAAAATGCTGCAGTCGTCATCGAGGACCCGACCGGGCACGACAGCGGCAAGGTCCGGCAGGATCTGCGCCACGCGAAGGCCGGTGACAAATTCGGCCAGATGGAATGCGTGAACACCGATGTCCCCGATGCATCCCCCCATTCCGGCACGGGCGGGGTCAACCCGCCACTCGGCCTGCTTGCCCTCCGCCGGCTGGGAGAGCCAGCCCTGCGAATATTCCACCACGACCTTGCGAATGGTGCCTAGCTCACCGGCGGCAATCCGCGCCTTCGCCTCACGCGCCATCGGATAGCCCGAATAGGTATAGGTGAGGCCGTAGGGCAGTGCGGCCTGCTGCAGCAGGGCCGCCAGCTCCCGCGCTTCGTCCAGAGTGGCGGTCATCGGCTTGTCGCTGATCACCGGAAAGCCGGTCTCCAGCGCCGCACGGGCGGCAGGCAGGTGATGGTGATTGGGGCTGACGACGGCAATAAAATCCACCCCGTCCGGCCGCGCCTTTTCCGCTGCCAGCATGGCCGCCACGTCAGGATAGGCGCGGGCCGGATCGATCCGGTAAAAGTCACCCGCGGCTGATGAGCGGGCAGCATCGGACGAGAAAGCGCCTGCAACCAGCTCGATCTCGCGATCCAGCTCCGCTGCGATGCGGTGAACAGGACCGATGAAGGCACCCGGCCCACCGCCGATCATGCCCATCCGCAAACGCTTGCTCATCTTGCCTCTCCAGCGTGGGGCCAGGCCCGACGTGACATGCCCTTGGCAGTCACGGCAAGGCCTGGTCCGTTGCGATCGTTCAGAAATCGACGCCCAGACGGACGCCGACCGCACGAACCGAGTCATAGCTCCAACGCTGGACCAGAGTCAGCGCTCCGGCGTTGATGCCGTCCCCGGCTTCCACTTCGATCGACACCGGCCGGATCTCGTTGAAGCAGTTCTTGCAGAACAACGAGAGATTCCAGCGATCTCCGCGGATGCCAACATTGGCGTCAAACGTATCCCATGCCGGGATGACCGCTCCGGGTGCATATTCGCTCAGCAATGATGAGCGATGGTAGAAGCTGCCGCCAACGCTGGCTCTCAGGCTGTCGCTGAGGATATGCTCATATTCGGCCGAGACGACGGAGGTGAACTTCGCCGATTGCGGCACGCGGCGGCCAGAAACGTCAAAGGTGCCGTTCGCTGTGCAGCTTGCCGCGACCTGCCCCGGATAGCATTCCCGGCCCGGATAGCTGTCATACTTCGCGTCGACCAGCGTTGCGGCGCCGGCAATCGTCAGCCCCGGCAGCGGGCGGGCCTGAACGCTGAAGTCGATGCCCTGGGTCGTTGCCTTTGCCGCGTTGGACAGAGTGATCGTCTGCAAGGCAGCGTTGAATGCCTGGACCTGAAGATCGTCGAACTTCGTGTGGAACGCAGAAAGGCTGATGTTCACGCGGCGATCGAACAAGGATTGCTTGATGCCGATCTCCCCGCCCTTTGAGATTTCGGGATCCACCGCCAGATTGGCACCCGGTGCCGGTGAAGCATTGGAGAAGCCGGGGCCCTTATAGCCATGGCCGTAGAAGCCATAGATCAACGTGGTGGGCGACGCTTCCCAGTCCAGACCAAGCTTCCAGCTGAAATTGGTGTTCTTGGCGCGACCGTCGAAGCTGTTGTTCGGCACCCCCAGCGTGACGAAATACGGGTTCTCATTCTCACGCAGCCGGAGGGCAACGTTGTCGTGCGTGACACGACCGCCGGCGATCAGCTTGACCTGATCCGTGACGCGGTAGCTGAGCTGGCCGAACGCTGCATAGCTCTCGCTGGTGTTCCGCGCGGTGTAATCCTGCCCGAGGAAATAGAGGTTGCTGACGCCGCAAGCAGGCGGCGGCCCCGCCGTGACCGTAGCATTGACGCAGAAAGGGAATCCGCTGGTGACGAACGGCGGCAATCCGGAACTACCGCCACGCGCGCCTTCAAAATCGTTGGTGGAATTGAAGTAGTACAGACCGAACTGACCACTCAGAACATTCCCTGCCGGCAGCGCAATCCTCAGCTCGTTGGAGAATTGATCGTAGTTGCTGCGCATCGCGTTGCGATTGAAATAGTCGACCGGCGTGAAATCGGAATCGAAGGTCTGGTCGAGACTGTAGGTCTTCCAGGCCGCTACGTTGCTGATCTCCATGCCATTATCCAGGCTGACCGCAATTTTTGCCTGCAGCCCGCCCGTTTCGAGATCGCGAAAATATTCGCCATCGACAACAGATGTAAGGTTGCGCGGACCGGGGGTTACGCCAGCCCCTGCCAGCAAGGCGGTATATTGGCTGCCGGCTCCCAGGCTGCGATAGGTATAGTCGAACGTAACGGAAATGCCCTTGAACTTGGCATAGTCTCCAATGACGTAGACGGACACGTTCGATGCCGGCTCAATCAGGTATTTCGCGCGGACGGCATATTCCTGAACGTCACTTTCCGCACGCCCCGGCGTGGTGCGCTGCAGGTTGACGATGGAATCCTGGCTCGAATAGCTCGCGTTCAAACGAAGCGCACTGTTCTGGCTCACCGGCACATTGACCGTACCGCGAACGCGGACACCCAGGCCATCCTTGCCGTCACGGTGACGGCTCGCGGCTTCCGCGTCGAATGACGCGCTCGTGACGCCGATTTTCGGCGTGGCCGTCGTGATGTTCACAAGGCCGGCAGACGCATTCTTGCCGAACAGCAGGCCCTGAGGCCCATTGAGAACCTCGACACGCTCGATGTCATAGAAACCGATGCTGGCGAAATAGCGGCTGCCCAGGACGACATCGTCGACCATCTGGGTCACGCTGGATTCCACCGTATCGGCATAGGTCGCCGTACCAATTCCACGGATGGAGAACTGATTGTCCTGGCTTGCCTGAAGGCTCGGCGCCAGCTTGGTCACGCCGCGCAGATCGGTGGTGCCGCTGCTGGTCAGCGCGTCGCCACTGATGACCGTCACGCTCACCGGGACTTTCATCACATTTTCGCTGCGACGCTGCGCGGTGACGATGATCTCGCCCACTTCGCCTTCCGCTGCATTTTCGGCAGGCTGTTGCTGTGCATAAGCAGCCGGCGAAAGAATGGGCAGAATGCTGGCGACTGCGCAGGATGCCAGTAACTTCGAACTACGATTTATAAAGGTCATTATTACCTCCCCTTCCAGTTTATTTGGTTCACTTGCCAATTATTTGATCCACCGGGTCATCAGCCGCGCCGAAAGACCGCCGGCTATTGAGATGATCCCGAGGATGATGAATGCGTCGCGGATCGAGCCGGACAGCATTTGTGTTCCCGTCACCAGCAGCGGGCTGACGAACTGCCCCAGGAAGAAACAGCCGCTCCATATGCCCATGCCCCGGCCGCGATGTTCAGGCGGCAGATGCGAGACGGTCCAGAGCACGAGCGCCGGGATGAGGATGCCTGCGCCAAGCTGCTGGACAAAGGCAAAGCCGGTCATCATTGTCGGGTCATTGCTCAACCCGATGCCGACCAGGCCGACCCCCAGCAGGCTCAGGAATATCAGCAGCTGCAAATCCGAAGAGAAGCGGCGCGAGACCCACTGAAACAGCAGGGCGCCCAGCACGACGCCGATGCTCGCGATCGAGATATATGTCCCGATATCGCCAGCTGACGCGACGCCGACCTCGCCGAATGCGCGCCCGACCTGGACGATGTAGACATAGTATAGCGCGGCCGCGAACAGCGTGAACGAACAGCAGATTGTGACTTGCCGCCATGGGAACGTCGATTGCGGCGCCTCCTGAGAGACGACTTCCGCTTTCACGTCCGGCTCGAACAGGAAGAGCAGCATCAAGAGCGAAATCGGAAACGCCACCGCATAGATGACGAACGGCAGCTGCCACGACTGAGCGGCGAGGAAGCCGGAGAGAAACACGGTGCCCGTTCCGAAAATCGGACCGATAACGCCCTGGAATGTCAGCCAGCCGCGACGCTCATCGTGCGAAAAATAGTCGCCGATCAGCGTATTTGTGACGGTCAGAATCGCCGCTTCGCAAATGCCCAATGCCAGGCGGGAGGCAATGAGCGCCTCTATGCTGTCGACGAAAAACGGGATTGTGCCCACGAACCCATAGATCACGGTCGCGCCAAGCAGAAGTTTGCGCCGCCCGTGACGGTCGGCAAACCATCCCATCAGGGGCGAGAAAAGCGCGATCATCAGACCCGGCGCGGTTACTGCCAGCGGAACGAGCGTCGTCGCGCCCGGAACATCCGCAAATGCCTCGATAATGCTCGGGACAGCCGGTGCCAGACCGACAATCGCGAGGATTGGCAGGAATGCCGCGAACATCACCGTCACGCCTTGGGCAATGCCTGCCCGGCGCCTTGCGGGGTTGCCCTCGGCGGGGCCTGCTGCCGCGCCCGCAGCCATCAGAAGATGATCGTCGCGTGGCGGCTGTCCTGCACCGGAATGGGGCGGAACCGCGGCGGGAAATAGGGGTGACGGTAGCGAAGCACCGTCTCGACGAGGTGCACGCCGGGCTCGAGCCCGCCGGGCTTCTCGACCAGAATATCGATCGCCGTGCCGACCGGCCAGCGCAGTTCGGTCAGTCCGTCGAGTTCAGCATAGCCATATTCGCGGCCCGCAATGAGGTAGCGGTTCTGCTCAGCCGGGAAAGGCTCGCCGTCGACCACGACGTCGATGCCTTCCATCAGCGAGACGCGCGTGCCCCGATAATTGGGCTGTCGGAAGCGCACTCGAAAACCCGTCCTCGCACCTTCCGGGCCGAGATTCGCAAATCCGCTGCTCTGTACGTGGCTTCGCTCAAGCATGATGGTTATCCATTTCAGGTTGGACGGCGGCCTGATCATATTCCCGTTCGAGCTTGCGGATCAGGGCGTGGTGGCGGCGGACCTGCTCGATCGCCACCCAGGGATCGCGGACGCCTTCATATTCGCTGGAGAGATATCCGGTGTAGCCGAGCGACTTGAGCGCAGGCACCACCCGCTCCCACGGGATGTTGTGGTCATGCAGCTGCTCGTCGATATGGTGGAATTTCGCCTGGATGAATGGCGTATACTCGATGACCACGGCCAGCTGCTCGACCGGGACGTTGATGCCATCCAGAAAGCTCATCGCCTCCTTGCGCATTTCCGGTGTTTCATGCTGCCAGTAGGGCAACGGACGATCCTGAAAGATGCCGGTGTCGATCAGCAGCCCGAAATGCTTCGTGCCGGTGCGCTGGATGAAGTCCACATAGCCCTCGACCACGGGATGCCGGATCGGTGTTGGGGCGTGAATTTCCGGGATGATGATCACGTCCAGTTTGGTGGCAAGGTCGAGGACCCGCTCAACGGCGCCTTCCCAGATCGGATGCGGCGTCAGCTCATCATCGATCACGCCGAATTTCGGCCGGAGGAACTTGAAGCCCAGCTTGCTGGCAAGATTGAGATCGAGCGCGAGTTGGGCAGCGCCTTCCTCGGCCGTCAGATTCCGGTCCCGCTGGATGTGCGTGTCCACCCAGCTCGCGAAATTGGTGGGCTGCAGCTTGTACTGCTCGCCAAGCGCAAACCAGCGGTCGAGCCAGGCAGCGTTCGGCTCGGGATAGTGCTCGACATGGGCTTCGCCGAGGATCTCGATGCCCGTCGAGCCGGTATCGGCAGCATGGTAGAAGGCTTCCTCAAGCCCCATCACCGTGCCGATGTCATCGGTGTAGCTGTAGAGCGAAACGCCGTATTGAAATGATCCGCTCATGCAGCGCTGGCCTTCTTTTTCAGATGTGGAGGAATAAAGGGTTCGGCATCCTCGATTTCCGCGAGCTGCGAGAGGATGTGCTTGGGCATTTCGTCGCCCACCATCTTCTGCAGAAACGGGGTGTGATCGAAGACGAGATCCCGCAGTGGGCGCAGCGGCGCCGGCAGATGATGGAACATGCGCCCGGTCTGGAAAGCTTCCTGAGACACGCGCGCCGTGTGCGGCTTGCGCCTGTCTTCGTAGCGCTGCAACGCGCCATTGACCGCAGCCGTGTCGGACATGTCGACCGCAGCCAGTTCGCGGGCGAGGAAGTAGCCATCCTCGATCGACATGCCGGCGCCATATGCAGCGTAGGGCGACGTCGGGTGCGCGGCATCGCCGACCAGCGTGACGCGCCCCTTGGACCATTGCGGAATCGGGGGACGGTCGCGGATTTCCCAGCGCTGCATATGCTCGACTGGCGTTGCGGCGATGAGGTCACGGACCTTTTGGGAAAAGCCCGCGGCACGTTCGCGGCAGAACGCGATCAGGTCGGCAGGCGGCGGGGCGGACGGGTCGCACGCCTCGAGGACCCACCATTCATAGCCCCATTTCCCTTCATGACGGATCGGCGTGTAGCTGACCTGCGTCGTGCGGTTGTGGGACAGGACGCCGATGCCGTCGGGCGCTTCATCCAGGAACAGGTAGCCGCCGACGAGATGCAGCTTCTGGTGCCGGATGGGCTTGTCGCCCCACAACGCCTTGCGGACCGTCGAATTGATGCCATCGGCCCCCACCACGACATCGGCTTCAAACGTCTCGCCATTGGCAAAGTCCAGCCGGACAGCACTGCCCGCGTCACTAAACCCCGTCAGATTGTGATCCAGCATTATGGTGCCGGGCGGCAGCGCGGCCAGCATTCTCTGATAAAGCCCCCAACGCAGAAGGCCGATAAATCCCCCACCGAACTCGCGCTCGACTTCAGCCGTGAGCTTCACTTCGGCGCGCGTCTTGCCCTTGGCATTCTTGAAGAAAACTTTGCACGGCGCACCAAGGTCATGCGTGTCCACGCCGATGAGCTTCAACACCTTCTGCGGTGGCGGCCAAAGGTTCAGGATGTTGCCTGCAGCGCGGATCTCCGAAGCGCGCTCGAACAGCGCCACCTCAAAGCCGACACGGATCGCCGCCAGCGCGGTCGCCATACCGCCCGGACCGGCTCCGATGACCGCAATACGCCCCTTCGACATCAACCCTCCCGAGATCTCGCATTCGAGTTATCTAATTCGTGATTAGATCGTTCTAATCGACGATTAGATTGTTGGCAAGGGCGTTTTTTGTGCCTAAGCCGATAGCGAATGAGCTATGATCCAAGGGGAAGGAGACGACGTGGCGTCCAAGGAAAAGCCATATCATCGCGAGGATTTACGCGGCGATCTGCTGCGCGCTGGCCGCGCCTACATCGCCGAGCACGGCCACCATTCGCTCTCCGTGCGCACCTTGGCGCAAACCGTGGGCGTGTCGCCGGGCGCGCCTTATCATCACTTTCGCGATCGCCGCTCGCTGCTGCTCGCGCTCGCCATCGACGGCTACACAGAACTCACCAATGCAGCGAAGGAAGCCACGGTCTGTGGCGATCCAAAAGAACGCTTGATACGAATGGGAATGCAGTTCGTAGACTTCGCAACGGCTAATCCACAGCTCCTTGAGCTGATGTACGAAAGTGAGCTGACCAGTCCGGGGCCTGATCCAGAGCTAGTCCCTTATCAGGACATGGGCCACGAAGGCTTGGTCAAGCCAGTGCGTGAGGCGCTGCAGGGCTATAGCGAGGAAGAAATTGAAGTCCGCGTGCTCGCTCTTTGGTCTGCAATTTATGGCTTCGCGTCGCTCAGGCGCAAGCACATGATCCAGAAGGTCGAGCCGCGACAACTCGGTAGAAACGAGGTGACGCGCAAAGTGGTGGCACTCGCTGTCCAGACCGCACTCGGCGACTAGATTGCGGATACTGTGCGACTGATGTTGAACGTGGTCACCATCGATATTCAATGGTCGCTGTCGAGGATTCTCACCGGACCGATAAGTCCCGCTGGGCGGAGTGCGGCATCCGGCCTGTAGGTTGGCGCCGCCGTGAAGGTCAACTTGGTCGCCCCAGGCTGCTGGTCTCCAATCAGGCGGTTAACCCAAAGATTGGCGACCCTGACTTCCAGGTCGTTGTTGCCTTCGCGCAAATATCCACCGATCTCAAGCCGGTCAGGCCTCCACCAGCTCGTCCCTACCATCTGACCATTGACGATCACCTGCGCCAAATCACCGACTTGCCCGAGATCCAGCCAGAGCTGCCGTCCATCACGCATCGGCGACTGAAAGCTGGTCGTGTAGCTGGTTACGCCCGAATAATGCCGAACGCCAAAATCGGCATGTTCGTTCAGGGGCTGGAGTTTCGGCATATCCACTTTTTCCGGCGCGTTACGACCGGTTTGGAAACGAACCTGCCACGGCCCGTCCAGCTGCCCCACGACCTGATAACTTGTGTCCGGCACTTGCCTTGAACGCTGGTCAGTCTCCTCGCGGAACACGACGAAGCCCGATTCCTCAGCTTCCAGGGTCAGCGGCACCACCGTAAATGCGCCGTCAGTGCGGAATGACAGCGGCCTCACACGCCCGGTGGCTGCATCCCACCATTCGGGCGCAAAGCCGGTGACCCAGAACCTGGCCTCGATCCTTTCGATCTGGTTGCGGCGATTTGCGATGAAGTACAGGCTGCCTCCATCAGCAAGCTGGCGGTGCAGGAACGGGACGTCGCTATCGGCGCTACCGCCGGAAAATGCGAAATCCGGCGCAATTCCAGCCTCAGCCAGTGCCCGTTCGAGGTCGGTCGCGGGCGTGACATTCGGCAGCGACCAGACAGCGTCCACAAGGCCTGCAAACTCGGTTTTGTCGTCCGCCAGCGAAGGCGTGCCCTGAGGGCGCTCGCCAATGATCGTTGCCCCCGCGGACGCCATCTCTCCGATACGACGCAAGGTCGGCAGCGTCATCCATCTTGCGTGCTTGCCTAGATAGAGTGCTTGGTAGCGGGTGCTGCCCCGACTGACGATCTGGCCATCCTCAACACGCAGCGCATCGGCCAGCATTGCGGCATTTACGAAATCGTAGCCGTGGCGCCTGGGCAGTTCGGCAGGCACGGCGGTCGCGAACTGCGCCGTGACAGGGGCATCCTCACCGATAAACACCGCGACATCGGCATGATAGGTCCCCTGCTGGAGCATATAGCTGGTGCGGGCCATGTAATCGACCCATACTCCCGCCATGTCCGCCCATGTCTCGTGCCGGTTGAAATACTGGCCGAAGATCAGCAGGGACAGGCCGGGCTGCAGATCATCGAGCGGTTGGTGAACCGAGGTATGGATGACAGGCCTGTTCACCCCGTTCACAAAGGCGGTGTCGATGAAGCGCCTGAGATCACGCGGGGCAAATGCCCAAGGCGTGTTGACCGCAGTCATGCTCTCGGCCGCGACGAACCGCTTGCCATAAACATGCGCGACTGACGCAGCCCCCTTGATGTCGCCCAGCAGGGTCGAACGGACCGAATGTCCCTTTTGCCAGGTCCAAAGCGCAGCCATCGGGATGTCCGCGAACGTACGCATGGCAAGGTCGTCACCAAGTAGGGGGCGCTTGTCTTCCAGGGCCTCGCCATACACTTTGAGTCCGTGTTCATGCGCGACCTGTGCCACAGTTCGGTAAAGGCCGTCGGACAACAGTTCGCCGAGCGTCTGCCGCCAGTCGAACAGAAAACCCTCGGTCTGAGCGGGCGAACCAATCACAACCCCGGCGAGCGCGGGCAGCCATGGCCGCAGCTTGTAGCCACGTCGCGCCTCGAACTCGGCCTCCATCCGGGGCGTCCAGTTGGCCATGCCAACCTCGATACTGTCGGTCAGAATGGCATCCAGGCCAACCGCTCCGGCATCACGGTACATGCCAAGATAAGCCTCGAGGTAACGGCGGACTGCGGCAGGATCGAATTTGTCGACTTCCAGTCCAGTGGCTTCGGGTGGCGCTGGGTGATTGGTCTTACCCGTCAGCGACCAACCGAACGACAGGATGCGCCACTGGCGGCCAGCAGGGGGGATCCAGTCCAGCGTTCCGTCCGCACCGATCCGTTCGGTCAGATCAATGATCTGCGCAGTATCCGCGATCGCTGCCGGAGCGTCACCGCGATCAGCGATGGCGTGATAGTCGAGGACGGTCTGATATCCAGCTTTCTCTTCTGCCCTGGCGGTCTGCTCCTCAGCGGAAAAGCGCAGCTCGGTCAGCGGTGCCTCGGTCAGCACCGGTGCACTGTAAATTGGTATGTCGATCGAACCAGGGCCACCTTGAAAGTGCGACATGTCCGGCTCTGGCGTGGCGGTGAAGCGAACCCGGAACGCGCTTGCCGTTGTCGGAGGGAAGCCGACCGTCGTCGGCACCGGGCTTAGGGGGAGATCAGTGACAAACTGCCATTCTCCTTGCTGACGGGCCTCCAAGACACCCCGGATAGGCATTCCGCGAAACGTATTGCGCAATCGCGGAAGGAATATCCGCAAGGACCGGACGGTTTCCGGTTTGGCAAAACGGGCAATCACGGCACCCGACCTGTCAGCGGCCAAGGGCACGGATTCGCCTGTTTCCAGATCAGGATCGTTGAGCAGCGCGGCATCCAGTTCCGTGCCATTCTCAAGCATATAATGCGGCAGCGGTAGGGGCGGTGCAGCGAGTGGGACCGCCAATACGGCGATTGGCCGTTCGCTGCCAAGTTGCGGCGGCGATTTCTTCGGCGGATGCAGCGGATCAAACAGCCCGATGGTCTGGAAAGGCCCAGTCACGCGGGGAGCGGCCGCCAGCGTCCCATCGAAACGCTCTCCACCCTGCACCACCGTCTCTGACCAAACGAGCTTTTTCATCGCATCGGCGGGCGGCACCCACGGTCCGCCAGTGTGGCTCCAGCCCGGCGAGGACGCGACAGCAAGTTCGAGATCCAGCCTTTGGGCCTCCCCGGCAGCAAAGCGGAAGGCATCTTTCCATTCAGGCGTCATATAAACAAGCCGCTGGTCCACGACCTGCGGCGTGTTGAGCGAGGCATCAAAGGCCTGGACGCCGCCCATGCCGACGCTCTTCAGCCAGGCGAGATCCTTGGCAATGCCGTGTTTGGTGACATTGCCGTTCATCCAATGCCACCAGGTCCGGGGCCGCGCTTCCTGCGGAGGCGAGACGAAACCGGCAGCGAGGGAGTCGGGCGCCGTCATGGTCGTGGTCAGAGGGCGTTTCTGTCCTGCTGCGCAGCCCACCAAGGCCACGAACGAAACCAGCCCCAAAATCCGGCGCTTCGACAAGTTCAATGTGTTTCCTCCCGCGCAGCACGATAGCGGTATCGTCAGCAAATCTGAACCCGCGGCGTGGATGGCGACATGGCCGATGTCAGAGCGAGAAGCTAGCGCGCCTCTTGTGCTGCGTGGTTCGATATTCCACTTCGGGTTCCGGTGAAGTGCCGTTTAAAAACGTCGCCTTGTTGTTCGTCTGAGCATTTCGTGACTCGGCGACATCGCTTCGACTGATTGCCTGTCTCGGCGAACTTCACGATCACGGCTGCTCGGTTTCGCCTTCAATGCCAATTCGATCGAGACCGCCTTGCTTGAACGAAGGGCGACCCCTGCCCGCTGGCTTTCAGAACCGGACTTTCCGGATCGTCCGACATCGTGGTCAGAGCCTAACGAACTGACGTCCGCTTTGGGTAAATTCTGCCTTTGGACATCACGCCGAGGAACGGCAGCAATGTCCCAACGCTGGTCGATCGCTCCGCCCCGACAGCTGGATGAACGAAGGGCGGGTTTCAACGACCACATTTGGGCTGGCGAACGACCGCAATGTCAGCGGCACTCGTCACTCAAATAGCGGCGATTGCAGCGGCAGGTGCCGCCGCTTGGATCGGCAAGCGGTTCGCGCCACCGGAACCGAGCGGCGTGCCAGTTTGTTCGACCGGCCTCCCGAATTTTGTTCGCCCATCAGCTATTCGAGAATTGACAGGGCTGTCAAGGAAGCTGCGGTGAATCCTGACCTTCGGGCGCCGCCCTGGAGAGAGTTTCGGAACTGCGCTGGTATCTGGCATTTACTGGAACAGCGTGGCGAGAGTTCTACGCGCGGTAATGGCTGGCTTGATCTTTCCATCCCGCCACCTGAAGCCACATCTTCGTATCGCTTTCAAAATTCCACGCATTTCGGAACAGTTTCGCCAATAACCTTTTAGTCTACGCCGGGGAACATGATACGACAACAGGTGAACTCTTGGCTGGAATGACCCACGCAGTGGAACTTGAACGAGCCAAAGAGACAGGGATGAGACGGCCGGCTGCAAAGTCGTGAGCCTCTGCTCGGCTGGCTAGGCTTGAAACACTAGGCGGCATGGACAAATTTGAGCCAGTATCTGGCGGTGGCGTCCACGCTCCTAAAAGGAGACTTTCCAGACTGTCCGCCACCCCAGTCGTTCGCGAGCCGATTTTCAACCGGATGGACGAAGCGGAATTTGGGCGCGGTCAGTGCTTGCAAGGAGAATTACCAGATTGTCCGTACGGTCCTACATGTCGGGCGAAGATATCATCGAATGGGGCGATGTATCTGAACATCAAGGGACCAGAAGTCGGCCAGCAGAATATCTGCCCATTCCTGTGCTAGCTGCTTTCTGCGCGGCATATAGAGCGCCCGATTGTATGCCGCTTCTGAATTTGAAATGGTTGCAGCCCGACGATCAGCACCCTCATAGGACTTTGACGTGTGAGCCAGCATCAGATCAATGACCTGGCGGTCGCCGATCTGGTTCAGCTCGTTTGAGCGCTCATTCATGTAGGTCGAGAAGGCCGCTCTGAACCCGTGCGGAACATGCTTCTGATAGTAGCCTGCGTTGATCAGGATTTGTCTGAGCGTGTTCTCGCTAATGGTTCGATGAATGTGCCGTTCCGAGGGGAAACACAAAGCAAATCGACCGTTAAGGCGTCGCAGCACGGCGAGTAATTCAACGGTCTGCCGCGCGAGAGGAACGAAATGTTCCTTTTTGCGGACCTTCTGCCCCTTCATGCGCGCCGCTGGGATGACCCAGAAAGGATTTTCGCCCTCGAGGTCCACGAACTCCTCCCACCGGGCACCTGCTAGCTCGCCCGGCCGAACCGCGGTGAGCGCAAGCAGGCGAAGAGCGATCTTGTTCTGCAGCCTGCCTGGGCGCGCCTCACAATCGATCAGCAGTTGGCGAATTGCTGACAACCGAGCGTCTTGGTCATGCAGCCCATCCACGATGGACGGCTGCGGCCGCGACGGCGGCACAGGCTTCATCACGGCACCCAGGCTGGCGGCCGGATCGGCGCTGCATATGCCCGCCGCCACGCCATAGGCAAGATACTCGAGATACGCTGGCGTAACCGATGCGCCGTTTCAATCGCTCCCCTCGTCTCGACGCTCCGCAGAGTCTGCAGAATATCCGCCGCCTCCAACGCCCCAATCGGACGATCACCAAGCTGGGGCCAGACGTCGCGTGCGAGACTAACGAGGACATCCTTCGAATGAACGGCTGACCAACGGGCTCCTGAGTCGCGCGTCCAGCGATCCGCCTGGAGATGCGACCATTCCCCATCGTTATCGTTGCTCCAGAGCCGCAGTGCCTCCAAAGACCAGCCGCTGTTAAGCTCGAACCAATCTTCGCTGACCGCCTGGAAGGTGTTCCGTTGGGCGATCTTTGCTTGGCGTTCGGTTTCCCTGCGTTCAACGCTCGGATCCTTTCCCTGCGTCAGAAGCCGCTTCGCCTCATCCCGTCGCGCCCACGCCTCCACCAGTGTCACGGCTGGATATGAGCCAAAGCTCAGCGTCTTCTGAACCGGCTTGTTCTGTTCGTTGCGCCCGAAGGTATAATTCATTCGCCAATGCCGCCCGCCTGATGGGGTCACCTGCAGATAGAGCTGGCCGGAATCGGACAAACGGTAAGCCTTCTCTCGGCCCTTAGCTGCCTTGATCTTCGCGTCACTTAGCATTGCGGCACTCGATACCATGGACATAGAAAGCGAACCCATGGATCATGCCATGGTATCCACGGGACGCGGGCGAACTCGCGCGAACGCGTACGACGACCTGACTGCCGATAACCGATAAGTTTCAATGATTTGTGAACGGCTGCGATCAGGTGCGAACGCAGAAATGGCGGAGCGGGAGGGATTCGAACCCTCGATACGCTTTTGACGTATACTCACTTTCCAGGCGAGCGCCTTCGACCACTCGGCCACCGCTCCGCATGCACTGGAGCCGTGCGCCCTAGCGAGGTCCGGCAGCTTTCGCAAGGTGCGACACTTGCGGACAAGGCACGATTTGTTCGTTCCGTTTACAAGGTCAAAACAAAATCAAAAGACATGCGGCTACTCGCGAAAGACCCGATGCCCACTCCCGCGATCTGCGCTCCACCATTTCAATGTAGNGCCATGGAGCGATCGNATGTGGAACCGGCGCACCATCTGAGACGTTCAGATCCTGTCAGGAAACAGGAGCCTCTCATGATNCGTCTCGCCATCCTTTGCCTTTTGATTGCCGGCGCTGCCGCCTTGCTGGGATTTGGCGGCGTTGCCGGAACCTTCGTCGGTATCGCGAAAATTCTCTTCTTTGTCGCTCTGGCCTTGTTTGCCATCTTCCTGGTCCTCGGCCTTCTTGCCGGTCGGCGCGTGTCGAAGGCGCTCGATTAACCCACTTCCGACCTAGATAGCGCT
>Ga0065721_10050643_pt1 | contig 18748 bp, 19 predicted proteins | sample Mesricmetagenome_FD_59108 | JGI IMG/M metagenome (GOLD analysis project Ga0065721, IMG submission 59108) | Mesophilic microbial community from rice straw/compost enrichment Sample: eDNA_1 v2 (version 2) | ecosystem: Engineered > Solid waste > Grass > Composting > Bioreactor | place: USA: Davis... | reverse complement strand
TCCGCTCGGGACCTCGGAAAATGCCTCTTCAGGATACTGGAGGGGCTTTTTTATGTCAAGTGGTCAAGGTAGAGGTCAAGATAAAGGCTCTATTTTGATTGCTGTCAAAGACATCTTCCCTCCTTCTTTCAGAGATTAATCAGCGCATTGCAATCATCCGATTCTTACAAATATTTTCTATCTTGGGAGTGCACATCGCGACCCTCCAGATCCAATCCGATCGATAAGCCCACGAGATGTGAATGCAATTAACTTGAATCCCGCAGGGTTCGGGTTCTTTCGCAGAGAATTTTTAGATGGCAAAAACATTTCGGTCGCCTACGGCGATCCAATATGAGTGACCTAACCACTTATCAATATGAAAAGAATTCCAATTCTGTTGCTGGCAATCATTGCGTTGCTAACCTCATCTTTCTCATTCAACCCGTGTACTGTTGATAATATAAAGAATGGATGGTACGAGGCCACGGTGAAATACACAAATTACAAGACTTACTATTCTGCCAACTATTCATTGAGCGTTAAAGTTGAATACAACACCGTTACAAAGATCGATTTCGGCAATGGTGGATCTATTCACTCGGGGTATAACAATGAAGGCTACACCTACAGCGGTGGAATCTTAAGTTTTCAAAGGAACTATGATGGCGACATCATTGCTGCATCCACAACGGTAACCACATACGATTCTGACGGCACAAAAACCTATCAAATAACGATTGAATGATAGAGCATCAAAAAGGTTTGCCGAAGAAACTAACTTACTAAATTGTAACTCAATTTTTGATTACCCCGAAACATGGCGATAAAAAAATCCGAACTCTATTCTCATATCTGGGCTGGCTGCGATGCATTGCGCGGCGGCATGGATCCTTCCACCTATAAAGACTACGTACTTGCCTTGCTCTTTGTAAAATACGTTTCGGACAAGGCGACCGTTGACGCCAACTCCCTTATTGAAGTACCCAAAGGAGGTAGCTTCAAGGACATGGTCGCCCTCAAAGGCAAAAAAGAAATCGGCGACGGCATGAACAAGATTATCGGGAAGCTTGCGCAAGCGAATGATCTGAAAGGTGTGATTGACGTCGCCGACTTCAACGATGAAGATAAGCTAGGCAAAGGAAAAGAAATGATTGATCGGCTAACCGATCTCGTCTCAATTTTTGAAAATCCTGCGCTTGATTTTAGTAAGAACCGCGCCAGCGGCGATGATATCCTGGGCGATGCTTATGAATACCTCATGATGCATTTTGCTACAGAGAGTGGAAAGAGCAAAGGTCAGTTTTATACACCAGCCGAAGTTAGCCGTGTAATGGCAAGTGTGATCGGAATCAAGCACTCCAGCAAGCGAACGCCAACAATTTATGATCCCACATGCGGATCGGGGTCACTCCTGCTGAAAGCTGCTGATGAAGCGGATAAGTCGGTTACCATCTACGGGCAGGAAAAAGACGTTGCTACCGCAGCCCTCGCGAAGATGAACATGATCCTGCACAATCAGGCTACCGCGGAAATTGCCAAGGGACAGAGCACACTGTCGAATCCACAATTCGAAGAAAAGGACGATCTCAAAACGTTTGACTTTGTCGTGGCCAATCCTCCCTTCTCGCTGGCAAACTGGAGCAATGGTTTCAACCCTGGTGACGATCAATACAACCGTTTCGCGGGTTACGGCATACCGCCTGAAAAAAATGGTGACTATGCATTCCTTCTTCATATTGTTCGATCCCTGAAGAGCACTGGGAAAGGCGCATGCATTTTGCCTCACGGTGTCTTGTTCCGTGGTGGCGCTGAGGGACAGATCAGGAAAAGCCTCATTGAAAAGAAATACATCAAAGGCATTATCGGATTACCCACTAACTTATTTTATGGCACCGGTATCCCTGCATGTATTATTGTTATTGACAAGGAACACGCGGACCAGCGAAAAGGTATCTTCATGATTGACGCCAGCAAAGGCTTTATGAAGGACGGGAACAAGAACAGGTTGCGCGAACAGGATCTTCACAAGATCGTTGACGTCTTCAATAAAGAACTCGAAGTACCTAAATACAGCAGGCTTGTCAAGTTCGGCGAGATCAGCGATGCGAAGAACGATTACAACCTGAATATTCCAAGGAGCCCGAGGATATCCAGGATATCGACGCACATTTAAATGGCGATATCCCCAATGCCGATATTGAAGCGCTTGAAAAATACTGGAAGGTTTACCCGACCTTGAAGAATGATCTGTTTACAAAGAGTAAACGCGCAAACTATTGCAGCCTCAAAGTTCCGGCCGACCAGATCAACGCGACCATATTCGGTCATAAAGAATTCCTCACATTCAGCAACACGATGGATGGAGTGTTTGCAGACTGGAGAAAGCGCAATACGAAGCTGCTGAAAGAGATGAAAACCGGCGTAAAGCCGAAGCAGATCATCCACCAGATCTCGGAAGACATTTTGAAAAGCTACACGAACAAAGATCTCCTCGACAAATACGACATCTACCAGCATCTGATGAACTACTGGCATGAAACCATGCAGGACGATCTATATCTCATTGCCGTGGATGGATGGAAAGCAGAACCATATCGTATTCTGGTGAAGAATAAACAAGGCAAAAACGTTGACAAGGGCTGGACGTGCGATCTGGTACCGCCAACGCTGGTGATCGATCGATTCTTCGAAAAAGAGAAGAAAGCGATTGAGTCTCTGGAAGCACAGCGGGATGCATGCTCTGCAGAAATAGAAGCACTGGTAGAAGAACACTCAGGCGAGGAAGGATACTTTGCCGCCATTGAAAAAGTTAACAAGGCTTCGGTGCAAAAGCGGGTTAAGGAACTTGAAAAAGCCGAAGTAAAAACAGAATACAAAGTAGCGGCAGAACCCAAGGTGAAATACAAGGCTGAAGCAGTTGCTGAAGTGGAAGAACTGGAAACAGAAATTGATGTGTTAAGAAAATACCTTGACCTGACTGAAGCAGAATCAAAACTCAAAACGAAATGGAACGACGCTGTTGCCGATCTCGACAAGAAGGTATTGGCGCGATACAAGGCGCTTACGGAAGCCGAGATCAAAACCCTAGTGGTAGATGACAAATGGATGAAGGCGATCGAAAAAGACATCAAGACCGAAATGGAACGAGTCAGCCAGGCACTTACACATCGTATAAAAGAGTTAGCCGAGCGATACGAGACACCGCTGCCGAAGCTTTCTTATGAAATTGGTGAGATGGAAGAAAAGGTTAAGGAGCATTTGAAGAAAATGGGATTTGTATGGAAGTAACACGTCAGACAAAGTCATCTCCATTTGGAGAAATTCCAACAGATTGGGATTATAAGCCTATCGGTGACGAAATCAATCTTCTGACAGGATTCCCATTTCCAAGCACCGGCTATGCGAAATCAGGTATCAGATTACTACGGGGATCAAATGTTAAGCGAGGTGTTACGGACTGGGATGAAGAGATTACCCAATATTGGGAAAAGATTACTCCAGACCTCCGTTCATACATACTTCAAGAAGGGGACATTGTTGTGGCCATGGATGGATCATTAGTCGGCCGAAGCTTCGCAAGACTAGGCACCCGTGATGTTCCTGCTCTTTTACTACAAAGGGTAGCACGCATTCGATCAGAGAAAATTGATTTAGGTTATCTGAAAGCATTCATCTGTAGTGAGTACTTTACTAAACACTGTGACTCTGTCAAAACCGTCTCAGCTATTCCTCATATCAGTCCGGGGGACATAAAGACTTTTTCTATACCGCTCCCCCCCACCAAAGCCGAACAAACCGCCATTGCCACAGCCTTATCGGATACGGATGCACTTATCACCAGTTTAGAAAAACTCATTGCCAAAAAGCGGAATATTAAACACGGGGTGATGCAAGAGTTGTTGAGGCCAAAGGAGGGGTGGGTGAAGAAGACCTTGAAAGAACTTGCTCATTTTAGACGTGGTAGCTTTCCTCAACCCTATGGATTAGATAAATGGTATGATGATAATTCTGGCATGCCGTTCGTTCAAGTCTTTGACGTCGATGATAATAAGCAGTTAAAGCCAAGTACCAAGAGGAAAATAAGCAAGGCCGCCCAAGAAATGAGCGTTTTTGCTAAAAAAGGAACAATCTTACTTACGATTCAAGGTTCTATTGGACGAATCGCTATTACTCAGTATGATGCATATGTTGACCGAACCCTTTTGATATTTGAGAACTTCTTACTCCCACTGAACAAGTATTTTTTCATGGTGTCCGTTTGGCAACTATTCGAAATCGAGAAGAAGCTAGCTCCAGGCGGAATTATCAAGACTATCACGAAGGAAGTTTTATCAAGTTTCCATGTCTCGATTCCCTGCATTGAAGAGCAGGATAGGATCGCTGGAATATTATCATCCATCGAGTCCGAGATTATTTTACTTGAAGAGCGGCTTACGAAAATACGAAACCTCAAACACGGAATGATGCAATCCCTACTGACAGGCAAAATTAGGCTAGTATGATCGTCAAACCCGAACGCGAAACACAAAACAGAATCATCAGATTGTTTCGAAAACAATTAAACTATCGCTACCTGGGTAACTGGTATGATCAGGAGCGCACCAACAATATTGAAGAAGATAGTCTGATCGCCTATCTCCGGCATAAAAAGAAATACGATCCCACACTCATCAGCAAAGCCATCTTTGATTTCAAAAAAGCAGCGGGAGATCAGAGTAACGACTTGTACCAGGTGAACAAATCGGTTTACTCACTTCTTCGCTATGGTATAAAAGTGAAAGGCGAGGCCGGGGATCAAAAGGAAACGGTATTCCTGATTGATTGGCAAAATCCTCTTGAGAATGACTTTGCCATTGCAGAAGAAGTAACAGTTAAAGGGGAACGTACTAAACGGCCAGACCTCGTTCTTTATGTTAATGGAATTGCTCTCGCGGTTATCGAACTTAAGAAAGGTAGTATTCCTGTAAGCGAAGCGATTCGTCAGAATCTTGACAATCAGGAGAACCGCTTTATCAAAACATTCTATAGCACCGTTCAGCTTATTCTTGCAGGGAACGATACACAGGGACTACAATACGGAACAACGAAGACCACCGAGAAGTACTTCCTCAAATGGAAGGAGGAGAATTATACCTACAGGCCGGAGGAGAATCTGCTGGATACGCATATCCTGCAAATGTGCAACAAGGAACGCCTCATCGAAATGATGCATAACTTCATTCTTTTTGATGGAGGTATTAAGAAGCTGTGCAGACCCAATCAATTTTTCGGTGTTAAGGAGGCTCAAAAGTTTATCCATCGAAGAGAAGGAGGAATTATCTGGCATACACAGGGAAGTGGTAAAAGCCTTACCATGGTCTGGCTTGCTAAATGGATCCGCGAAAATGTTCAGGATTCACGGTTGCTTATTCTCACCGACCGAACAGAGCTTGATGAACAGATAGAAAGCGTCTTCCTTGGAGTCGATGAAAAAATCTACCGAACGAAAAGCGGAAGAGACTTAATTGAAAAGCTTAACGCAACCCAACCCTGGCTTCTTTGTTCACTCATTCACAAGTTCGGCGGATCGGACGATGACAGCTATGAATTCATCAAAGACCTGAAAGTTCCTCCAGACTTCAAGCCTAAAGGAAATCTGTTTGTATTTATTGATGAGTGTCACCGTACTCAAAGCGGTGAACTGCATAAAGCGATGAAGAACATTTTGCCAGAGGCACTGTTCATCGGCTTTACAGGTACTCCCCTATTGAAATCAGATAAGAAGAAAAGCATTGAAATATTCGGGCGGTACATCCATACCTACAAATTTGATGAAGCCGTCCAGGATGGTGTGGTGCTTGATCTCCTGTACGAAGCGAGAGACGTCGATCAGCACGTGCTGGACCAAAAAGGAATTGACCAATGGTTCGAGGAAGTAACCAAAGGCATGAATGATCTCCCAAAAGCCGAGCTTAAGCAAAAGTGGGGTACGATGCAGAAGGTGCTTAGCACAAAGAGCCGCCTTGAGAAAGTCGTATTTGACATCATTAAAGATTTCAAGATAAAGCCGCGTCTGAAAAACGGAAGAGGCAATGCGATGCTTGTTGCACGAAGCATTTACGAAGCGTGCCGTTACTACGATCTGTTCCAGTATCATGGGTTTAAGAAGTGCGCCATTGTAACATCCTATGAGCCGAATGCCAACAGTACCAAAGGCGAGTCTACGGGAGATGGTGAAACAGAAAAGATTGAGCAATATGAGATTTATCAACGTATGCTCAATGGTAAGGATCGCGAGACGTACGAAAAGGAAGTAAAGAAGCAATTCAAGGAGGAGCCGGCCAATATGCAGCTCCTTATCGTGGTGGATAAACTGCTAACCGGATTTGATGCGCCTTCGTGTACTTATCTGTACATCGACAAGAAAATGCAGGATCACGGTTTATTCCAGGCCATCTGCCGGGTTAACCGCACCGAAAAAGAAGATAAGGAGTTTGGTTATATCATCGACTACAAGGATCTATTCGATAGCCTTAACCAATCCATTACAGATTATACGTCGGATGCCTTTGAAAACTTCGACAAGAAAGACATTGAAGGCCTGTTGACCGATCGTATTGAAAAAACAAAAGAACGTCTTGAGGATGCGCTAGAAACGATGCATCAACTACTGGAGCCAGTGCCAATGCCGAAAGAACTCGATCAACACATCGCGTACTTCTGCGGCAACCCGGAAAACAAAAATGCGCTGAAACAGACCGAGGAACGTCGACTAGCGCTATACAAAGAAACGGTTTCTCTTATCCGGGCCTTCAATAACATTGCAGGCGAGATGGACGAAGCGGGTTATTCTGAGAAGGAGGCCGAACGGATCAAGGCAACCGTTAAAGACTACACCGAGCTCCGAAACTCGATCAAGAACGCCAGTGGCGACTACATCGATTTAAAAAAATACGAACCGGAAATGCGGCAGATGTTAGATATGTATCTAAGTGCTGACCCGAGTCGTATGCTTTCAAATTTCAATGATGCAACGCTCCTTCAACTCATTGTCGAACAAGGAATAGGTCAGGCAACCGAAAAACTCCCTGAAGGGATCAGGAAGAATCGGGGTGCAATGGCAGAAACGATTGAGAATAATATGCGCAAGACGATCATTCAGGAGATGCCGATAAACCCGGCATACTATGAACGCATGAGTGTTCTTTTGGCGGAGTTAGTCAGGTTGCGAAAGGAAGGTGCGCTTGCATATGAGGAACAACTCAAACGATACGAAGAGCTTGCAAAGCAGATTCAGCCAAAAAGCAGCACGTCAAATTACCCAGAGAATGTCATCAGTCAAGCGCAACGCGCGCTGTATGACAACCTTGGGGAGGATGAAGAATTGTCTATCGTCCTTGACGAAGACTTGCGCTACAACTTACCCGATGGCTGGATTGGCAATACAATCAAGGAACGGGCCGTCAGGAATATCATTAAAAAGCATGTTGATGATCCGGACAAGGTGGAATCAATTTTTGAGATTATAAAAAATCAGTCGGAGTATCAATAATGGGTTACATGGAACTGGGATCGCTGAAAGTACAGGTGATACGAAAAGACATCAAAAATATACATTTGTCGGTTTACCCACCGCAGGGAAGTGTTCGCCTTGCTGCCCCGAGATCGGTAGCCGACGAAACCATCCGCTTGTTCCTGGTTTCCAAGTTAGGCTGGATCAGGAAACAGCAACGGCAATTCCAGAAACAGGACCGCGAAGGCGCGAAAGAACTGATGAACAGGGAGAGTCACTACTTCCTCGGCAAACGGTACCTATTAAAGGTTATCGAACAAAATGACATTCCCTCAGCATCCGTTAGCGGTAAGCAACTCATTATCCGGGCGCGTCCGGGTACTTCCACTGAAAACCGCCACCAAATCCTGGCCCAATGGTATCGTCGACAACTAAAAGAAGTGCTCGGACCCCTTATTGAGAAATGGAAAAAGAAAATTGGTGTAAGACCAGATAAGTGGTCTATAAGAAAGATGCGAACAAAGTGGGGAACTTGTAATACAGACTCCCGAAAACTTACCTTTAACCTCGAGCTTGCCAAGAAACCGCTCGAATGTATTGAATTCATCGTAGTGCATGAATTGGTGCATCTGAAGGAACGAAGACATAGTGATAGGTTCGTAGGTTTGGTGGAAAAGTATTTGCCGGACTGGAAGAAGAGGAAAAGGCACTTGAACAGCCTTGAGATCGGTACACTGCCCGACCGTTAGATTCATCACAAACGATAATATCATGATTACTGAAGAAAATGAATTAGCGAAAAAGATCTCTGGCGGACTTTCGGGCGTTGCCGGCGAATATTTCGTTGCCGCCGAACTTTCAAGAAGGGGGTACATTGCTACGCTTACGTTAAAGAATACGAAAGGCATCGACATTCTTGTTTCGGATGTCAATGCAAAAAAGTCCATTGCCATTCAGGTCAAAACAAATCAAGGATCCAGAAAGTCTTGGGTTCTCACAAAGAAGTCTGAAGAACTTTCATCCGCTAATCTTTTTTACGTGTTCGTCAACTTAAAGGGCGAAAACCAGTTTCCTGATTTCCACATTGTTCCAAGTGCTATTGTCGCAAGTACGATTACGTCAGGTCATCAAGCCTGGCTCAACACTCCTGCTAAATCCGGAAAGCCGCACAATGACAACAACATGCGCATGTTTGGCGATCCATCGGATGACTATCTCGACCGATGGGATCTGCTTAAATTTTGAAAATAGAAACCAGAACCACCAATCCTAAATGATACCAGATTATCAATCGATAATGTTACCCTTACTGCGATACATTGCCGATAGTCGGGAACACAAAATGAGAGATGTCACTGACGGACTTGCAAAGCAATTAGGAGTCACCGAGGAAGAAAAAAAGGAACTATTACCTAGCGGAGCTGCGCCGGTCTTTTACAATAGAACTGCTTGGGCAAAAACATACTTGAAAAAAGCCGGTCTGCTTGACAGTCCAAAGCAAGGTGTAGTAGTGATTACTCAGCGAGGGGTAGATGTGCTTAAGAAAAATCCCCATGAAATCAATGCCCGATTTTTGAAACAATTTGCTGAATTCGTTGAATTTCAAAATTCAAAAAATGAAAGCGAAAAAGGCCAATCAGACTTGATCGATGACACATCCACTGAAACACCAGAAGAAGCCCTCGAGTCTGCCTACCAGAAAATCAGAAAATCCTTAGCGCAGGACATCTTAAATAAAGTAATGACCTTGTCCCCTGCGTTCTTTGAAAAACTTGTCGTTGACCTTCTTGTAAAAATGGGATACGGCGGATCCATCAAAGACGCGGGCCGCGCCATAGGAAAGAGTGGCGATGAAGGAATCGATGGAACAATTAAGGAAGACAAACTTGGCCTCGATATCATTTACATCCAGGCAAAAAGGTGGCAGCCTGGAAATATTGTAGGACGTCCTGAGCTTCAGAAGTTCGTCGGCGCTCTGGCGGGTCAAGGAGCGAAGAAGGGAATTTTCATTACCACGTCCTCTTTCACAAAGGAAGCATTGGACTACTCACCAAAAAACGAAACAAAAATAGTCTTGATCGATGGCCAGCAGTTATCACAATTTATGATTGACTATAACCTCGGGGTTACTGCTGTGAATAGTTATGAAGTGAAGCGGATGGATAGTGATTATTTTGGTGAGGAGTAGAAGCGCAAAAGAAAAAATTTGCAGTTGGCTTTAAATCACATCGGAAATGAAATACTTATACCAGTTGTTTCTAGCCTTCAACTCGACTTGGTTGATAGTTGTCGTATATCTCGTGAAAGAAAAATATCACTTCACATTTTTAAAAGAATCACCACAGTATTACTCCTGGATTCTGTTTGTGTTAATACCAGTAGTATTGACGTGGATAAGTTTCTTCATTGCAAAGAAGTTACCAAAAGACCGTTTGGAAAGCAGTTCAGTCCAAGAAATTGAATTAGCAAACAATAATTTTTTACCAACATATCTAGGATACTTTTTTGTCTCACTTGGAGTCAATGATGTCCCGACATTGGTAGTGGTATTCTTGATGATTTACGTATTCACATATCTATCACAGACGCTCTACTTTAACCCCATCTTTTTACTTTTTGGTTATCATTTCTACTTCATAACAACTTCCGCTAACGTGAAAATATTTTTAATTACTAAAAGGGAACTAAAGAGACCGGGAGAAGACAGCTTTGAATCGCTTAGAAGAATTAACAACTATACATTCATCGACCTTTAATTGAACGTTTATGGCCAATTATATTTACGGAAAAGTTAAAAGAAAACAAAGCCTCTTTAGGATCATTGAAACCGATGTAGACGTCTACGATACAACACAGCTCACGCTAAACGCAGTGGAGTATAATCAATCCACACTCCGAGACGACCAAGAACTTTATAAACTCTCCCATTTTTCAAGGTCCGGCTATTCGTTGCCATTTCTTCAGGGCGACCTGGACTCGGTAAATCTCACTCAAATAACAAAGCCCGACCTTGCAAAATTATCCTTCATCTGCGCAATTCAGGGCAATCTATATTTTTTCCAAATTATAAACTCAAGCTTTTATATAAGCAAAAAGTGGTTCTCGATTGATGAATTAACACTAGAGACAGATAAACCGATAATTACTATCAATTCATTCGCAGATGCTATCTATGATAAAGAAAATGACACACTCTACTTCAAAAAGTTGACACTAGCCCAGAAAATATTTAAGGGAATGGATCAATTGTATCGGGAGGCGACGGATGCTGAAACCCAGGCGTTTCTCACTAGCGAATTTCTCGAGGTAAATCCTGCATTCAATTCTTCAAAGGTTACAGTTCCGAACAGAAAACGGATCGCCTTAGTAAATGAAATACTGAATCGATTCACGGATGGCGAGAAGCAGGAAATCTACGATTACACAAGCCAATACGGTCGGGTAATTTTTGAAAATGGAAGATTTAAGATTGACTCGGACGAGGACTTAAAATTTGTTCTTTGGGGCATTGAGCAACGCTTTTATACCACTCCTATTGGCGGCGAGAAAAGAATTGCAAATTCCATCATTAGTATATAAACCGTGTTCTTATGGACAGCATCGCACTATACAACATCAAACCCGACGAATTCTATCAAAAGCTTAGGGAGATTATTCGCGAGGAACTGAAGGCTGTGTTACAACAAGACCAGCTTCTTACTAAAGAAGGTGCATTAAAAATAACTGGCGTAAGCAATGCAACTTTTATGAAAGCAATCAGTTCTGGAATTGTCAAACCTCAACTCGTCAAAGGCCGGAAGAAAGCCATGTACTTAGAATCCGAGGTTTTGAAAATTGAACCTCGAAAGAGAAAGTCATAGCTGTATCATGTCGTCGTCCTTCACGGGAATGAATTTTTCAGTCTTGTTCGTGACGAGCCGCAAAGCATGGTTGGCATAGTTGAAATTTTCGCACAACTTCCTGCATTGCTTCTTGATCTCCGGCTTGATGTACTTGTCGAAGTGATACTCAAACTTCACCATGGCATGGCTTCCCTTGTAGATGTTTATGTACCCGGCAAGGTTGTCCCGGAAGAACTCCTCTTTAAGGCGTTTAATGTCCTCCCTAATCACATCGGGTGATGGCGCCTTCGGAGGGGATGAGACAATATCCTGGAGATCGTATGGTAGGGAAAATTTCTTACCCTTTCCGTCTTTCGATTTTGTAAGTGCGGTGGAGAGAGCCTTACGGAATTTTTCTTCGTCTGCGAGAAACTCCATGTAGCTTTTCAAGTCAACATTGCGGTCTTTCAGCTCTTTTGCTAATGCAACAAGATCCGGCTTGTTGTAGTAATACTTTTTTCCACGTGTGAAGAAATTCGTAAATCCCAATTGAGTACGAATGAATGCCCCCGCATTGTAAGGTGCATTTTTGATCACTTTTTCAATTTCGTACTCCTGGATCCAGTCTCCTCTTTCGATCAACATTTTTTTGTAATGTTTTGCTGCGTTGTCGAGGGCGTCAACTGAGAATCGTTCACTCTCGGGAAGATCGGTGGTCCCGGTGATCTTGGCAAGAATTGACTTGATAGCCCGTAACTCAGTACGTAGTTGCTTGTCCATAGGTCATCGTTTCTGTTTTATTGTCTTGAAGCGGAGCATCTTCCTTAGGGGCTTCGGACGCTGTCATATCGCTTAGAGTCATCCTGAGCCGGAAAAAAACGTCGATACCACAGAAAACTGTCATAAGACACAACTTATGTGAAATACCCGGAAATCATTGATAAGAAACGTCTTATTTAAGTTTTCTTCAATCCAATCGAAAAATGATCTTTTCCCAAAGCTGTTACAATGGGTGCAATAGGCTATCAGCCATTGCCCCATTTTTTCTGGTTGTTGGCTTCTTGATTTCTGCTGATTTGTTCGCCAATAATCCGAGCCCAAGTCGTAAAATCACCTTCGCAGTCGAGTGTTTTAAGAAAGACCAAATGGACGCAGGAATTACCTGGGTAAAGATGGCTCTTGAAGAGTCCAAGTCAACGAAAGATTACAGGAAATGGGCGTTTAAGTTGTCAGACTATAGCGCAGAGGCTGCTGCAATGTGTGGTGAAAAAGCATACGCAGCCGGCCAAAAAGATATTGCGTTAACGTCTTCACTCGCAAAATGGTACCGTCTAAGCGACAATTGCCAGAAGGCAATTTCCTTATATTCCATCCTGATTAGCTGCGATACCATGCGCGCTGATTTTTTCGCAGAAAGGGCAGAGTGTTATGCTAACCATGCCGCGGAAGAAGAAGCGAGTTTTGCCTTGGCTTTAAAGGATTATGAAAAGGCTTTTTCCCTTAACCCTCATATCAATAGGTTCTATGGTAGAGCTATCGCAAAATGGAAACTCGGTGATCTGCCAGGTGCGACCACGGATCTGCAAAGAAGCATTACCCTTAATTTGGAGGCGGGAAGCTGTTATAACGTACTTGGCCTCATAAGTCATCAGAGCGGAGATTATGATAAGGCCATAATGTGTTTTACAAAAGCACTTGATATCGATCATAACGACTCGATTGCAATTTTCAATCGCGCGAAATCACATTTTGAAAATGGGTCAAGTGAAGAAGCTTGTAAAGATATAACGGAATCACAGCGTCTATTTCCGGACCTTTATGATCAAGAGCTTATTGAAGAAACCTTTCCAGAATTGCATTGCGGGTCAAAATAGTTTTTCTATAGGCTAAAATATTCGACTCATGGTTATGATTCTTAAAAGACTTCATCTCGACTCCTATTTGAAGAATCGTCACGTCTGGCGTCAAAGTAGATGAGGCGTTATTCGGCGGTTCTAATAAATTCCACGCATTCTTTCACCAATTGTGAGGCTATAGGTGATTTCGAATTATAGTAAGTATCAAGGTTTTGTTGTAGGTTTGCTTCAGATTCTTTCATAATATGGTTCATACCTTCTATCACAACAACTTCAGCACTTTTATTTGCTGATTGAAGAAGTTCCGCATCAGCTAACGGTACCTGCAGGTCATTCGCTCCGTGAACGATTAGGATTGGAATTGTAAGTCTGTTGATTTCCAGTGCTGGGTCATGTCGAAACCAAGAGATTAAATAGGGTTGAACACTGGGGCGGAAAAGTGACGCTAACATTGGGTGGACGTCCTTTATCGTCTTTCCAGCCACCAAGCTGTCTATGATAGGATAAGCGATATCTCTGATAGCTTTCGGCTGCGGATTTAGTTGATCTCTGAGGACCTTGTCGGCTGACCGGCCTGGGCCGGCAATTGACACAAAGCCATTGACCTTTGCCTTTTGAGCTGCAAGCATTCCGACCATAGAGCCCTCGCTGTGCCCTATAATTACAATTTTTGAAAACCTCTTGTCCGTTTGCAACAACTTGATCCATTCTGCTGCGTCGTTTGCATAAGTGCGATATCTGAGATCCTCTTCTTTAACTGCTGTATCCCTACTTTGACCAATACCTCTTTTATCGTAACGAAATGATGCAATGCCCCTGCTTGCCAAACTATCGCCCAGCATTTTTAATGAGTAGGTTTTCATGCTAGGATTATTACCATCGCGATCTGTTGGTCCTGACCCTGGTATAATAATCACAAGTGGAACTGGTTCACTAAGGGACGGGAGGGTCAGGGTACCATAAAGTCTAGTCTTCTCGGTGTTTAATACAATTTCTTCAAATTTGCTTTGGGAAACCGCAAAATTCACATTAGAAAACATATAACAAAACATAAAAAGAAACTTACAAAGACCAATCTGCATAAAATATTTGCACATTTAGATATTTGTCTAAATTACTATATTTGCAGTGCATTACAAATATGAATAAAGTTTTTAAAGCGCTGAATGACCCGGTTCGGAGGGATATTCTTAAAATGTTACGGAAAAAGGACATGACTGCTGGGGAAATTGCGGCAAGGTTCAGTATGACCGCTCCCAGTATATCACATCATCTCGACAAACTAAAGCAAGCCGACCTCGTTTCCAGCGTAAAACGCGGCCAATATGTCCTCTATTCTTCAAATTCAACTGTTATTGAAGATTTGTTAGCATACCTTTTAAAGCTAAAAAAGTAATTATGAATAAACTTTTCAAAGAATCCTTATTATTCCTGATGGCAGTCTTGCCGTACTTGTACCTTTCACGAATTTGGACTGATATTTCCGATAATGTCGCGATACATTTCAATATGCAGGGGCAAGCAGATGACTGGGGAAACAAAAATACTCTACTCGTTCCAGCCTCAATTGGATTGGTGATTTATTTGGTAATGTTAATTATTCCAGCAATTGACAACAAGAGAAGCTTTGAGGCGATGGGCGGAAAATATCATTCCTTACGATTTATCCTGGGATTATTTACATCCTTGCTATCAGTGTATTTACTTTCGTTAAGCGCGGAACCTAGTGGGAAAGAACCCCATATTCTTATTAGCCTTCTAGGAGCACTCGTCGCCCTTCTTGGCAACTACCTACCGACATTAAGACCTAACTATTTTATAGGAATACGTACGCCAAGGACTTTACAAAACGAAATGGTATGGAAAAAAACACATTGGGTCGGCGGCCTTTCTTTGATGGTGGGGGGTTGCTTAATATTTGTGTTCTCGTTCTTAATGCCGTTTAAATGGCTCATGACAGTTGTTGGATTAATCCTGCTAACAAGCGCGATTATCCCCGTTTTATACTCATACACGGAATCAAAAAACAAGAGCAGCATCTAGTGGATCTGAGTTAATATTAATCCTGTAAAGTCGATTTTTCTTTTGATCCCGTAGCTTTTAAGTTTCAGTATCTTCCATAGGAAAGTCAGGTAATACTTACTTAACGGACGAATACTTTTAATTATCGACTATTTTAAAGTCTTGAATTCCTCAACAGCTTTTCTCAACATGACATCCGGTAGGCTTTGCAATTGTAGGCAAGCGTTCTTCAATTCTTTTATGGAACAGGGCAAAAAAAAAGGTATTAACCGATAGGCATTTGTTGGTTTTAAAGTTTTAAAGGTTGGCTCCGCTTAACCGATAAAGATGTCTCGCCGTAGAAAAAAGCCAACAATGGAAACACTGCAACACTACGCGAAGGCACGTATCACAATAACTGTTACACCAAAATCGATAAGTGAAATACGTTGGACGCAATCGGCAACCAGTTACTCCTCAAGCAGAGTTTAAACGTTTAAACAGTGATCTCCGGCGTTTTAGAATTTGTGCGATAACGGTTAATAACGCTTTGAAACCAGCTCTTTAAGCTAATAAGCCCAGAGTAATTCTGTCCGATGGGAGAAAGATACAAAATAAGAGCCGCAGTCATTGTAAAGAAAAATGACCCTAATCCATGAATCAATACCGTAAGAAAGTGAAAGAGAACACCGCTTACCAACAGCCACTTCTTAAGTCTCTTATCCATAAATAGTCCAGCAAAAAGGATTAGCTCAAATATTATTGTACCCCATGACAATAGGAATACCAAGGATCCATCTAATATCAATGGCTCAAGGATTGGGCGCAACCAGGACGGATATCCAAATAAAGGGTGTTTAAACCAATAGTATATGGCTGTACCATCCTTCCACTCGTCAACGAAAGTCTTTCCAACAGCAGAATTGAGATAAATGACGGCTACCTGTATTTTAATCACCACTAGGCAGGATAAAGCAAGTAGCGACTTCGCCGGATACCATACCTGATCCAAAATAGTGTGACCGGGACTTACTGTCGACCAGTGCCACGCTCTAGTATCAGTCAGCGTTACGGGAACTAATAACAAAGTGATGATGGAAGCAATGTGATCTCCTCCATCAATCACTGTTGCAGAACTGATAAAACTATAAGCGACATACCAATGCAATAAACCTGTAACCATGGGTTTCCAGCCAATCACAACTAGGAACAAAACAAAAATTGAAATCCATCTGGAAACCTCTAGGTCTGGTAAAATGCAGTACAAGCTAATGTTCAATGCATCACAGCGACTCGTCACATGATTCGTTGCAACGAAGAGCATATCTGTCCCATTAAGCAACAATGTAAGCATGGTGCCGAGCGCCAGAATCGTCCGCGCAAGTCCATAAACATTAGACCACGCAAAATATCTCTCGGTAAGTAAAAGCGCTTTGTTAATCATCTATTGCGTAATTGAAACCCGCATGACTTTTGACGGCATTGATCTATTCTTTTGTTTGAAACTACGTGCCCATGCCCAGGGAACAGGGTCTGATATTTTCACGTAGTAATCACCCACAACAATCGGGGTCGAAAAATTGCTTTTAATCGTGTACACGGGAAGTAAGTCATCGTTCAGACATTCGAGATTACCGGATTCACAATTGTACCACTCTTGATCTGCTATGATGGGAAAAATCTGTCCCAACTCCACGTTGAATGTACGAGGATACCTTTTTAAACCAAACCAAAATCTTGGTGATCCATTGTGTAAATTCACCTCCTCTTTATCCTTTGTATATAAGGCAATTTGAAATTCCCGAGGGTTGCGGGTGAAGAACGCAAATCCCTCGGGAAGCAAGCTTCGAAATAGGAGTGTCGATTTTCCGTATAGAAGTGTACCCATACTATTATATGGCATCGAGGTTTTTAAGGCGCTCAAAAAAACCGACCCCCAGAAAAGAAACAACAATACAAAAGTGGATATAAGTAAGAAGCGCTTAGCAAAATATCTGTTCATTACTAATCAATATTCGCCCAATTTACCGCTATACTGTTAGTAATGTCATCTCTCATTAATGAACTCCGAATTGCAGCAGCATCCTCCTCGTCGTCACCCCAAGTAATTGATAAGGCAACCGCAACAGAAGCTGCAGTTAGAATTGCGACCACATAAATAACAAGTACAGCTATAGAAGCCACCACCACAACAGCTGCACCAACGGTCACACATACATCTTGTGCCGTTGCTTTGCTATTTTTGCCAAGTTGTCGGTCCAGGCTCGCAAAGTAGGCGGAAAAATCACTCCTGAAATTGGGGGAGCTAAGCACTTCCTTAACTTCGGAAGCAGATATCTTCAAATCTTTATCCGGAAAGTGTTCATCAATTAGTAACGCTAGGGGCTTTTCGCTTGACTTTATTGCATTTGAGTATGGGTTAACAGCCTCATTCTCGTTGAAAAATTTCATCAATAACCGGGCATTGCTTCTTATCGTCTCTTCAATCAACAAATGATTACCACTAGTAATGTTTGTCTTAAAATTTTGAAAGGTTCCGGGATACTCAGACTCTAGTTGATCGAGGGTCGCTGATATTTGTGGTCTGATTTTGCTAATTTGATCCGCTGTTAGAATTGACTCTAATTTAACTTCTTTTAACGGACCAATAAGATCGACAGCGTCACCATCAAGGAAAAACACAGCCTGCATTAATTCCTTACCAGAAAACTGGTTGGCTTCTGCTCGGAGTGATTCCTGACCGCAACTGAATAGCATTAAAGACGAGATTGTGAAATAGAGAACCAACGGTCTTTTTGCAAACGTTCTGACATTTTTCATTTTGTGGAATTTTGGTTAAGAAATATAATTTTGGGTATCGATTAAATATCAACCTGAAATAATTTAAACCTTTTACAACCAACTTCTTTTACAGATTGACCGATTGACCATGGATTCTTCGCTCTCAACATATATTGATAATGGTCACGATACTAGTTGCTCCAATATCGAAACGCGCAAAGGTTGGAGATGAGTCGAAAAACGTTCATTGCAACTTATAGATCTAAAGTTGGATTTTTAAATCTTATGAGTCAACCCTGATTTATAAGGTTGTATCAGTTTGCCCGGCCAAATAGAAAGTCGAATATCCTTTCTATCTATGGCGAAAATCAAGGAAAAGAAAACGGTTGCAGACACAGCATGGGAGAGCAGCAAATTTAATCATAAAAAGTAGATTGAATTCGATCGTAAAATGCTAATTGCAGATATAAAGGGACGGATGAATAAGAGTTCTAAAGGTTTCCTGAATCGATCTGCTGACATAAAGATGCAAACTATCTATCAACAAATTGAAGGCAAGCCTGGCACTTTTGAATTGCAAGCAAAATGGTCTGACTTCGTCAATATCAATCCAGAAAAAAAATAAAACGGTTTCGCTTGGCGTTGTAATCGGGAGCCCGCTTGCAAGCAAGATCGATTAAGGTATTAAGGTCTGTAATCGGTAAGCAACAATGCCGAACTTTTGGCAATTAGGAATGCCGAGTTTTTGGCAACAAGAGTGCCGAGAAAATGGCAACAACGATGCTCAAAAATTGGCAACAAGAGTGCCGAACTTT
>Ga0065721_10005658_pt1 | contig 18750 bp, 19 predicted proteins | sample Mesricmetagenome_FD_59108 | JGI IMG/M metagenome (GOLD analysis project Ga0065721, IMG submission 59108) | Mesophilic microbial community from rice straw/compost enrichment Sample: eDNA_1 v2 (version 2) | ecosystem: Engineered > Solid waste > Grass > Composting > Bioreactor | place: USA: Davis... | reverse complement strand
ACGACATGGGCATGACCGGCATCACCATCAAGGATGACCGCAAGGAGAAGGTCGACTTCTCCGATCCCTACATGAAGTCGGAAATCTACATGCTGGTCCGCGGCGACGAGACCCGATTCAGCGACGCGAAGTCCTTCGCCGCGGACGAGAACCTGTTCATCGGCGCGCAGGCCGGCACCTCGCCCTTCTATGTCGCCGTCTACGACGTGCTCGATGGCGACGAGAACAACCCGCGCATCAAGGTGATGGAGACCTTCGCCGCGACCGTGGCCGCGCTCTCGGCCGGCGACGTCGACCTCGTGCTCACCGATTCGGCAGCCGGAAGGACGATCTCGGACGCCTCCGGCGGCAAGCTGAAGATGATCGGAGATCCGCTCCAGGCCGAGGAATTCGGCTTCATCTTCCCCAAGGGATCGGAGCTCATCGCCCCGATCAATGCCGGCATCGCCGCGCTCAAGGCCGACGGCACGCTCGACGCGATCACCAAGAAGTGGTTCGTCGACTACAAGCCCGGCCAGTGAGGCAGCGCGAGCGTGAGAGGCCCGCGTCGCATCCGGCGGCGGGCCTTTCGGAGCCTGCGGCATGACGCCTTCGGCCGGCAGCGCCGGCGAGCGCGAATTTCCCTACTGGCTCGCCGCCGGCGTCTTCCTGGCGCTGGCGGCTGCGATCTTCATCGCCGCGAGCGAGCTCTACAGCCAGGTCTTCGCCACCGTCGCCGCAGGGATCGGCATGACGGTCTTCGTCGCCATCGTCGCCTATGCGATCGCCTGCGCGATCGGCCTCGCCGTGGCGCTGATGGGGCTGTCCGGCTCGCGGCCGCTGCGGGAGATCGCGCGTTTCTATGTCGAGGTGATCCGCGGCATTCCCGTGCTCGTGCTCCTGTTCTGGATCGCGTTTGCGGGTGTGCCGGCCTTCGTCGCCGGCTGGAACTTCCTGATCGCACCCCTGCGCGAGGCGGGCTATGTCGGCGAGCTTCTCGTGCGCGACGTCTCCCTGCTCTGGCGGGCGATCATGGCGCTCGCCATCGGCTATTCGCCCTTCATCGCCGAGATTTTCCGCGCCGGCATCCTCGCCGTCGACCCGGGCGTGATCGAGGCCGGCAAGGCGCTCGGCCTCACCCGCTACCAGCGCTTCCGGCTGATCGTCATGCCGCAGGCGATCCGCGTGATCCTGCCGCCGCTCGGCAACGACTTCATCGCCATCACCAAGGATTCCTCGCTCGTCTCCGTGCTCGGCGTCGCCGACATTACCCAGATGGGCAAGGTCTATGCTGCCGGCACCTTCCGCTTCTTCGAGACCTACACGATCGTCGCCTACATCTACCTGCTCCTGACGGCGAGCCTGTCGCTGGCGCTGCGGGGCGTGGAGCGGCGCATGCGCCGGGCCGAGGCGAAGCGTGGCTACGAGCGCCGCTGAGCGGGATGTCTGATTGTATCCGCGCGAGAGGATTGCGAGGCAGGGGAACGGCGCGGCGCGACCTGCGTTCTGCGCGTCGGGCGAAGCGCTGAATACGGCGGCGGTGCCGACCTCGCTGTCGAGCGTTTCGAGGCCGGGTTCGCAGTCGGGTGAGGAGCGGACCTTGCCGCGATCGCGTCCGTTGAAAACCAAGGCAGGATTCCGTCGTTCTGAGCCGGGCGCGTGACGGCGGCTGACACGATCCCGTCTTGGCGTCCGGCGGTGGCGGCCCATATGATGAAGCATGCCCCGCATGAGGGATCGCCGCCAATTTGAAAGGCCCAGCGCATGAACAAGCTCCTTCCGGCTCTGCTGATCGCCCTCCTGTCCGTTCCCGTCGCAGCCTCCGCCGGTCCGAACAACAGCCGCCGCCTCGATGCGATCGCCACCGGTCGCCTCTACGACCCGATCCTGACGCCCCAGCTCAACCCGGATTTCGAGCTCGTCGATCCGAGCGCGGAGGCGGCGCTCCTCCGCGACATCCGCGACGGCCGCTTCAACCTCGATCGGCTGCCGCCGGCGCAGCGCAGCTACTATCTCCAGCTCCTCGAAGCCGGGCGCTAGGCGCCCACGAAAACGGAACCGACGGGCATCTGGCGCGTTGGGGCGCGAACCTTCGGGAAGCGCCCATGCTCGATGCCATCCTCGCCGATCTCGCCACGCAGACCTCCCTGCCGCTCTCCGTCATCATCCTGCGCCTCGTCGGCGCGGCCGTCCTCGTCGCCGGGATCGGATACGACCGCGAGGTCAGCGGCCGTGCCGCGGGCCTGAGGACGCACATGCTCGTCTCGTCTTCCGCGGCGTTGTTCTCCATCCTGTCGATCGAGGTGATCTCGCTGCCGCATCTGTCGGACGACCAGGTGCGCGCCGATCCCCTGCGCGTCATCGAGGCGGTGACGGCGGGCGTCGCCTTCCTCGCGGCCGGCTTCATCATCGTTGCGCGCGGCCAGGTGCGCGGGGTCACGACGGGCGCCGGCATCTGGTTCGCCGCGGCTATCGGGCTCGCGGCCGGCTTCGGCTACTGGTCGATCGGCCTCATCGCCGCCGTGCTTGGCGTTGCGATCATCGCGGTCCTCGGCCGTATGGAATACCTCAGCGACCTGAAAAACGGTGATGCGGCGCCGAAATAGCCGGCCGCAGCAGGGTCAGATCACGGGCGGACGCCTTGAACCCGGGCAGTCCGGACATGGCAGCGATTGCGCAACAGATCACCCGCTGGTAATAAGCGGGCCATGCAGACCCATTCCATCCTCGACGGATTGACGTATCTCGGCCGCACCCACGGCCGGACGTCGCTCGACTTCGTTCCGGTCGACGATCACAAGCGGCTGCCTTCCCGGTTCTTCGCCTGCCTGACCGGCGCCGACGGAAGCTTCCTCGGCTGAGGCGTTCCGTCCGCCGGACGTCGGGTCCGGCATGTTCTACGTTCCATTTCATCCGGAAGACGAAAATGACCGCACCGCGCACCCTTTATGACAAGATCTGGGACGACCACGTCGTCGATCGCCAGGACGACGGTACCTGCCTCCTCTACATCGACCGCCACCTCGTGCACGAGGTGACGAGCCCGCAGGCCTTCGAGGGCCTGCGCACGGCGAAGCGCAAGGTCCGCGCTCCGCAGAAGACGCTCGCCGTCGTCGACCACAACGTGCCGACCTCATCCGACCGCCACCAGGGCATCAAGAACGAGGAAAGCCGCATCCAGGTCGAGGCGCTCGCCGCCAACGCCGCCGAGTTCGGCATCGAATATTACAACGAGAGCGATCGGCGCCAGGGCATCGTCCACGATTGTCGGCCCCGAGCAGGGCTTCACGCTGCCGGGCACGACGATCGTCTGCGGCGACAGCCACACCTCGACCCACGGCGCCTTCGGCGCGCTCGCCCACGGCATCGGCACCTCGGAGGTCGAGCACGTGCTCGCCACCCAGACGCTGATCCAGAAGAAGGCGAAGAACATGCTGGTCCAGGTCGACGGCCAGCTCCCGGACGGCGTCACGGCCAAGGACATCATCCTCGCCATCATCGGCGAGATTGGCACGGCCGGCGGCACCGGCCACGTCATCGAGTTCGCCGGCGAGGCGATCCGCTCGCTGTCGATGGAAGGCCGCATGACCGTCTGCAACATGACGATCGAAGGCGGCGCCCGCGCCGGGCTGATCGCACCGGACGAGAAGACCTTCGCCTATATCAAGGACCGCCCGCGCGCGCCGAAGGGCGCTGCCTGGGACCACGCGCTCGCCTACTGGAAGACGCTCTTCACCGACGAGGGCGCCCATTTCGACCGAGTGGTCAAGCTCGACGCGGCGAGCCTGCCGCCGATCGTCTCCTGGGGCTCCTCGCCCGAGGACGTGATCTCGGTCACCGGTGTCGTTCCCGATCCCGACCAGATCGAAGACGAGACCAAGCGCCAGTCGAAGTGGCGCGCGCTCGACTATATGGGCCTGAAGCCGGGCACCAGGATCACCGACATTGCCATCGACCGCGTCTTCATCGGCTCGTGCACCAATGGCCGCATCGAGGATCTGCGGGCCGCGGCGAAGGTCGTGGAAGGCAAGCGCGTCTCCGAGCGCGTCAACGCCATGATCGTGCCGGGCTCGGGTCTCGTGAAGGCGCAGGCCGAGCAGGAAGGCCTGGACGTGATCTTCACGGCCGCCGGCTTCGACTGGCGCGAGCCGGGCTGCTCGATGTGCCTCGCNATGAACGACGACCGGCTGAAGCCCGGANAACGGTGCGCCTCGACCTCGAACCGCAACTTCGAGGGGCGCCAGGGCTTCAAGGGCCGCACACACCTCGTCTCTCCCGCCATGGCGGCCGCGGCGGCGATCGCCGGCCACTTCGTCGACATCCGGGAGTGGAAGTAGGCGCAGCCGGAGCGATGCCGGAGCTTGAGAATGCGAACGGGCCCCTCGGGGCCCGTTTTTCCTGGTGGAATGCGGTAGGGCGGACTGTCGCCTACGGCCTGATCACGCAGACCCCGCCGCCGGAGCGGTCGCAGGAAGCTTCGGCTTCCCTGGCGCTCGGGGTGAGGATCTTCGGGCCGGCGGGCGGGGCGGCGAGGACGCTCGGGGCGTCGTCGCGGCGCTTACGGTTGCCCTCGACGTAGAAATAGATGCCGCTCCTTGGGATGCGCACCGCCGAGATGCCGCCGGAATAGGTGCCGAGGCCGGGAATGTAGTCCGGCAGCGGGCCGTCGCCGTAGATCGGGCGATCGTGGCGGCGGTGGTCGCGCCGGTCGCCGCCCTTGTCCTTCTTCCAGTCGCCGGCTTCGGCCGCGCCGGTCGCGGCGAGGGCCGCGGCGAAAACGGAGAGAATGAGAGGTCTGACGAAAAGAGCCGGCATCGTGGTGCCTCCTACGCGGGACTGGGCGTGGCGCGATTGTGCCCGGATCGGCCTTTCAAGTCACGGCCGGGCGGTCGTTACCTGATCTTAACGTTAAGAGCGGCAGGAAAAGGGCATCCCCGTGGATCGATGCCAACGGTGCGGCGAGCGGGGCGGAGGCGAGCGGAAGCCAAAAACGGCGCCGCCGCGGGATCAGGCGCTTCCCGTGCGCGGAGAAAGGTTTTAGAGAGGGGACAAGCCCGACCGGCAGCCCTCGTGAAAGAATGATCGGCCCATGAGCACAGAAGCCTCCATCGACATTTCCGTCCTGCACCTGAAAGACGCGCACAAGCTCGCGCCGCTGATCGCGGCCTACGCGCAGTCCCTGAAGCGCGGCGCGCCGCGCCGGCCGGACGAGTTCTACGCCGAGCAGCTCCTCCAGGACCGCACCGCGCAGATTCTCGGCGCGCGCATCGACGGCGAGCTCGTCGCATTCCTGATCTTCTACGATCTCCCCGATCCGGTCACCGGCATGCGTCACGGCCAGGTCGACCACCTCTATGTCAGCCACGAGCGCCGTGGTCTCGGAATCGCTCGCGCCATGATCGACCTCCTTGCCGAGGAGGCGGATACGCGCGCCTGGTCCAAGCTCGTCCTCAACGCGCCGCGCCAGCCCGAGGACGGCCGGAGGTTGTACGAAAAGGTCGGCCAGCCGGCAGAATTCACGAGCTGGGAACTGCACTTCGATCAGCGCAAACCGTGATTTCAAGCGATTGAAATGGCGATTCAAATCGCCACAGCAAGACTTGCGAACAAAGGCTTGGCAAAACATCAAAAGTCAGCTTTGACGCGCTGCATGTAACGCACTAAAACGTCACCCAGTCGCCCGCGCCGTTCGCGTGCGGGCATCGGGGAAACAGACGAGGTCCTCATGACCCAAGCGACCAGAAACCGTCCACTTTCACCACATCTGTCGATCTACAAGCCGATCCCGACCATGGTGATGTCGATCGTGCACCGCATCACCGGCGGGGCACTGTATGTCGGCAGCGTGCTCGTCGTCGTCTGGCTGGTGGCGGTCGCCTCGGGCGCGGAATATTACGACTGGGTCAGCGGTCTGTTCGGGTCGTTCCTCGGGCGCCTCGTGCTCTTCGGCTACACCTGGGCGCTGATGCACCACATGCTCGGTGGCCTGCGCCATCTCGTCTGGGACACCGGCCGCGGGTTCGACAAGCACGTGACGACCAAGATGGCCTGGGCGACGCTCGCGGGCTCGATCCTGCTGACGGCGCTGATCTGGATCGCCGGCTACGCGGCCCGGCTCTAAGGAGGACGCGATGAACAACATGCGAACCCCGCTCGGCAAGGTCCGCGGCCTCGGCTCGGCCAAGGAAGGCACCGACCATTTCTGGCGCCAGCGCCTGACGGCCGTGTCCAACATCCCGCTCTTCCTCTTCTTCGTCTTCTTCCTCGTCTCCTATAACGGCGCGCCCTATGAGGCGGTCCGGGCGGCCTTTTCCAACCCGCTGATCGTCTGCCTCTTCGCGCTCATGCTGATCTCCGGCCTCTTCCACATGCGCCTCGGCATGCAGATCATCATCGAGGACTACGTGCATGGCGAGGGCGCCAAGCTGGCGCTCCTCCTCCTCAACACCTTCTTTTCCGTCGCCATGGGCGCGCTGGCGCTCTTCGCCGTTCTCAAGCTCGGCTTCGGAGGCTGATCGCAATGGTAATGAACTCGTCCGTGAACGTGAACGGCCGCGCCTATACGGTCGTCGACCATGCCTATGACGTCGTGGTGGTGGGTGCCGGCGGCGCCGGCCTGCGCGCCACGCTCGGCATGGCCGAGCAGGGCTTCCGCACTGCCTGCATCACCAAGGTGTTCCCGACCCGTTCGCACACGGTGGCCGCACAGGGCGGCATCGCCGCGAGCCTGCAGAACATGACGCCGGACTGCTGGCAGTGGCACCTCTACGACACGGTCAAGGGCTCCGACTGGCTCGGCGACGTCGACGCCATGCAGTACCTCGCACTCGAGGCGCCGAAGGCGGTCTACGAGCTCGAGCATTACGGCGTGCCGTTCTCGCGCACCGAGGACGGACGCATCTACCAGCGGCCCTTCGGCGGCCATATGCAGAATTACGGCGAAGGCCCCCCGGTGCAGCGCACCTGCGCTGCGGCCGACCGCACCGGCCACGCCATCCTGCATACGCTCTACGGCCAGTCACTGCGGCACAATGCTGAATTCTTCATCGAGTATTTTGCGCTCGACCTCCTGATGGAGGACGACGGTCGCTGCACCGGCGTCGTCGCCTGGAACCTCGATGACGGCACGATCCACCGTTTCTCGGCGAAGATGGTGGTGCTGGCGACGGGCGGCTACGGACGTGCCTATTTCTCCGCCACGTCGGCCCACACCTGCACCGGCGACGGCGGCGGGATGATCGCGCGCGCCGGCCTGCCGCTCCAGGACATGGAATTCGTGCAGTTCCACCCGACCGGCATCTACGGTGCGGGCTGCCTGATCACCGAGGGCGCGCGCGGCGAGGGCGGCTATCTCGTCAATTCAGAAGGCGAGCGCTTCATGGAGCGCTACGCGCCGTCGGCCAAGGACCTCGCCTCGCGCGACGTCGTCTCGCGCTGCATGACGATGGAGATCCGCGAAGGTCGCGGCGTCGGCAGGAACAAGGATCACATCTACCTGCATCTCGACCATCTCGATCCGGCGGTGCTCGCCGAGCGCCTGCCCGGCATTTCCGAGAGCGCCAAGATCTTTGCCGGCGTCGACGTGACGCGCGAGCCGATCCCGGTTCTGCCGACCGTGCACTACAACATGGGCGGCATCCCCACCAATTACTGGGGCGAGGTGCTGAACCCGACGCCGGACGATCCGGACCGCGTCGCGCCCGGTCTGATGGCCGTCGGGGAGGCGGGCTGCGCCTCGGTCCACGGCGCCAACCGCCTCGGCTCTAACTCGCTGATCGACCTCGTGGTCTTCGGTCGCGCCGCTGCAATCCGGGCCGGCGAGGTGATCGACCGCGCCGCCGCGATCCCGCGGATCAACGAGGCGGCCTCCGAGAAGATCCTCGATCGTTTCGACCGGCTGCGATTCGCCAACGGCGCGCTGCCGACGGCCGTCATCCGCGAGCGGATGCAGAAGACCATGCAGGAGGACGCCGCGGTCTTCCGCACCCAGGAATCGCTCGAATCCGGCTGCCGTCGCATCTCGGCGATCTGGTCCGAGCTGCCGGACGTCAAGGTCACCGACCGCTCGCTGATCTGGAACTCGGACCTGGTCGAGACGCTGGAGCTCGAGAACCTGATGGCGAACGCGATCACCACGGTCTACTCGGCCGAGGCGCGCAAGGAGAGCCGCGGCGCGCATGCCCGCGAGGACTTCCAGAGCCGCGACGACGTCAACTGGCGCAAGCACACGCTGTCCTGGGTCGATGCCTCGGGCAAGGTCACGCTCGACTACCGTCCGGTCCATGTCGACCTGATCGCCGACGGCATCGATCTCGCCAAGATCGCGCCCAAGGCGCGGGTGTACTGAAGATGCCTGCGGGCGCCGCTTCGCGGCCGCATCCCGTCCCGCTCGGGCGGGCTGAGGCCATGGCAGCCGTCCGCACTGCCCGCGCGATCGGGTTGGTTGCTTCGCCGGAGGCGAGGCGCGGGGCTTATCGTTTGTGCGGACAGACGCGCCGAAATTCGCTGCTCGAGCGGAATCGGCGCGCCGACGCAAGCAAGGGGTCGAAAGACAATGGTTGAACTGACGCTGCCGAAGAACTCGCAGATCACCGAAGGCAAGGTCTGGCCGAAGCCCGAGGGCGCCACCAACGTTCGCGAGTTCCGCATCTATCGCTGGTCGCCGGACGACGACAAGAACCCGTCGGTCGACACGTTCTATGTCGACCTCGACGATTGCGGCCCGATGGTGCTCGACGGGCTCCTCTGGATCAAGAACAAGATCGATTCGACGCTGACGCTGCGCCGCTCCTGCCGCGAGGGCATCTGCGGCTCCTGCGCGATGAACATCGACGGCACCAACACGCTCGCCTGCACCAAGGGCATGGACGAGATTTCCGGCNCGGTGAAGATCTATCCCCTNCCGCANATGCCNGTGGTCAAGGACCTCGTGCCGGACCTCACCAATTTCTACGCCCAGCACCGCTCGATCGAACCNTGGCTGAAGACGGTCTCGCCGACNCCGGCCAAGGAATGGAAGCAGAGCCANGAGGACCGTCTCAAGCTCGACGGCCTCTACGAGTGCATCCTGTGCGCNTGCTGCTCGACCTCGTGCCCGTCCTACTGGTGGAACGGCGACCGCTATCTCGGCCCCGCCGTGCTGCTGCAGGCCTATCGCTGGCTGATCGATTCGCGCGACGAGGCGACCGGCGAGCGGCTCGACAATCTCGAGGATCCGTTCCGGCTCTATCGCTGCCACACGATCATGAACTGCACGCAGACCTGCCCGAAGGGCCTGAATCCGGCCAAGGCGATTGCCGAGATCAAGAAGATGATGGTCGAGCGCCGCGTCTGACGCGCCTCCCCGTTTCCTTCGACAAGGCCCCTTCGGGGGCCTTTCTCGTTTGCTGAGAGCCTCTCGAAGCAAACACAGACGGCTGCGCCCTTGCGTCCAGCCGTCCATTTTGCCAAGAGCTTCGGCATGGACACTCCCGCTTCCGACCTTCCGCTTCTCAATCCCGTCGAGGCCCGCGTGCTCGGCTCGCTGATCGAGAAGAAGGACCTGACACCCGACGTCTATCCGCTGACGCTCAACGCGACGCAGGCGGCGGCCAACCAGAAGACGGCGCGCGAGCCGGTGATGAACCTCGATGTCGCCGACATCCACCGCGCCTTCCGGTCGCTGCAGGAGAAAGGGCTGGTGCGGCAGGTTTCCGGATCGCGCGTCGAGCGCTACGAGCACCGGCTGTCCGAGCGCTTCTCGCTGATGCGCGGCCAGACAGCGCTGATCGGCCTGATGCTCCTGCGCGGGCCGCAGACGGCGCACGAGCTGCTGGCGCGCACCGAGCGCCTCGTGCGCTATGCCTCGATCGAAGACCTCAATGCCGACCTCGATCTCCTGATGGCNCGCAAGACCCCGCTGGTCCAGCTCGTCGCGCGCGGNCCCGGCCAGCGCGAGGACCGCTATACACACCTGTTCTGCGGGCCNGTCGCGGCGGCCGCGCCGAGGGCGCCGGGCANCGAGGCGGGTGGCGCATCCGATCTCGAGGCGCGCNTCGCCGCNCTCGAAGCCGAGGTGGCCGACCTTCGCGCCCTCGTGGAGCGGCTTTCNAGCGGCGGCTAGCGCACCGCTCGGGGCGGTGGCTTCCTGAGTGCCGGNCGTCGCTGCATTGCGGGATCNCGTTCGGAAAAAAGCCGAAATCTTCCCCAAGGAATGGGGGCGTCAACTTGCAATTTCCATGCTATGGCCATTTTATGCGCGTTGATGGTGGCGCGCGGGTGCTTCGACAGGAGGCGCCGGCGCGATCAGGCGGCGCCTGTCGACGCCGTATTCGAGGGAGCTTGTGAATGAAACGGACGACATTGCTGGCAACGGCAGCCATCCTCCTCGCCCTCGGCGGATGCCAGCGCACCATCGGCGGGCTCGACACGCGCAGCCAGCCAGCCCCCCTGACGCCGGCCCCGGCAGGCACGGTCTCGACCTCGCAGCTTCCGCCGCCGCAGCCGGCCTCGCCGACCGAATTCCCGCAGGCTCCGACCGCGCCGGCCCCGTCGGCAACCGACGAGACGCAGCTTGCCGCCAATGCGCCCGCCGTCACCCGCGAAGCGCTGATCGGCCGCTGGTCGGTCACCTCCGGCGGCACGCGCTGCGACGTGTTCCTGGCCTTGACCAAGTGGACCGGCGGCTATCGTGCGGCCTCGCGCGGCTGCGCCGGCCCGGCCGCCTCGATCTCGGCGTGGGACGTGCAGGGCAAGCAGGTGGTCCTGTCGGACAATTCCGGCAACCAGGTCGCCCGGCTCTACCAGTCGGCGCCCGAGCGCTATGACGGTTCGACCGCCCAGGGCCAGCAGATTTCGCTCTCCCGCTAACCGATCCCAGACGGACAGACCATGCCTCAGCCGGCCGAGGCGGCGATGCGCGCCGCTTATGACGAACGGGTAAGGGCAGGCGAGATTTCAGACGATCCGGCGCAACGCGAGATCGTGCGCCGGCTCGACGCGCTGCTCGTCGAGATCGGCAACCACCGCCTGGCGCGCAAGGCGAGCGCGCTCGGCTGGCTCTTCGCCCGGCGAGAGAAGGAGCCTGGCCCACACGGGCTCTACATCCACGGCGCGGTCGGGCGCGGCAAGACCATGCTGATGGACCTGTTCTTCGCCCACGTGCCTGCGCATCGCAAGCGCCGAGCCCATTTCAACGATTTCATGGCCGACGTGCACGGGCGTATCCATGCCCACCGCCAGAAGCTGGCGCGCGGCGAGACGAAGGACGCCGATCCGGTGCCGCCCGTCGCCGCCGACCTCTTCGACGAGGCCTGGGTTCTGTGCTTCGACGAGTTCTCGGTCACCGACATCGCCGACGCCATGCTCCTGTCGCGCCTGTTCGGCGAACTCTTCCGCAAGGGTTGCGTGCTTGTCGCCACCTCCAACGTCGCACCCGACGACCTCTATCGCGACGGGCTCAACCGCCAGCTCTTCCTGCCCTTCGTCGCCCTCCTTAAGCAGCATGTCAACGTCGTCACCCTTGATGCGCCGACCGACTACCGGTTCGAGAAGACGCGGCGCCTGCCGGTCTTCCGCCTCCTTCCCCCGGGCGAGGGCGAAAGCGGGCTCGATGAGGCCTGGAGCGAGGTCGTGGCGGGACGCGCTGTGGCGGCCGACGCGATCGAGATGAAGGGCCGTTCCGTTCCGGTGCCGCGGGCGGTGCCCGATGCGGCGCGCTTCTCCTTCCATTCGCTGTGCGAGATGCCGTTGGGTGCAGCCGACTACATGGCGATCGCGGCGCGCTATCCGACGATCTTCGTCGACGCCGTGCCGAAGATCGTTCGTGGGCACAGGAACGCCGCCAAGCGCTTCATCACCCTGGTCGACGTGCTCTACGACCAGAAGAACCGCCTGTTCCTCTCCGCCGAGGTCCCGCTCGAGGAGATCTATGCCGCCGGTCCGGGCACCGAGGAATTCGAGTTCGCCCGCACGGTCTCGCGCCTGACCGAGATGCAGAGCGCCGACTATCTCGAGGAAAGCCGGGCGGCGAAGGCGCCCGCTCTCTGACACCTACTTCCTACTCAAGATCACCACGCTAGCTTTCGTGCTGTNGGCCGGTTCCCTGCCGTCGGCTTCGGGTTTAAGGTGATCGACCCAGCCTGCGAGGGTCTATGCATTCGCCGCCAGTNGCCGAAGGCATTCTGCATCCAAAACTTTGACGTTTACGTAAATGCCGGAAAAGCTAAACGATTGAAATAACTTGGCGGGGAAAGTTTGGGTTGCCACTTCAGGTCAATGGGGCTATGCCAACGCGGAAAACGGGCTTCATAGCGGGCGCCCGATGGCCATATGAGCGGAGACTTGTAGCATGGCACGCAAGAAGATTGCATTGATCGGTTCGGGCATGATCGGCGGCACGCTCGCCCATCTGGCGGGCCTGAAGGAACTCGGCGACATCGTCATGTTCGACATTGCCGAGGGCATCCCGCAGGGCAAGAGCCTCGACATCGCCGAATCCGCGCCGGTCGAAGGGTTCGACGCGCGCATGGTCGGCGCCAACGACTACAAGGCGATCGAGGGCGCCGATGTCTGCATCGTCACCGCCGGCGTCGCCCGCAAGCCGGGCATGAGCCGCGACGATCTCCTCGGCATCAACCTCAAGGTGATGGAGCAGGTTGGCGCGGGCATCAAGAAATACGCCCCGAAGGCCTTTGTCATCTGCATCACCAACCCGCTCGACGCCATGGTCTGGGCGCTGCAGAAGTTCTCGGGCCTGCCGACGAGCAAGGTCGTCGGCATGGCCGGCGTGCTCGATTCCGCCCGCTTCCGCTACTTCCTCGCCGAGGAGTTCAACGTCTCGGTCGAGGACGTCACCGCCTTCGTGCTCGGCGGCCATGGCGATACGATGGTGCCGCTCGCCCGCTACTCAACCGTGGCCGGCATTCCGCTGCCCGACCTCGTCAAGATGGGCTGGACCTCGAAGGAAAAGCTCGAGAAAATCATCCAGCGCACCCGCGACGGCGGCGCCGAGATCGTCGGGCTCCTCAAGACCGGCTCGGCCTACTACGCGCCGGCAGCCTCGGCGATCGCCATGGCCGAATCCTACCTGAAGGACAAGAAACGGGTCCTGCCCTGCGCCGCCTACCTCTCCGGCCAGTACGGCGTGAAGAACATGTATGTCGGCGTGCCCTGCATCATCGGCGAGGGCGGCGTCGAGCGCGTCATCGAGATCGAATTGAACAAGTCCGAACAGAAGGCCTTCGACAATTCCGTCGCGGCGGTCGCCGGCCTCTGCGAGGCTTGCATCAACATCGCCCCGAACCTGAAATAAGCGCGAGGCGCGGCCAGGCGCCGTCCTTGAAAGGGAGTTTCCATGAACATTCACGAATACCAGGCCAAGGCCCTGCTCAAGGAGTATGGCGCGCCGGTCGCAGCCGGCGTGCCGGTCATGAAGGTGGGTGACGCGGAAGCGGCGGCCAAGTCGCTTCCCGGACCGCTTTACGTGGTCAAGAGCCAGATCCATGCGGGTGGCCGCGGCAAGGGTAAGTTCAAGGAGCTTTCGCCCGACGCCAAGGGCGGGGTGCGGCTCGCCAAGTCCGTCGAGGACGTGGTGGCCAACGCCAAGGAGATGCTCGGCAACACGCTCGTCACCAAGCAGACCGGTCCCGCCGGCAAGCAGGTCAACCGCCTCTACATCGAGGACGGCGCCGACATCGACCGCGAGCTCTACCTCTCGATCCTCGTCGACCGCACGGTCGGTCGCGTCGCCTTCGTCGTCTCGACCGAGGGCGGCATGGACATCGAGCAGGTCGCCCACGACACGCCGGAAAAGATCGTCACCGTGGCGATCGATCCGTCGACCGGCGTGACCGAGGCCGACGCCAGGAAACTTTCCGACGCGCTCGGACTTTCGGGCGAGGCCGCCCAGGACGGCGCCAGGCTCTTCCCGATCCTCTACAAGGCCTTCGTCGAGAAGGACATGAGCCTGCTCGAGGTCAACCCGCTGATCGTGATGAAGAACGGTCGCCTGCGTGTCCTCGACGCCAAGGTCTCGTTCGACAACAACGCCCTGTTCCGTCACCCGGAGATCATGGAGCTGCGCGACACGACCGAGGAGGACGAGAAGGAGATCGAGGCGTCGAAATACGACCTCGCCTATGTCGCCCTCGACGGCAATATCGGCTGCATGGTCAACGGCGCCGGCCTCGCCATGGCGACGATGGACATCATCAAGCTTTACGGCGCCGAGCCGGCGAACTTCCTCGACGTCGGCGGCGGCGCTTCCAAGGAGAAGGTCACCGCGGCCTTCAAGATCATCACCGCCGACCCGAACGTGAAGGGCATCCTCGTCAACATCTTCGGCGGCATCATGAAGTGCGACGTCATCGCCGAGGGCGTGGTCGCCGCGGTGAAGGAAGTGGGCCTCAAGGTGCCGCTCGTCGTGCGCCTCGAAGGCACCAACGTCGATCTCGGCAAGAAGATCATCAACGAGAGCGGCCTCAACGTGATCGCTGCCGACGACCTCGACGACGCCGCGCAGAAGATCGTCAAGGCCGTCAAGGGCGCCTGAGGCAGAGATGAACGCCGGAGCGATGCTCAAAGCCGGACAGAGCGGCGCGGATTTTTCCGCGGTCCGCGCCTGCCCGGCTTGCGCTGCGCGCTCCGGCCGCCATCTTTCCGCCTATGACCGCGATCACTGGCGCATCGTCGACTGCGGCGTCTGCGACTTCGTCTATCTGGAAAACCCTCCCGGCTACGACGCGCTCGTCGACGATTTCGCCTGGGAGAAGACCTACGACGCGGAAGCCGAGTACCGCCGTCGCACCCGGCCGGTGACGACGTGGCTCAGCCGGGCGTTGCGCTTTCGCTTCGCCCTGTTCGGCCGCAGCGTGGACCGCGTTGCAAGGCTGATGGGCGGCGGCAGGGTGCTCGACATCGGCTGCGGAGCCGGCAATCCGGCCTTCATGCGCGGCTGCATTCCCTACGGGATCGAAATCTCGCGGGCACTGTTCAAGCTGGCCGACGCCAGCATGCGCGCCCATGGCGGCCGTGCCGTGCACGCGCCGGCAGTCGAGGGATTGCAGGCGTTCGAGGACGACATGTTCGACGGCGTCATCATGCATTCCTACCTCGAACACGAGGAACGGCCGCTGGAAGTGCTCTCCGGCGTTGCCCGCGTCCTGAAGCGCGCCGGCAAGGCCTATGTCCGGGTGCCGAATTTCGGCAGCATCAACCGCCGTGTCACCGGCGCCAAGTGGTGCGGTTTCCGCTACCCCGACCACGTCAACTACTTCACCGTCGACAGCCTCGCCGCGATGGCCGCGCGCGCCGGGCTTACCCTGAAGCTCGTCAACCGCCTCACCGTGTCCGTCGACGACAATATCAAGGCAGTGCTCACGAAATCCTGAGATCAACCAAGGAAGATCCATGTCCATCCTCGTCAACAAAGACACCAAGGTTCTCGTCCAGGGCCTGACCGGCAAGACCGGCACCTTCCATACCGAGCAGGCGCTCGCCTATTACGGCACGAAGATGGTCGGCGGCATCCACCCGAAGAAGGGCGGCGAGACGTGGGAAGGCTCGAAGGGCGAGAAGCTTCCGATCTTCGCCTCGGTCGCCGAAGGCAAGGAGGCGACGGGCGCCACGGCTTCCGTCATCTACGTTCCCCCGGCGGGCGCGGCCGACGCCATCATCGAGGCGATCGACGCCGAGATCGAGCTGATCGTCTGTATCACCGAGGGCATCCCGGTCATGGACATGGTGCGCGCCAAGGCCCGGCTCGAAAAGTCGAAGTCGCGACTGATCGGCCCGAACTGCCCGGGCGTGCTCACCCCGAACGAATGCAAGATCGGCATCATGCCGGGCAACATCTTCAAGAAAGGTTCGGTGGGCATTCTCTCCCGGTCCGGCACGCTGACCTACGAGGCGGTGTTCCAGACCACGAACGAGGGCCTCGGCCAGACCACCGCTGTCGGCATCGGCGGCGACCCGGTCAAGGGCACCGAGTTCATCGACGTGCTCGAGATGTTCCTCGCCGACGAGGAGACCAAGTCGATCATCATGATCGGCGAGATTGGCGGCTCGGCCGAGGAAGATGCCGCGCAGTTCCTGCGTGACGAGGCCAAGCGTGGCCGCAAGAAGCCGATGGCCGGCTTCATCGCCGGCCGCACCGCGCCTCCCGGCCGCACGATGGGCCATGCCGGCGCCGTCATTTCCGGCGGCAAGGGCGGGGCCGAGGACAAGATCGCGGCCATGGAAGCGGCCGGAATCAAGGTATCCCCTTCGCCGGCACGTCTCGGCAAGACCCTCGTCGAGGTGCTGAAGGGGTAAAAACGGAGCAGCGAGCGCCATGCGCAGCGCGCGAAAACCGTCCGCTTGTCCGGGCGGACCAACAATTGGCCGACGGCGCTTCCGGGCGACGTCGGCTCCGCGCTTTGGCGTACCTATATATGCCATGCGTGCAAACGGGCCTGCCGGCCACGCGGAACGTGCAACCCGCAGCCGGCTCCGATGCGGCTAGACCTGAAGAACTGAAACGAGGCCGATCTCATGGATCATGAAGTCAACGACCAGCGCCCCGACCTGACCGCCCTGTCCGGAGACGCCGCCGCCTACCTGGAATCCCTGTTCGGCGAGGAGACCCCGTCGCCGTCCTGGAAGCAGTCGAACTGGCCGATCCCGGCCAATGGCGAGCTCGTCTCCGCGCTCGACGGCAATTGGGCGCAGGCCGTGCCCAAGATCGAGAAGAAGGCCGCGGCCGCGGCGCAGGCCCAGGGCCTCACCGGCGAGAGCGTGGTCCAGGCGGCGCGCGATTCCGTCCGCGCCATCATGATGATCCGCGCCTATCGGATGCGCGGCCATCTCCACGCCAATCTCGACCCGCTCGGCATCGCCCAGCCGGTCGAGGACTACAACGAGCTGGCGCCGGAGAATTACGGCTTCACCGAGGCCGACTACGACCGGAAGATCTTCATCGACCACGTTCTCGGGCTGGAATACGCCACCATCCGGGAAATGCTCGACATCCTCAAGCGCACCTATTGTTCGACGCTCGGCTTCGAGTTCATGCACATCTCCAATCCCGANGAGAAGGCCTGGATCCAGGAGCGCATCGAGGGCCCGGACAAGGGCGTGGACTTCACCGAAATGGGCAAGCGGGCGATCCTGCAGAAGCTCATCGAGGCAGAAGGCTTCGAGCAGTTCATCGACGTCAAGTACAAGGGCACCAAGCGCTTCGGCCTCGATGGCGGTGAGGCGCTGATTCCGGCGCTCGAGCAGATCATCAAGCGGGGCGGCAATATGGGGCTGAAGGAGGTCGTGCTCGGCATGGCCCACCGCGGCCGCCTCAACGTGCTCACCCAGGTGATGGGCAAGCCGCACCGCGCCGTCTTCCACGAGTTCAAGGGCGGCTCGTTCGCACCCGACGACGTCGAGGGCTCGGGCGACGTGAAGTACCATCTCGGCGCCTCGTCCGACCGCGAGTTTGACAACAACAAGGTGCACCTGTCGCTGACCGCGAACCCGTCGCACCTCGAGATCGTCAACCCGGTCGTCATGGGCAAGGCCCGCGCCAAGCAGGACCTCCTGTTCGAACAGGCGGCCGAGGGCGACATCATCCCGCTCAAGGACCGGGTGAAGGTGATGCCGCTGCTCCTCCACGGCGACGCGGCCTTTGCCGGTCAGGGCGTGGTGGCGGAGGTTCTCGGCCTTTCCGGGCTGAGGGGCCACCGCGTGGCGGGCACCGTCCACTTCATCATCAACAACCAGATCGGCTTCACCACCAATCCGCATTTCTCGCGCTCCTCGCCCTATCCGTCGGATGTGGCGAAGATGATCGAGGCGCCGATCTTCCACGTGAATGGCGACGATCCGGAAGCGGTGGTCTATGCGGCGAAGGTTGCGACCGAGTTCCGCATGACCTTCCACAAGCCGGTGGTCATCGACATGTTCTGCTACCGCCGCTTCGGCCACAACGAGGGCGACGAGCCGTCGTTCACGCAGCCGACGATGTACAAGCGGATCCGCTCGCACGAGACGGTCGTCACCCTCTATTCGCGCCGCCTGATCGAGGAAGGCGTCATCACGGAGGGCGAGGTCGAGAAGATGAAGGCCGACTGGCGCGCCCATCTCGAGACCGAGTTCGACATCGGCCAGACCTACAAGCCGAACAAGGCCGACTGGCTCGACGGCCAGTGGTCGGGGCTGAGGACCGCCGACAACCAGGACGAACAGCGCCGCGGCAAGACGGCGGTGCCGATCAAGACGCTGCGCGAGATCGGCAAGAAGCTCTCCGAGATTCCGGAGGACTTCAACGCCCACCGCACCATCCGCCGGTTCATGGAGAACCGCGCCCAGATGATCGAGACGGGCGAGGGCATCGACTGGGCCATGGCCGAGGCGCTCGCCTTCGGCTCGCTCTGCCTCGAGGGCGTGAAGGTGCGCCTTTCCGGCCAGGACTGCGAGCGCGGCACCTTCTCGCAGCGCCACTCGGTCCTCTATGACCAGGACAACGAGCGGCGCTACATTCCGCTCGCCAATCTCGCCCCGAACCAGGCGCCCTACGAGGTCATCAACTCGATGCTCTCGGAAGAGGCGGTACTCGGCTTCGAATACGGCTACTCGCTGGCGCGCCCGAATGCGCTGACGCTGTGGGAAGCCCAGTTCGGCGACTTCGCCAACGGAGCCCAGGTCGTATTCGACCAGTTCATCTCCTCGGGCGAACGCAAGTGGCTGCGCATGTCGGGCCTCGTCTGCCTCCTGCCGCACGGCTATGAAGGGCAGGGACCCGAGCATTCCTCGGCCCGCCTCGAG
>Ga0065721_10050642_pt1 | contig 18754 bp, 12 predicted proteins | sample Mesricmetagenome_FD_59108 | JGI IMG/M metagenome (GOLD analysis project Ga0065721, IMG submission 59108) | Mesophilic microbial community from rice straw/compost enrichment Sample: eDNA_1 v2 (version 2) | ecosystem: Engineered > Solid waste > Grass > Composting > Bioreactor | place: USA: Davis... | reverse complement strand
AACTCCGCCATTGCGCCAGGGTTCTCACGCTGGAGGCTTCCCCCTCATGGAGATGGATGAGGTGCTCCGGTTCGGACGCGAACCAGACAAATGCGCCCCACGCGAGGGAATCAACGGCCTTCTTGAAGGCGGAATCGCTGCGGTCGAGGAAGGCGGTGGCAAAGACGACGTGTTCGGCGGGGAAGCCAGCATTCTGCGCAAGTTCGGTCAGCGCCTGTTTGCGCTCCCGCGTTACCGGGCCATCGGTTGCCACTACTTCGATGAAGACGAGGAGAGGATGTTTCGGTCCAAGGTCAGCAAGAACAATATCCGGCAGGTTCTTCTCCGCGCGAATCTGCAAGCCGATGGCCTTGGCGAGATCGTCGTCCCGGCTGACAACCTTGTTGCGGCTTTCGCTCAAGAAAATGACGGCAGGCTGCTCAAGAAAGCGCGGCGCGAATATCTCGATGACGGCCTTGGAGATCACCGAACTCGGCCCTGGCGCCATCCGCCGGGTTTCGCCGCTCGGATACTTCACCATAATGTGGTCGCCGCCCGCAACGGCGCCTTTGCGCACCATCGTAATGCGGGCGAGCGCACCGGCGTTCAGGTTGTCGCCCTGCCACGTAGCGATGGCGGATTCCAGTTTGGCTCCTTTGAGCGCTGGATCGAACAGAGCGGCAAAATCCCCTTTCAGGGCGTAGCGGGGTGAAGGAGAAGTGGTCGGCAGTCCCTCGCGTTCAACGACAACGCCGTTTGCAAGAAAGCCTGCGCGAATCGTATCGTCGCGGATAGATTCACGCGTATTGACGGCGTACCAGCGGCCGGGAATCTCGCCCTTGCTGCTTTTGAGCGATTCTTCCCCCCAAGCGTGCCGCGCGGCTTCATCGGTTCTGGACGCCTGGTCGTCCGTCATCCGCGTGACCTGATCGGGCCTGATCCAGATATCTGCGCCTTCAACGGCGCCGACATAGAGCATGACGAAAACGGTCTTTGCAGCGATTTCCCAGGTGCAGTTCGCCCGGTTCGGGCTGCCTTCGGGAAAGATCGACTGGAGACGTCGATGAATGTCGGGTACAGACAGCAGCGGCGGCAACGACATCAGCGCCCCGCCTTCTTGAATAAATCGGCCGCAGCCGTCTCAATTTCGCGCCGAGTCGCTCCTTTGAGGACGAGGTTCTCAAAGGCCTTCATCGCCTTCGGGTCGGGCATCGGCAGCGCTTCGAGTTCATAGGCCGAAACGGCCACGCTACCGTTGATGCAGCGAAAGAGCTGATCGATAATCTCGGTATTCAGCAAAGCCGCAAGCGCTTCGGCTGACACCGCCGGCTTGCCATTGAACGGGCGGATCATATTGAGGTGGTTTTCGATAACCACGGCGCCGTGCCGATCAATGAAGCTCTTCGGCAGCGCTGCGGCAATCAGCCTGCGTGATTGTTCCTTTGCGGTTGTGCGTTGAAGGAGAACACACGGAAAATCCGTAACAACCCATTCCTCTTCCGGGCTCGGCTCAAAAAACGGCTTATGATTCCGCTTTTCGGCGCGGAACTCAAAGCGCCCGTCGGCGCGCACCGACTCCGCCCAAATCAGCGGATAGCGGTTTTTCCCCCCCGCATCGCGCAGGCTCTTCTTGTGGCGGTTCCAAACAAGGGGGCCGGTGCTGACCTTGTAGCCATAGTCGGCAAGGCGATGTGGCTTATCGGTGACGCTACGGATCAGTTTGCAATGTGATTTCAGGCGAGGGACGATCCAAGGCTTGTCCGGCTCGGAAGGCAGACTGAACGAGCCCGCGGCTGTCGCTTCGAACCTGCCGTCCGATGTGGCGGAAAGGAAGTGAACTTGGCCAGCATCAGATTCACCGCCGCGACGGTATGCAGCCAGCAGTGTTTCTTGCAGGACATCCGCGAAGACACCGCGCCGTTCGGTGATAAAATCGATGCTTGCCGGTGGTGCTTCGCTGGCAAGCAGACCGCGCAGCGCCTTGAAATATTCGCCTCCCAGGAAGCTTGTGGGCGTCACATAGGCGACGACTCCACCAGGTCGGGTAAAGCGCAGCGCAAGGTCTGTGAAAACGCCATAGAGATTGGCGTGTCCATAGAGACCGCGTCGGTATTTTTCCCGCAGTTCGGATGAAAGAGTCACCCGACCATAGGGTGGATTGCCGACGACAAGATCAAAACCATCATCGTCTGGCTCGCGCGCTAAGCTGTCACAGACGTCCACAATTGGTGAAAGCCGTGTGTCCGCAGCGCGGCAAAGATCAGCAAGGGTGACCTCAAGAAAGACATGCGACATCCAGGCAGCAAATGGGTCCAGCTCGAACCCCTGAAGCCGATGAAGAATATTTCTGAGAGCGATGCGCGGGCTGCATTCCTCCAAGCTGCGTACCATGCGCAATGCGACGGGAGAAAGAAATGCACCGCCGCCGCAGGCCGGATCGAGCACGCGCGCGGAGCGCCAGTCCACTCCGGCTTCGGTAGCCATATCGAGCAGACGCTCGCACAGCGCCGGTGGCGTATAGTAAGCTCCAAAATCGGCGCGCACCTTTCCCGGCATCATAGCCGTGTAGAGAACGCCGATCAGATAGCTTGCCTCCATCATGTCGAGGTCGGCCGCCGCCGCTCCCATGGACGAGGCAAGCGCAAGTACGGATTCCGATATCGGCGTGCAGCCGACTCCGCTGGGAAGAACTGCGAGCGTCCAGGGCTTGACGTACGCACTTTGTGTGCGCGACCAATAAGCGTCGATAGTAGCATGAACGAACGCTCGCGCAGCCGCGAGCCTTTCATCTTCTGGCGCCGACGCCGCCAAAGCGCGCGCCATCACGATGCCGTCGACAAAAACTGCATGCGCCGTGTTTTTACACGTCGTGGTGTTCCGATGACTTCTGCTGGCCACAATTCTATTCACGCATCCCCCGAATGGTGCGCTGCTTAAATCACTCCCGTGAATGGCTTCAGAAGGTTGCGCTATTCACTACAGTTGCAGCACACTGATTCTGAGGATGCCTACACCCGCCTATGGCGTCAAGGAAAACCATCGAACAGAAAGAGAACAAAAGAATTGCGGTAAGCTTATCCTCCGCACGATCTGCGGCGTAAAACGCCGATATTCGCCGCATGCAGCGGTTGCCATTGGCCCTTTCAGCATCCGGCTGAACTAGGCGAAGCGCGCCCGCCTGATCGTGGGAGACTGAGTCGCCGAAATGCGCGGTCCCGTCCAGGCAGAGCCGTCGAAAGCGGATTGCCGGCCGCCGGTTGCCAGCGTCTCCCGGCCCCGGATGATGTCCGGCTTATTGCGGGTGAGTGAGCGCCATATGTCGGCCAGTGTGGATCTGCCCCAGCCGTTTTCACGAAAAATGAGTGTGACCGGGGAAACCGAAGACTGCCGGGCACATTCTAGTTTCTCGACGCGGCCGACCTGTGTTGGTCTGCCAGCGAACCCATAACTTTCGCAGCACGAAGCCTTGGTCTTCTGTCATCCGGCCTGCCCCGCAGCGCTGCCCGTGACCTCTTCTCCTTCCACAGTGTTACGTAGCCAATGCATATCTGCCGGGCGCGCAACGACCGTCAGATAGAATCTCGGCCGCGAAAACCCCACATAGGCCAGCTCGACGCGAGCAAGATCGCTGTTGCCGACGATGACGATGGTTGCTGGCCTTTCAAGCCCCTTAAACCGTCTCATCGTATCGACAATAATGCGCTCGGTCTGAAGGTCGTCGCAATTTGCGAATTCCAGATGAGAACGGGATGCGGCAATCTGGAACAGCTCAACCCATTCGGCGTTGGGCAGCAGCACCGCGATATCGCCTGTGGCAACTTCCTCCTGATAGACCAGCCGCCGCACTTCGGCGTATGCGGCGGCCACCAGCTCTTCCGGTGTTCCGGCCTCTATCCAGTTTACAGCCAGACCCTCGGGCCCCTCGGCAATGATCTCCGGCCCTTCATAATGCACCGACGCGGCAGCATGAATTGATCTGGTATTTCGCAGGTTGCGGAACAGCCTGATCGGGATGAGTTGCAGGTCCGTGGCAGGCACTGTGCGCCCTGAATAGACGCGCTGGTTGGTATCCGAAAATACACGCAGAACGCCACCGTCTGCGACCGCAGCATCAATCGCTATCCACCAGCCTTCCTGAAAATCCTGCGCTTCATCGACAACAATATGCTCCCACCGCAGTTCGGGTCGCACCATCATGACATCGACGAAAAGCCCGGGAAGCGTAGAGTCAAAAAAAGACTGATTGCGCTGACTGACCGGCGGTAATTCGACGCCCGCTGCATCCACCGTCTGAAGACAAACGGAATGGAAGCTTCCCACGGTCAGATTTGCCGATGCATTAGCGCGCTGCCTGAGCTCGTTCGCCAGCGGGCGACCATGGCATGTCAGCAAGGTTCGCCGACCGGCTTCCGCTGCGCGCCGCGCCTCTTCAATGGCAACCACTGTCTTGCCGGTACCGGCGCCGCCCCGCACCTCGGCACGGCCGATATCAGCGATGTTTTGAAGAATATGAAACTGCGCCGGTTCCAGAACGCCAAGCTGCTCTCTAGAGTCCTCCATTGCTCCGGCAATATGAAAGCTCAATGTGAACGGTCGTGCGAGTATCTGTTCGAATGCCGCCACTCCATCCCTGCCGAGTCCGCCCGATGCTTCGGCCTGCCGTCCCTCCCGCATCCGCGCGTCTATCCATTTGCGGAAGCCGTTCGTAAACTCCCGTGAGCAACAGAAGATATGCGCTGGCCTGTCCGCCCCAAGATCACGCGGAGGCGTGGCGGCATCAGGAAAGACGACACCGTGGCTGTTGTGAATCCAGCGCTCCTGCCAGTGTCGGCTTGCCTTCAGCTTTTTGAGCAGCTCATGTTTGGCACTGCGCGCCTGCTCAACCGGATCCTTGATTTTGAACCGGAATCCCTGTGCATCCGTAGACCACCACTGGCGCTCTTCCGGATCAAAGCTGATACCCCCTCCTTTGACTTCAAGCGTAAGATAGCCCAGCTCCGGATGCGCGATCATGAAGTCGCACTCGCCATCCTTTTCGTTTCCGAGATGATCGGTGCCGAGCCAGGGGCTTGAGTAAAAGACAGTGAAGCTGTCATCCAGAACGTTGGCCAGCCTGTCATAGACGCGGACTTCGGCCCGACGGCGTCTATCCTGCCGGACGGAAAGCGGAAGTTGGCGAGGCCAGAGTTTTGCCATCAGCTCCCCGCTACCAGATCAGCAAAGAACCCGATCGAGGGAGTATCAGGCGTTCCGACCAGAAGAGCCCGGTCCAAAAAGTAATTATAAGCTTCGCACGATGTCTCAGGGGACAGAACGCAGGAGTGACACGCGGAATGCGAAAAGGCATTCAACGCGCCCATCATATCAGTGATACAGAGAGGATCGCAAGAGCACCATTCCATGGCGGCAATTGCGCGAGTGAGTATACCTTCAATCCGTCGCGCCGTTCCCTGCCTTTGCAGCCCGCCCAGCGTGCCGTCCGCATCAGTGGTCGCCGTGTAGATGAGAACGCCGGCCATGGGGTCCTCTCCCGTCTCGGCGTAGATGCGTTCCTGTAGCGAGGAACTGGAGTATCCACACTCCAGCGTCAGCTGACGCATAATCGCGTGTGAGAGCGTGTGGCAGAGCATATATCGGGGACTGATAATCCGACCGGGTTCACTGTCAGCGCCGTGACGGGATTTCCAGTCCTGACGATAGCGCTCATGACATTCAGCGGCGCGCGTCGCCACTTCCGGCCGAACTTCCCATGTTGTCAGCCTCTTCTCATTCATTGCCAGAAATATGCCTTCACCTCTGACTTCTATGGCCGGCAGCCATGACAGTTTGGTTTTTGAAAGCCTCGCAACCTCCGGCGAATCCGGATCGCCCGGCGGATTAATTCTCGTAAAGCCCGTAATCGCGCGAACTTCTCTGAGACGTACCGCCCGTACAACGGTGGCTATCCAGGGCGCGATGGCTTCGGGCACGGTTTCACGCCGGATTTCAAAATCCAGGTCCTGATCAATCCGGTCGCCGGGGTCCTCGACGAACTGCCGGAATTCCGCCGGGCGCAGGTCGGACGTGTCGATTTCACCGTAGCTTTCAACGCGCCTTTCCACAGCAGCGGCAAGCTGCGCAGGCGACATTTTGAGTTCCTCAAGGATCGGCCCCAGCTCCCCCTTGCTCATCATCTCAATGAAGGTTTCGCGTTGCGCGCTGTCGATGCTGACGAGAGTATTCCAGTAATCCCCGACACTTTCCTGGAGCCGGTCCGACCAGGGGGGAATGCTGAGGGCTGACTGTGTCACGGGAAAATACAGGTTTGATGCACCACGCTGGACCGCAACGACCTGCTCCGTGCAGCTTTCATCGCCATCCGCAAGCCATGGACGGTGCCCGGCACAGCGGGAGAAGCGCTCCCAGGTCCCACTTGAGAAAATGCCGTCCATCGAATTCGATGCGTTGCATTTAGGACAACGCAGGATGAGACCCGCGAGACCCGCGCCTTCGGATTTCAGAAACAGTTCATTCCTGTGCTTGCAGTCCGGCTTGTGGTCGACCCACCAGTGCCAGGGGAATTCGTCAACATGTCCCTTCGGGCAGGCCAGCACAAAACGGACCGGAATGACGAAGACCTTGTGATTTCCCGGTTTTTTCGCGGTGCAGGTGGCACAGTAGCGGTACGCTTTGCCGGGATCATCGACCCAGTAGCGCACGGGAGCGATTCGGTCGCATTCGGGACACTGAAGCCATTGCGGGAAACGCACAGCCACAAGGCGGCGCGGATCGGGATCTTCTCCCTTCCTGCGCTCCTCGATAACCGGCGGCAGTCTGAAACCCTGAACGCCGAGTTTCTTCTGAAGGCGGGTCTCTCGAACGGATTGCGAGTTCGCAAGGCCGGGAGGCCCGAAGGACGAGTCCCACTCCTCCAGACCGGCCGCCATCCCGGAAACAGGTGCATTGTCCGCTCGGAAATCGACAACCGCGCCCGGCCCGAATAGAGATACGACCGCGCTCCTCCTCAGGTCCTGGAGGTCATTCGCCATCGTTCTGTCCCTTTCCCTTCAGCCTGGCGGCGAGACGGAACGGAGTTCCCGTCTCGACAGTGCGCATTGAATTGAGCGTCGGCCAGGCTGATCCCGGTTTCTTCCCGAGCGCCTTTTTCCATGCAGCTCTCTCAGCGCTGAGCAGCAGCGACCTGCTTTCCTTGTAATCCTGCCAGTAATGGTCGGGCGCACGCGCAATCCACTGATCCAGCCGCCGCTCAAGTTCGTGCCGTACGGCTGTCTCTTCCGGGTCGATCCTTGAGGCGCGCTCGACAATAAGATCGATAAGTTCACCGGCCTTTGTGATGGCCGGGTCGCTCAAGACGGAATTGTTCAGCATTCCCGGCGCGAGATGCCTAACGGCCGCAACCAGAGCGGCATGCAGTGCCCGATCCCGCGCGCGGGAGGCAAACGGCGTTACGCTGGTGGCTTCCACATCACGATAAAGCGTCTGGTGCCAGCCGCAGAAGGTCTCAAAGCGCGATCGATCCCGCGCTTTGGCATTATTAAGTATCGAAACCACAAGACCGCTGACGGAACCGCGACCGACGCGGCTCGTTGCCTGAATGTATTCCGCGATGGCCTTGGGCTGACCGTTCACGACCATCAGACCAAGGCGGGGAATATCAACGCCGACGCTGACCATGTTGGTAGCCAGAACCGTGTCAAGAACCCCCGGCTGCCCCGCTTTGACAGCCAGTTTGCCGAGCATATCGAGAATCTCCTCCTGCGTGCGGCGGGACGTGAGTTCCTCGACGTTGTGCATGGCGCGGGCTGTCTCGCCGCGAGCCGTGCTGTAAAGCCGGATACTGTCGGTAACGTCGTCCTGCATGAGGACAAGCGCACCACCGAGTTCGCGGAGCGAGTTGAAGTATCCCAGCAGAGTCCAGTACGGGTCCTTGTGGCCATCGTCGCTAAATGCGGCGGCAGCGGATTGCAGAAGCGACGCGGCGACAGCCTGAAGAGTGAATTTGGCGGATCGGCCCGCCGTGGATACACCCACATATCGGCGGCCTGTTGACTTCGGATCGAGAACCGCAAAGCCGGAATCATCATGATTAACCGCCGGAGGCGGAAACTGACATGCAGTACGATCAAACAGGTGCAGAACCTGTTCAGATGCCCGGCGAATGGTTGCGGTTGACCCGATCACCTTCGGGTATCGGCCATCCGTGGAGAACAGGATGTCAAAGGCCGCTTCGTACACCCCCGCAACAGTGCCAAGTGGCCCTGAAATCAGATGCAATTCATCCTGGATGATGAGATCAGGCGGGCTTCCGCTGGAAACGCCGAAAAGGGAATTGGTTTCCGGGCGCCGCACGATCTGGGCGAACTTGTCAACCGTGCCGACCAGAAGAGTGGGACGCTGAACGTACACGTCCTCATCAACGGTCCAGACCGGCAGGGCGCCGGTCAGGAGGCATTTAGCATTCTCGCATTTCGGAATAACGGGAGATGCCACCGATGCCTGCGTCCAGTGAAGACGCTGGTGACAGGCCGGGCACTCGGCAAGCTGTTCCGGGGAGGCAAGTTCCCGTGCACCCTGGAGCGCGGCGTAGGCATTGGCGCGTGAATTTGGACTTGCTTCCCCGCCTACCCAAAGACCGATGGAGAACGCCTCGTCACCCTGAAGAGGAAGCCCTTCCGGTGCCGCGACCTTTCCGGCGCGAATGGCTTCACAGGCCATGATCATCGCAGCGGAGCGGGCAAACTGCTGGGTTGTCAGCAGCCTCAACGTGTAGCGCATGAGTGCGGCCACACCCTGCCGATCGGCCGGGTCGGGTGAAAGCCGCCGGTAAAAGGCGACCATGGCGATCAGAGCAAGATAGGCCTCGGTCTTGCCGCCGCCCGTAGGGAACCAGAGCAGGTCCATGGTTTCGCGATCATTGTGCTCGCGTTTTGCAGCCGAGACCGCACTGAGCAGCAGAAAGCCCAGCTGGAAAGGTCTCCATCGCAGATCGCCGCGTTGTGACTTCTCCGGGTCCCATTGATGCTGGGTATGCATCGCGAGGTTGGAAAGCTGGAAGGCCCGTCTCAGACGTGCATCGTCGCAGATTTCATCAACCGCTTTCTCCATGCGGTCCAGCACAACGGCGCACTGCTCAAGATTGGCTTTTGCCGTTATCGCCTGCTCTCCCGTCAGGAGAGAAAGTTCCTTCCGCCGCTGTTGCTCCAGCCACTTTGCGTAACATTCACACAGTGCCTTAAGACCTGCGCGAAGAACCGGCTCCTCCGCTGTCGCCAGCGCAGACGCGGAGAGCGGGTCAAATCCATCCTTGCCGAGCGCGGCGAAAACCTCATGACCATTGGGATTGACTCCGGGTACGACAGACGACGGTAACCATGTGGTGCTGACCCGGTCGGTCACAGGCAGGGCTCCATCCGTCCTCGTGACCGTTCCCCACGATGCGGCACAGACATGTCCCGACGCGAACTCGTGCACGTTCCGGAACAGCAGACCGTTGGAGCGTTCGTCGGCATCGCTCATATCGGGCCGCTGACTCTCGCCGCGCGTGGCAGGTCTGGGCACCAATCGTGTGCCTGATGCAGGCGCGATATAAAGCCCTGTCTGGAACATGGCCGCCATTTCCAGATCGTCGCGTCCTTCGCCCGGCGGCGTGTTATTGATGAGCGAGAGCGTAATCAGGTACCTATCTTCCGATGCAATGCTGCGGATATGCAGCTGTGCACCTGCGGCATCAGGATTCTGATCTTCCAGATTGTGGCGCCGATTGCCTGGTGAAAGATCGAACGATACCAGATCGACTGCTATCTGTTTTCTTTCCCAGCGTTTTCCTTCCTCCGTCTCCTTCAGCACATAGCGTCCGAATTGAACCTGTACAGCCGCGACCGGCTTGTCCTCAGCCACAGCACAGAAGGAAATGCCCGCCACACATGGCTTCTGCACAGAGTTTGCCGGCACACTATCGGCTTCATTGCTTTGCCCGTCACCGCCGGCCGCCATTCCTCCGGTAGCCAGGGTATCATCATCCTCCCCCGCCATTTCCGTGCGCTGAGGCCAGAGAATCCCGGTGAGATAAACGTCGGTCGGGCGGTCTGACAAAATCTCGTTTATGGCGCGCGGCCCGACCAGGTCCTCGCAAAGCCGCCGGACCAGAAGATCGCGATGAGCAGAGCTGTCGATTGCGGAACTCATTTTTGCACTCTCCGGAACTCTGCGCGGGTGAAAGACGCCATTCTCGGCGCAAGGAGAAATCCTGACTGCGACCACGGCGAGTGCAGCTTTTCGAGCTGCGGATCGGTTGGCGGCAGGACAATGGTCCGGCTCCCCCGCGCCTTGATGTAGCGGACAGAATAAGGTGGCCGGAGGTGAATCTCCTTTCGGGCGGCAAGAATGTTGGCAATGCTCCACATGTCGTCGCGAAAACGCGGTGTCAGCCACCCGAGCAGAAGGTTGGATTCCGGCTCGAACAGCCGATAATTCCACTGCTGATCCGCATCGCTCTCGATGCGCAGCGTGTTCACCATTGTGCATGCGTGCACAGCCAGCCAGGTCTGCGCCTTGAGCGCAGCCTCTTCTGACATGGCTGACCTGCCAACCAGACCTGAAGCGGCGACATCTTCGATACGTCCGACTTCCACCATTGCGAGCGATTTCTGGCGATCCGCAATACCGCGGTAGGCTCTGCCCGTATCAATAGCCGAGCCAGTCCATTTGCGGGCCTTTCCGACCTGAAGCGTTGACCGGGCGCGGGTGGAACCGACAAACAGGACGCGGGCTTCTTCCTCCTCCGCAGCACTGTCATCAAACTCATCGGGATCGGGCATAAGCAGGAAGACATTGTCCGCTTCCCGCCCCTTGCTGGCGTGGATTGTGCCGATGACAGGTCCTGGCAGGCCATACTCGTGGACCAGCAATTCCACGGGCGGACTGTATTTTCCCAAGCGGGTCCGAAGGCGCTTCATATCCAAAGAGCCGTCCGCTGCACCCCCGGCCCGTATAAGGCGATCCCACGCCTCCTGAACGCCATACTCCGGCGGGCAGGCATTCTCGACCCGCGCGAGCCAGAGCGTCATGAATTCCTGTCTCCCCATGTGGCTCCGGACATGGTCATGAAAGCAGAGGCCGATCCATGGCGGCAGACTAGCGCCGTAGCCGGAGAGTCGGAGACTGTGGGGAACCTGACAGAATTGGGATGCTTCCAGCGCTTCCGCCCTCGTTCTGAAAAGAACCAGAGAGCCCGCCGGCATATCGTCGATACCAAGTTTAGCATGCTTAAGATCGGCGCCGTCGGCATTCTCCATGATGCCGGTTCGCACTTCACTGAAAATGCCGTCGTTGCCGGCCGCGCCGGCCATCACAGCGGCACGGACATCAGTGAAGATGCGGAGCAGGCCCGATGATGTGGTGCGGTGAACAACCTCCAGGGCAACCCTCCGGAAGCCAAGTGCCGCGTCATCCCGAATACGGATAAGGAGCGGCCCATCGATAGCCCCGACCTCGCCTTCTTCGGAGAAGTCATAGATGGCCTGCGCCTCATCAGCGAAGATTGTGACGCCGGTTTCGGGATTAAGTCCCCGAATGATCGCCTCAACCAGATCGGCGCGATTGCCGACAAGGTCCTGAGCCTCGTCAACAATGAGGTGTTCAACACCCTCCAGATATTCCTGGACTTCCTGATCGTTGCGGATCAGCGACAGTACATGATCGATATTCTCTTCGTATGTTCCCGTTAAGGTCGCCGTGCTGTCGTAGCCCGAATGGATGGCCCACGCGTGAGAATCGACCGTCGCCACCTTCACCGCGAATGCGGCTTCACCAAGATAGCTGTACAGCCGTGCCCTGATTTCGGCGACCGCTGTCCTGGTGAAGCTGATCATCCAGGATTTTGAGGGCTGTACCCCGTGTTCGTTAATGAGGAAAGCCAGCCGCGCGCAGGATACGGCGGTCTTGCCCGTGCCGGGACCGGCCTCGACTATCAATCGTGCCGAAACATCGCTTGTGATGACCCGCTCCTGAGATTCATCCCAGGAACAGACCGGACCCTGACCAGCGGGATTCACGTGTGCCTACCCCCCGAACTCAATTTCAGGTCGGAAGCCGATAAGCGACGCGGTGTCGGATCCCGAGACAGGACCTGATGCCGTAAATTGCCTTTACTGCCGTGATTGCCAGTACCACAGCCCCCGACCGGATATATTACGTAAAGTTGAACGTTTCCGGTTATAATCGGGAGAATAGCCTGTCGACACATAGTGGTCCAGAAAAGAAAGCCACATTATCTGTCAGCCTTCCGAACCATCATACATTCCCTGTCAATTGCTGCCGGACTTTCCGGAGAACGATGTCGGGGGTCCGCTCCAGATCGCACTCCCACACCGTAATGACACGCCAACCCTGGTTCCTCAATTCCTTCGCCTTCCGCTCATCGCGTTCCACGGTGCCCTGAAACTTCGCGAGCCAGAAATCAGTACGGGACTTCGGCGTCGTTGCTCTCGAACAACCCGGATGCCGGTGCCAGTAACAACCGTGGACGAAGATGACGGTTTTGTACCTGGGCAGGACCAGATCGGGTTTTCCCGGAAGACCTGCATCGTGCAGACGAAACCGGAACCCCGCACGATGCAGCAGAGAGCGGAGTTGTTTTTCCGGACCCGTGTTCTTGCCGCGGATACGGGACATATTCCAGCTGCGGTGCTCTTGGGAAATCCGGTCCGCCATCAGCCCCCGTCACTCATTGAATCAAGCACGTCCGCAATAATGTCGGCAATCTGCGAGGCCAGATAAGGGGGAACGGCGTTCCCGACCTGATGGTACTGGGACGTTCTCGGCCCTTCGAATTTATAGTTGTCCGGGAATGTCTGAAGCCGCGCGGCCTCCCGGACTGTAAGACTGCGGCACTGGATCGGGTCGTAGTGAATAAAGTAGTGCCCGTCCTTGGAGATGTGCGATGTGATCGTTGTGGAGACCTGATGCGGCAGTTGCACGCGGAAGCGGTCGGAAAACATCTCGCCCGATCTTCCGCGATCGACATTGCGGTGATCGGGGAGAAGCGACTCCGGGAAATCCGACAGTTTGGGGCTGCGCTCCATGACCTCTGCAAAGACAGCCGCAAACATGTAACGGCGCAGGTCGGACGCCATGTGCGAACGCGCCTCGTGGCCGTGCAGTGTGCTAAGCCGGCTGTCATGCATAGCGGTCAGCGCGCGGTGCCGTTTTGCAGGCCGCCCCGGATAGCGCATCGCGAAACGTTCCAACGGAAACGTGTCGTCGCTCACATGCAGCCGGATACGACCCAATATGGCTTTGGCATAGTGGGCGCCATTCAGCTGTTCGCGCAGACTGCCGGCAGTCAGCGCAAGAATCTCCCGCCGCCAGGCTTCCGGGTTATCCTTGCCGCGGGACAGACCGCTGCGCACGGCGGGAAGATGCCCTATGGTTTCCTTGACCGTGGGCGGCTTGTGACGGCGCAAGCGGCCCGGCTTCACATCGATGTCGTCCCGAATCCCGACAATAAACATGCGGTGGCGGGCTTGGGGGACGCCGAATTCCTCCGCTTTCACAAGGAACAGGCGGGGATCGACATGCTCGTCGGGCTGTTCATCCTCCGACAGCGAATAGAGCCGGTAGCCCAGACCGTTCGCCCGCTTCTCCATAGCGGCTTTCGGTTTTGCAAGATCGGTAACAATGCGCCGGATGACAGGCTCGCCTTCCACCTGGGCGGAAAGGAGACCCTTGACATTCTCCATGACGAAGACCGGCGGGCGATGGTCGATGATGATCTTCAGATATTCTCTGTAGAGGAAATGCCGCTCGTCGTGCGCGAAATCAGGATGATTCATCATGCGGGACCGGCCGACCAGCGAATAAGCCTGGCAGGGCGGTCCACCCACCAGCGCCCACTTCTTCCGCCCGGCGAGGCGGTTTCTGACAAGGCGCCGCACCTCATCGTGCGTCTCCGGCCCCAGTGATATCTTCACGGCAGATTTAAGCGCGTCATTGAATTGCGGCCTGTGACGCCGGAACATCTCATCTGCGGTGATCCTGCCATTCAGATAATCGTAGTAATCATCCGGGATTTCACCGGACGGGAACGACCGCAGGAAATGGCGAAGGAAAAGAGTTCTGTGAGAAAACTCGTCGCGCTCGATCGAGACGACGCTATGAAAGCGCGGACGGTCATGATCATCCACGCACGTCGAGAACCCTTCCCCCAGTCCTCCGGGGCCGGCGAACACATCTACAACGGGATATGGAAGTCTGCGCCTGGTCATGCCCGGATGCTTTCATCTATCCGGTGATCCGGACGTCCCTCCGCGTTGCGTAGTAGTGCATTCCCCTTCTCACCATTACCACTTTCAAATTCCCATATCACAATACACCTACCGCCCCGGCCTGCGGCCATTCGACGGCATTACCGAGCCGTGCCGTCGCACGTTGGCGTCATGCTCCGCACTCAGGCGTTCGAATTCCTCGACGCTCAGTACAACGACCACCGGTCGCCCGTGCTTTTCAACAGTCACAGGTTCAGCTCGTGCCGTATCGAGCAGCAGCCCGAACGCGTTCTTCGCGTCCTTCGCAGACATCGTCTTCATAAGCAGCTATCGCCCCAGAGGCCGGAGTGTCCATAATGGCTATTTCAGCCTCGCCGTGCAATACTCGAAGCAACTGATTTTTCGTAACTTTCTCAGGCCCGTATACTTCCGTGAGTACGACCGAATCCCACTCGCGATCGATAGAAGGCTTTTAGCAGTGGCTCGTCTTCGGCAAGATGGCGCGACTCAATTCGCGCAGTGTGACCATGGGCGAAGGGGAGCCCGGAGGCTGGCGATCAATCGGCTCTGCTCGCGGGTCAAGGGCGGCGAACGCTCCTGGCCGGGTTCAGCGCCGGCGCGCTGACGGCATCCAACCGGCGGACGGTTGGTCGCGCTGAAAGCGTCTCGATGAAATCGTCATGGGGGTATCGGGGGAGCAGGAACGCTCCTTGACTGGTGGTGCAGCGGCCAGACGCCTGCGAGTGATCGACCGGCGATACGGTCGGATGGTGCGGGAGGGCTCAATGCCCGATCCGCGCCACGGGCCCGGGGGATGCAACGGGGGTGCGCAGCGACCCCCTTGCCAAGATGGCGCGGTACTACCGCGCACATCTTGCCAAGCGCGAAATTGCCATGGGGGAGAAATCCTGCCGTCCTGCGGTAATACCGCCACGGGCGCTGCCCCGGCTCAGGACTTCGCCCCGCGATCGGAACCAGACCGCTTCAGGGAACGCCGGCGGGATTCGCGATAATGGCGGGCCACCAGCTCGACGATCTTGTTCATGAGGACCCGCTGTTCCTCCTTCGATAACGGCCGCATCCTGCCGAAAGGCGGTTTCCAGGGGTCCGGTTCAGCGGGTCCGGTCATGGCGTCAGATCATCTCCGGGCGGCCGTTGCAGGGACGCCCGCGCGCGGCGGCGAACAGCGCATTCCAGGTCGAGAACAGCCGGCACGCGATGCTGACGGCCATGCCGTTGACCTCCATATCCCGGTTGGCGCAGGCGACGCGCGAGACGGCGAGGCGCATGTCCTCCATCTCGTCATAGAGGTCGATGACGCTGCGGATGCTCACCGGCTCGCCGATGCCGGCGAAGCGGTGCAGGTGCGCCTGGCGGATCAGACGGACCATCATGTTGTGATAGTCGCGCGCCTGCTCGAAGGTCAGGCTTTCCTCTTCGGTCAGCACCGCGCGTCTCCTCCGCCTCCTCCCGCGAACCGCCCCGCTACGTGATTTTTCGATTCTGCCGCAACGATGGAGCGAAGTGAATCCGCCGCGGCGAAATATTTTCGCCCGCGGACCCGCCGCGATCTTTGAGCAGCCCGCCGGACGGGTGCGCTGGCGCAAACCAGAAACTAAAGCTGGCGCGGAGAGGTGTAGCCGGAATCCGGTTTTATTGGCATGTGATGACAATGTCGCAACAATACATCCAGGATGTGCTGCTGGATGAATGCATGCCCTTCAAGAATTTATTGCCGGGACATGGATTCGGGTTGGGCACGAGGCCTGCCCATCCCTCTCGGCTTTCACAATTCGCATACCCACTCACGTGGCAACTTGATGCCCCACCCAAACTGGACTGGGCGATACAGTTATTGCCCGACGTGTTGCATATCTGGTTGGTATGAATGCCTCCATCCCCCCGTACGGCGCCACCGGTATACACATTTTTGTTATTATAGGCTCGCAGCCAAGTGGTATCGGTCATGTGCCAGCCGCCGCCGTAAGTCTGGCTGTACCAGCCGGTATTGCCGTAGGTACGCACCCAGCCGCCGCCCGCATCGCGGATCGTGCCGGCATCGGAGGTGAAGGCGCCCGCCGCATATATTTGTCCATTGCTGCTCATATAGGCGGCCACATTGCCGTTCTTGCCTGCCCCCACCGTACCGTTCGCGTAGAGGTCCCATGTATGAATGCCGCCGCCCCAGCCGGACGGCATTGACGACAGCGCCGCAGCGGCAGGTCTGACAGTAAGATTGGTGGTCGGACCAGCCGTCCCGATGCCGACCTTGCCATCCTGCTTGATCATCATTCTTTCGGCGCCGTTGGTATGAAAATGAAGGGAATTGACGATGCCGGTCGTATCGTTGGCTCCGTTGATCCCGATCGCTATTCTTTGCCCATCCGCCCCGCTTCCGCGAAGCCCCATCCAAAAATAGTCTGCACCTGCGGTGAAGTCTCCCCACAGGCGTGAGCCGATGGCAGCGGCCCCATTCACATCCAAACGATTTGCGGGGCTGGCCGTCCCGATGCCGACATTGCCGTTGTCGGCAACATAAACCCCCTCATTATCGCCATCGCCGGAGAGCCAGCCGGTACCGAGCTTGATGTTCGAGAGGAATTCGACGCCTTTCCTGGCGGCGGACAGCTTCGAGATGAAATCCACCTTGAGCGACGGCTTGCTGGTATCGCTCGTCTGGTCAAAGGCCATCACCACGGTATTGGCTTCGTTCTTGACCTCAAGGTTCTTGTCTATCTCTGCGGTTTCCAGATCGCCCTGCTTGACGTTCCACAGGCCGCCGCCGATGCCGGCCGATTGCGCATAGGTGTATTCAAGCACCAGATCGTCGCTGCCTGATACGCGCTCCACATAATCCGGAGTATCGCCGCAGCCTGTCTGGAACACCCGGTCCGGGCCCGCCGAGATGACGGCGATGACCGCCTTGCTCTCGGTATTCTCGCCTGTCAGCCGCTTTTGCGATCCGCCGCCGCAGTCCGGGTGATCCGTGACCGTCCCGTGATCCCAGGCGCAATAACCGTAGGTCGTGCCCCAGGGATCGGTGCGCGTGGCCCCCGTTGTGGTGGGCAGGAACCCGCCACCTGTGGGGGGCGTGCCGGTGCTGCCGTCCGGCGGGGCCCATTCAAGCGGTTCGATGAAGTCGTCGGCATCGCAGTCTTCATTGGGCTGTTGCCTCACCGCGACGATGGCCAGACGCGCCGCCGCGATCATGCTGTTCTCGGCGACCGTGCGCTTGGTTACCTCGGCCATCGATTTGACCGGCCCCTTCATGATGGTCATCGTCGAGGCGCCGAGCACCCCGACCATGGCCACAGCGCCGAACAGGGTGAGGAAGATATTTCCGGATGAGGGGTGCGTATCTGATGAAATGGGAGAAGATGTTGGAGGCCTGCACAACCATGCAGGTACCCGCATGCCGTGCCGATGCGTTTTCGTATAAATACAAGCCTTGTTTATGAATAAGCGCCGTTTCTCATGCAATTACAGCCTGTCTTCCCCCTCATGTAAATTAATACATTATAATATATACCAATATTTTCTCACACTATTATGATCAGAATCAAAATGAAACAATATTCTTGTTTCATCGCATCTTCTTGGCCGAGTCGATAATGATATCTGGACGCTCAAGATCGGGGCAGAATCGCCATGTCCGGGCGGGGTTTTGGGGCTGCCGGATCCGCGCAAGCGATCCGGCAGGGGCAAAGACAAGATCGGCAGGGACGGTGCGATCCGTCCCTGCCGGGGTTAAGCGGCGAGGCGCGATACGCCCCACTCGGCCGCCGCCATGGCCGCGCCGGCATCGTCGCGGACCCCGGCGACGATCAGCGCCGCCCAGCTATCGTTCTCCTGGCGATAGATGCGCGCGAGCGGACAGGCGAGCCCGCTCGGCCCATACCAGGTAAGGCGGTAGCCGGCACCGTCCGGTTCCCACGCAATGTCGCCGCGCCCTTCGCCGATGGTGCGAAGGTCGAGCATGGCCGCATTGAACGTGCCGCGCAGCCAGTGAGAGAGCAGCGCCCGCGCCCGCTCGTCCGGCAGGCCGCCGGTGCCGAAGAGAGCCTGCGCGAGAAGCGCAGACTCAAGCTCGGCCGTGAAGCGAGCGGCGTGATCGTCATGAACTGTATCGGAGAGAACACGCATCAGTATTCCTCCGCCAGCATGATGGTGAGGACGCGGCGCGTGACCTTCGGGTCGGCGGGATCGGGGCTATGGAAGCGGTAGTCCGCATCATAGTAGTCGATCTTCCAGAAGACGCGGCCGGCGGCGTCGTGCGTCACGGCGCCGAAGTCATGCTCGCCATAGGGATCGTTATCGGGCGTAAAGGCCGAGAATTCCCGTACGAGCGAGAGCACTTCGGATCGTGCTTCCCCGGTGAGAGCCGCGATCCCTTCTGTCCACACCACCTTCCCGGTCAGGAAGGTGGTGCGCAGCAGATCGTTGAGTTCGGCGATCCTTGCGGTGGCGGCGTTCATCGTGCGCCTCCGTCGGTGTCGTTGGCGACAGCGGCG